>Ga0209347_1001708_pt1 | contig 33387 bp, 24 predicted proteins | sample AutmiccommuBRH23_FD_187382 | JGI IMG/M metagenome (GOLD analysis project Ga0209347, IMG submission 187382) | Deep subsurface microbial communities from Mt. Terri, Switzerland - Autotrophic microbial communities BRH/23 (SPAdes) (version 2) | ecosystem: Environmental > Aquatic > Deep subsurface >...
CAACTAATCCTTTCAGTTTTGAGGACAGAGTTATCCCTTTTATGTGTTATTATAACCCACCGAGTCCTCACTACTAAATGTAGCACATGAAATCCGTTTTGTCTATAATTTTAATTCACGCTGTAGTACTAGGGACTATTCCATTAATGCAAAGTTGGTAGCGCTATTAAGGGGTCGTTTAAGCGCACTTGGTATAAAAGTAGTAGCAGCGGAGGAATATGCGGCCCCTAATGTTATAACCTTTGAACTTACAAGACATCTCAGTTCTGAGGTGGTGGGAAAGAGACTGGAAAAGGAGGGCTATTATCTAAGCTATCGAAGCTCCTATCTGCTCAAGCGAAATTGGCTTCAGATTTGCTTGATGGGAGAGTATGATCAGAGGGTGATTGATGCCTTCCCGCCAATTTTAGCTTCTTGCTTGGCATAGGTTAAGCGGTTATGCTATATGGCAAAGAGTAAAGTGCTGTCAAATTTGGCACTCTATAAATCAGCATTCTTTTATTACTACTCTTTAATTTCGATCAAAATCATGGTATTATGCATAATAAAAGAATTCTTAGTAACTATTAAAATGCGCGACAAGGCCATAGACAAAGTGCTATGGCCTTATACATATTTTAAGGACGCGAAGGGTTATTGGTAACTTTCAGAATGCAGATAAGCATGGGAATAAGTAACTTATGGAGGCTGATATGGGATCACAAGCTGTAAAACGAATTTACGTGGAAAAAAAGCCGGGGTATGATATTGAAGCCCAGGGTATCTACAGCGACCTAATAGAAAATTTAGGAATCACAGGGTTGCAAGGCTTAAGAGTGATTAACCGCTATGATATTTCAGGAATTACGGAAGAGGAGTATGCCAAGTCCCGCCCGATTATTTTTGCCGAGCCTCCCCTAGATTTGGTGTATGACGAAAATTTCGAAGTTCCCCCTCAAGACCGAGTTTTTGCTATAGAATATCTGCCCGGTCAGTATGATCAGCGGGCAGATTCTGCTGCCCAGTGTGTCCAAATCCTAACTCAGAAAGAGCGGCCTATTATTGCTTTGGCAAAGCTTATCGTTTTAATGGGTCAATTATCCGAACAAGATTTCCAGAAAATTAAGGATTATTGCATTAACCCTGTTGAATCACGGGAAGCCGCTCTAGAAAAACCTGAGAGTTTAGACTTTGAACCTGTGATTCCAGCAGATGTTGAAATTATTGCTGGCTTTTCAGAGAAGACGCCTACTGAATTAAGATCGTTCTTTCAAAAAGCCGGTTTAGCGATGAGCTATGAGGATTTAGCATTTTGTCAGGGCTATTTTCGGGATACCGAAAAACGAAATCCGACGATCACAGAGATCCGAGTGATTGACACTTATTGGTCGGATCACTGTCGGCATACGACGTTTAATACCAAGATTGAAGAGGTTTCTTTTTCAGAGGGGGATTTTGCTGAGCCACTGAACACGGCTTATCAGGAATATCTCACATCACGGGGTTATGTCTATGGAGAAAACACATCAAATAGAGATGTCAGCCTCATGGACATAGGCGTCTTGGCGATGAAAGAGTTGAAGAAGAGAGGTCAATTACCCGACCTCGATGAATCCGATGAGATTAATGCCTGTAGTATTGTTGTGAATGTAGAGATTAACGGCCAAACTGAAGAATGGCTAGTGATGTTTAAAAATGAGACCCATAACCATCCTACGGAAATCGAACCCTTCGGTGGGGCGGCCACCTGTTTAGGGGGTGCCATTCGAGATCCCTTGTCAGGTCGTACCTATGTTTACCAAGCCATGCGTGTGACAGGAAGTGGTGATCCAAGGGCCAAGTTAGAGGATACTCTACCCGGAAAATTACCTCAGAGAAAGATCACAAGGGGTGCAGCCTTTGGTTATAGTTCCTATGGAAATCAAATTGGCCTGGCTACAGGGCAAGTAACGGAAGTCTATGATGAAGGCTTTGTAGCCAAACGCATGGAAATTGGAGCAGTGATCGCGGCAGCTCCTCGCAAAAACGTTGTACGCGAAGTCCCTGAACCGGGAGATATTGTGGTACTTGTCGGCGGGAGAACGGGTAGGGACGGGTGTGGTGGTGCAACTGGATCTTCTAAAGAGCACACCACAGAGTCTCTACTAACCTGTGGTGCGGAAGTACAAAAAGGAAATCCACCCACAGAACGGAAAATTCAAAGACTTTTCCGTAATCCAAACGTAAGTACACTGATCAAACGCTGCAACGATTTTGGTGCAGGCGGGGTATCAGTTGCTATCGGAGAATTAACGGATGGCTTAGAAATAAACTTAGATGCAGTTCCCAAAAAATACGAAGGTCTTGATGGAACAGAACTTGCGATCTCTGAATCTCAGGAGCGCATGGCAGTTGTTATTCGTGCTCATGATTTTGAGACTTTCGCCAAATATGCTGATGAGGAAAACTTGGAAGCAACGTTAGTGGCTAGGGTTAGTGCCAATCCTAGACTGACAATGTCTTGGCGAGGGCAGACAATTGTTGATCTCAGCCGAGAGTTTCTCAATACCAATGGGGTTAAGCAGACGATGAAAGTCGAGGTCACTCTGCCTGAGACTGGTCGAGACTACTTTAGTAAGCTGCCAGAAGCAGTGGAACAAAAAATAGCTGAAGAAAATCTAGAAAACAAAACGAGCGAAAGCCCCTTATTAAAAGAGGCTTGGCTGGCTAATCTAGCTGACTTAAACGTCTGTAGCCAAAAGGGGTTAGTGGAGAGGTTTGACAGTACGATCGGAATGTCTTCCGTTCTGATGCCCCTAGGTGGTAAATATCAGGTCACTCCAGCTGAAGGTATGGTGGCAAAGCTCCCGGTTTTATCAGGAGAAACGAATACGGCGACCATGATGACCTATGGCTATAATCCGCAATTAGCCACGTGGAGTCCATTTCATGGTGCCTTATATGCCGTTGTTGATGCGGTAACTAAGACAGTGGCCCTAGGTGGGGATTATCGCCAGGTTAGACTTACCCTACAGGAGTATTTCGAACGATTAGGAACTGACCCACAAAAATGGGGAAAACCCTTTAGTGCTTTGTTAGGGGCTTTTTATGCTCAGAAAAAACTGGGCATTCCAGCGATAGGTGGGAAAGACAGCATGTCTGGAACATTCATGGATCTGCACGTCCCTCCGACCTTGGTTGCCTTTGCAGTCAATCTGATCGAGGCGGATAAGGTTGTTTCCCAGGAGTTTAAAAAGTCCAGCAGTCAGGTTGTCTTAGTCAAAGCCATTCGGGATGACCATGAAGTTCCAAATTTTGAACAGCTAAGCAAAAACTATACTAAAATTAACGAGTTAATCCATTCCGGTTGCGTCCTAGCATCCTATACCGTAAGGATGGGAGGATTGGCAGCAGCTCTGAGTAAAATGTCGTTTGGCAATCGGATCGGGATGACCTTTAATAGTCCGATAGACATTAATAGTCTATTTTCGGTTGATTATGGTTCAATAGTCTTGGAAATAGCTGAAACGGTCGATTTAGCAGAGGAATTCGGCGATGTAGTATATCAGCTGCTGGGAGTTACCCAGGAAAAACCGGTTATTTCAGTTAATGGCGTCGAAGTAGAGCTGGATGATGCTTTACAGGCTTGGAAAAAGCCCCTGGAAAAAGTCTTTCCGACTGAAACGGAAAAGGTTGCTGAACCACAAAAAGTGAGCTACAACTTGAGGAATACTCAGGCACCGTCCACTAAAGTGGCTAAACCAAGAATCTTTATTCCAGTTTTTCCAGGTACTAATTGTGAATACGATTCGGCGAAAGCCTTTGAGAAAGCCGGCGGGCTGGTTGAAACTTTGGTGATTAGAAACCTGACGGCTACAGATGTAGAAGAATCTATCCAAGAGATGGTTAAGAAGATAAAACAGGCTCAAATCGTCATGCTTCCAGGAGGCTTCAGTGCCGGGGATGAACCAGACGGTTCGGGTAAATTCATTGCTACCATGTTCCGGAACCCCAGGATTAACGAAGCGGTGGCGGAACTTATGCAGCAACGGGATGGGTTGATGCTCGGAATTTGTAATGGATTTCAAGCGTTAATTAAACTCGGTCTCGTTCCCAACGGTGAAATTATTGATTTAACGGAGGATTCTCCCACCCTCACGTATAACAAAATCGGACGTCACGTTTCCTGTATGGTCGAAACCAAAGTCGTTTCCGTCTTATCCCCTTGGTTTAGCGGGGTGAAACTGGGGGACATTCATACCGTACCCATCTCACACGGAGAAGGACGGTTCGTGGCAAATCAAGCTGTGATTCAATCGTTGATTGCTAAGGGGCAGATTGCTACTCAATATGTCGATCTCGACGGTCAACCGAGCAATGATGTTATTTATACGCCCAATGGTGCTTACGAAGCGATCGAAGGAATTACCAGCCCTGATGGACGTATTTTAGGTAAAATGGCCCATTCTGAAAGGTCTGGTCTAGATATAGCCAAAAATGTCCCAGGGGATAAGTATCAACCGATTTTTACTGGCGGAGTTAATTATTTCAGAGGTTAAATACCGGAGTACTCGCGCCTTGCGCAGGTCTTTGTTTGCAGGGTTTTGGAAGTGCTTGTCGAATTCTAAATCCAAGAGGATTTTTATCCATATTAAAAACTCCCACTTCTCAAAGTGAGAGTTCATGATCTGCTGCGGTGGAGGGATTTTAGCTTCAACTAAAACGAGTTAACGACTAGAAATAGGAGATGAATTTCTTGAACACTAACTTTGAAAGCGCTATTGTAACAGAACAAGGAAAAAGTATTGCCGTTGTTTCCGTCCAGCCCACGGTATTCCAAAATTCGTTTAATGCCTCTATGGTTATCAAAGGATTGCTACCTGTCTTTAAAGGAATGCCAATTGTTCTCATGACCTTGGACCCCCAGGGAGCACCTGCTTATTTTGGCAGAGCGGACCTTATTCTCATCCTCGAAAATGTTAATATTAAAGAAGCTGCTTGGAAGCAAATAACTGCCGATATAGATTTAACGAATTCTTGCCCGATGAAAGAATCGGAAGAATCATAAACACCTAGGGTTGAGGGAAAAATGGACGTTTGGGCGAACTACCGCAAAATAGTACATGTAGATATGGATGCGTTCTATGCCTCTGTCGAGCAGCGCGATGATCATTGCTTACTGGGTAAACCTGTTGTGGTGGGAGGCAGACTTAACAGTCGGGGTGTGGTTTCTGCTGCATCTTATGAAGCGCGCAAATTTGGAATACACTCAGCAATGCCTCTGGCAGAGGCTGCCCGACGCTGTCCGTTTGCCGTTTTTTTACCAGTAAACGGAGAAAAATATCGAGAAGTATCCTTGCAAATTCGACAAATATTCTTGACGTATACTCCTATGGTGGAACCGCTATCTCTGGATGAAGCCTTTTTGGACGTTACAGGTTCTACAAGCTTATTTGGTCCTGCCGATACAATTGCTTTAACTATTAAACAGCGTATCCAGCAGGAACTAAACTTAACAGCTTCAGTTGGCTTAGCCTGTAATAAGTTTTTGGCAAAGCTGGCCTCAGACTTGAAAAAACCTGATGGTTTCGTGGTTGTTCGACCAGATAGGATTCAAGAGTTTCTTGACCCACTGCCAGTGGAACGGATCTGGGGAGTCGGAGAAAAGACTGCGGAGCAATTGCACTCTTATAATGTCAAAACAGTAAGGGATTTGCGTCGCTTGGAGTTGGGAAACTTAACCAGGCTGTTTGGAACTTCGGGAAGTCAACTTTATCACTTGGCCAAAGGGATTGACGATCGACCCGTGGAAAGCGACAGGGTGGTTAAATCCATCGGTCGAGAGACTACGTTTGCTGCAGATATTGCCGATATCGAGGTGTTGGAGACGACTTTGCTAGACTTGGCCGTTGATGTTGGTCGGAGCTTGCGTAAAGAGAATCTCAGAGGTAAAACGATCACCTTGAAAGTCAGATACGACGATTTTCGTACCTTAACTCGTTCTCGTACCTTACCGCGGGCTACGGATCTTGAAGACGTGATTTATCAAGAAGCCTGCAGCCTTTTAAGAGAGGTATCGCTTAAACAACCCCTCAGGTTAATTGGCGTGACCCTGCATAACCTGACTGATCAGATTGAAAACCAATTATCTTTGTTTGAAGAGTCCCAACAGGAACGTGAAAATCTCACTAAAGTTCTTGATTTAGTGAAAGAGAAATACGGCGAGAAGATTATTACCAGGGCTCGACTCCTGTGACTACTGTGTAAAACATGTATAGGCAATCTGCTTTAAGTAATGCAGATTGCCTATTTTTAAAAAGAAGATTTTTCCAATCGTCAGACCCACTTCAAGTGAGACTAGTTCCCAGTACTCTGCTTCGGTGGGGATAGACTCTCCCTTCGCTGCGAAGTGTACCTTTTGAGAATAGGCGGCTCGGTGAAACCAATCCTCAGCGCGATCGTATTCGTTAAGGGCCGTGCGCTTCGGCGATACTCTATCCTACGCTGGTAAGCCATTTCTTTAGGGATCGCGGCTTCGGCGATACTCTCCACTGGAGACTATCGTCAACGGAAGCTTTCGTCACCGAAGACTCGATGTTCTGCATAAGTCGCACGAGTTCACTTAAAGGGCTGTTATCTATTGCAAATAGATAACAGTGCGAAATATGTAGAAAGATGTCGGTAATTTCCTTGTCAGTAAACACAGTTATTATGCGTCTATAGCTAAGTAGGAAATAGAATAGAATGGTGGAATGGAATGGAAAGTGAATTAACAATCCATGAGCCAAGAGACAAGCAAAAAATTATAAAACCAGGTTGGGAGCGTGATATGGGTAGATTTTAAGAGGTGCAGCGTACTTAATGAAAAAAAGATAGAAGAGAGGAAGGTAGATAATATTATGAAGAAGAATTGGCATTCTAGCTTTGCCGTGATCGTTGTTGCTTTTTTACTAGCTCCCATGATTTCTGCTCCCGTCGCTATAGCCGGAGTAAGTGGGTTACCACAACCTGTAGAAAGTAGGTTATTAAAACCTATGGAGACTTTGGCGATACCTCAAGTCACCCTCGAAGAGGCTATTCTGATTGTTAAATCAAACTTCGATGTGCCCATTGAGTATACCGACTTTAACTCTACATACAACACTTACGATGATCGCCAAGTATGGGCCCTGCGTTGGAATGGAACGGCGGAACGACCAGGAGAGTTCGCTGCAGAAGTTAGTGCCATAAACGGAAATATTATAAGTATGAACTATTGGAAAAATGACACTCAAGTGGGCAATAGCCCGTCAATTCCGCCAATTACTAAATTGGCTGCCAGAGAAATTAGTAATAATTTACTGAAGCGTTTATTGGGCAAGCTTAGCGAGGACTTAAGACTTATTCCTAGTGATTCAGAGATTATGCCCTTGGACTACAGTCCTGTCAATTATAATTTACAATACCAGCGCCTTATTGATGGGGTGCCCTTTCTAAGCAATGGGGCCAATGTGCAGGTGTCCAGTACCGATGGGCACATCACTTCCTATAATCTCAACTGGAATGAAGTGAAGGCACCTGAGGGTAAGGGCGTGATCAACTCCACCCAGGCACAGCAAGCTTTCATTAAGGCACCTTTTTTTAAATTAGAATACTGGGTACCGTCTTCTTATAGACCGTTAGTTGCGGGACAAAAGCAGGTTGCTAAGCTTGTCTACCAATTGAGAGGGCAAAATGGAGGGGCAATCGATGCCTTTACAGGTGAACCCCTTCAGCTCAATCAGGGAGATTGGCTAATGACTGATTCATTCGGAACTGGAGGAATGGGGAACGCCAAGGAGGAAAGGGCAGGCTCAATCTCAGATGGAGCTCAAGTTTTAACCCCTCAGGAACAACTAGAAGTGGAACGCACTGCTAAGCTGCTTAAACGGGATGAGGCCATAGCTGCAGTACAGCGCTGGATTGAGATACCTGCTAACCTAACCCTACGTAGCGCAAATCTAGGTACTGACTGGCGTAGTGCAGACAAGCGTATTTGGAGCTTTAACTGGAACAGCATGGGATCCGACAAAGGGGATGGCACACCTCAATACCTAAGTGCTAGGGTCAGTGCCACAACTGGTGAGTTGTATGGTTTTGATATCTCTAATCAACCGAGCGGGAAGACTGAGGCAAAACTTGACCGCTTAGCAGCTCAGAATCTAGCTGAAGAGTTTCTAAAAAAAGTACAGCCCGATCGGTTTAGTCAAGTCGTGTTAAACACTGAAATCAATAACCAAATGGATAAAATAAGTCCGGAGCCATGGAATATACAGGCTTACTCTTACCACAGAGTTGTCAATGGGGTAGATTTCCCGGATAATGGCATGATTGTCAATGTAGATCCTGTCGCTGGTAAGGTCACGAGTTATGAACTCAACTGGTCAGAACATGAATTGTCAAGTGTTTCTGGAATTCTTAGTAAAGAACAGGCTGTAGAATCATTTCTGAAGGCACGTCCTCTGACTCTGAACTATGTTCGAATCTATTCCAATGGAATGCCAGGGGATTTGCGCTTGGTTTATCTTCCAGTTAGTCAAGACCGTAGTATTTCGATTTCCAATATATTAGATGCAAAAAGCGGAGAACTGCTTGATTACCAGGGCCTGCCCCTGGAAAAAGGGCCAAAACCTTATAATTTTACGGATCTTGAGGGAGTTAACGGTGCATCAGAGATTGCGGCCCTCGGGCAAGCGGGATTGTTTGGTGACTATGGAAACAGCTTTAAGCCGCTGGAGAAGATGAATTTGGGGTCGCTATTGCGGGCAATGTATCTCAACCGATTTGGTCAGTGGGGAAATACGGGCTTGACGGAGAGTGAGATTCTTAAAAAGGCTAAAGAGCAAGGCTGGTTGAAAGAGGAAATGCAACCTGGGGATCCAGTTTCTCGAGAAATCTTAGTTAAAGTCCTGTTACGCTATATTCAACTAGATAAGTTAGCTGAACTGAACGATATTTATCAGGTTAAGTTTCAAGATGCCGCTCAAATTAACCCGGATGCTTTAGGATTTTTTGCCTTAGCTAGCAGCACAGGAATACTCAAAGTGGAGGGTCAAGTGCTGGCTCCCTTGGAAACAGTAAGCCGAGCTGAGGCCGCAACCGCTCTCTTTAGGGCTTTGGGGTGGCGCAAATAGTTTATAGTTTATAGTTTATAGTTTATAGGCATTCATACTATTGAGCAGAAGACTTACGTAGTACAATATAAGGGTAGGTAATTCAAAATGCATGAATTACCTACCCTTATTTACGGTTATTTATAGTGTCGAACTGCAATAGTACAATGATCAATTTTCTCTCTGGATAGCTAGGTCCAATCTTAGTTGGGTGTTATGAAAACGTAGATTTAATTCATTAGATTATACAGTACACGTTGAAGGTATATTAATGCTATAATTTAAAGCAGGCTAGACTAGTATAAAAGAATAAGGGAGCGATGTCTCTTAATTATGCTAATCGACCCTAACCTTTAATCCGGATAATCTTTCCGAGGGTTGAACGAGAACCATTTGGTTAGATTGATTAAACTGGAACTGATAGGATTCTCCGGATGTTTGTCCAATAGCTGTTTTCCAGCTAAAGTTATTCATGGCCACACTTGGATCTCCACCCCCGTTAGGACCGCTTGTCCATGCCACGATAGCATCAGGATCAACCACACAAGGGGCTTCAAGCATGAGTGGGTTACCATCAGTTACTACGGCAACTTGTTGGGGTTGGTTTGAGGTATTGCTGAGAACGGTTGTTGCTAAGCCTTTTTGAGATAAAACTCCACTTCCTATAAAGCGGACATCGTATTTAAGTTCTAGGGGAAAAGCGAGAAGATTTTCACTCTCAACCGATAAGCAATCGCCAGGCTCAAGTTCAAAAACTGAAACATGATAAGCATTTTGCGCTAAATATATGATACCCGAACCTTCGACTGTCATCAGTTGAATATCTTCCCCGGTTAGTTTTCTTTTTGCCATGCCTAAGAGAGAACCCATAACTCCTCCCCCATTGTCTGGACCTAGCAACATCTTATCAAACTTAAAGTTTCCTTTAAAGGCAACCATTGCCCCTTTTTTAGCAATAAACTTATCCGTACCTTCAACCTTGCAGCTTAATTCTTCTTCTACATTAAATTTGAACAATTCAGCAGCCTCCTTTTCCTCGTGTGATTATTCCGCTCCACACTCAAATGATAGTTTAAAATATATATCAAAAGGACAAGAATTTCAACATCCCAGAGACTGAGATAAGCTGAAATAAGTTCTTGTCTATTACCAAAGAACCTAAGTTCCATGCTGCAGAAGATTTAAATTAGTTGAGATAACAAGTGTTCAAAAGCTGAGGAGTGAGTGTATTGACCAAGGATTTCAAATACGTTGGGAAGAGTTTTCCAATCCATGATGCACAGCAAAAAGTAAGTGGAGATTTGAAATATTTAAGTGATATGACGCTGCCAAATATGTTATACGCAAAACTACTCTTAAGTCCGATTGCCCATGGGCTAATTGCAAGCATTGATACAAGTAAAGCCGAAGCTCTCCCAGGGGTTATCGGGGTATTCACACATTTGAATACTCCCAGCAAAGCGTATAGTCGCTATCGAATTATACCTGACCAAGATTTTTGCTTAGAGGATGAACGTCTATTAACGGATAAAGTAAGATTTGTGGGAGATCGAGTTGCAGCTGTTGTGGCTACCAGTAAGGAAACTGCTAAGCAGGCTATAGCCCTTATTCAAGTGGAGTATGAGGCACTGCCTGTACTAAGTACTCCTGAGAAAGCGCTGCAGGAACAAGAAACGAAAATCCATCCTATGGGGAATTTGATCCATAAGTATGAATACAAACTAGGGGAGCAAGTTCTGCTTTCTGAGGATTGTGTTGTTGTTGAAACTTTAACCAGTACTCAGAAAATGCATCATGCAGCAATGGAAACGCATGTTTGTCTGGCAGATTTCGATAGTTCTGGAAAGTTGACGTTATGGGCAGCTTGTCAAGGTGCTTTTGGCGTTAGAACTATTGTCGCGGATTTGCTAGAATTGAGTTATAACAAAGTCAGAGTCATTAAAGTGCCCATGGGAGGTTCTTTCGGCGGAAGACAAGAAACCATCTTAGAACCGATTACTGCGTTTTTGGCTAAGGAGGTTAGGCGACCGGTCAAATTGACCTTAACCAGGGAAGAAACTATTATTTCTACGATGACTAGACCTGCCACGACCTCCAGAATAAGAACGAAGGTTACCATGGAAGGGATTCTTGCGGATTGTAGTGTAAATACCATTGTGGATGCCGGAGCCTATGCCACCAGTTCCATCGACAATACGTACGCAATGTCCAAAAAGATCTGTAAGTTATATAGAATCCCTTACTACGAACATTCGGGTAAGACAGTCTACACAAATACGCCTGTTGCCGGTGGAGCCCGAGGGTGGGGAGCGCCAGAAATAATGACTGCCCTTGAAATTCATATGGATGCGGTAGCCAAAAGCTTGAAAATGGATGTTGTGGAATTTAGACTCAAGAATCTTGTCCATCCCTATGACCTCGATAAAGCATCGCATATTTCGCTGGGCAATGCTCACGTGATTGAATGCCTAAAGAAAGGTGCTGCCGCCTTTTGCTGGAGTAAACGATACTATAGGGAACCCAATCCCAATCAAGCTAGAGTTCGCAAGGGAGTAGGATTGGCCTGTGCTGCTCATAAAAATGGTATGTACGGAGGCTTTCCTGAACATAGTACAATGACCCTTAAAATGAATGAGGACGGTAGTTTTATTCTTAATACAGGTCTTCATGAGTTAGGTTGTGGAACAATTACTTCGATCAAGCAGATCACTGCAGAAGTCTTAGATATTGAGCTAGATAAGATAACCGTCCTGGAAGCAGACACTGAATACGGTCCCTATGATTTCGGCTCTTATGGCAGTAGAGTAACTTATATTTGCGGTGCGTGCGCTTATGAAGTGGCCAAAAGGTTGAAAGAGATACTGTTGGAATGTGCAGCTCATAACTTACAGAAGCCTAAGCAATACTTAGCAGTAGAACAGGGAAGGGTTAAAATAATTGGCAACGAGTCGCAGTCGATGAGTTATCGCGCAATTGCTACGACCGCTAAAATTAAGGATAATATCGACATCGTTGTTACACACACCTATCATGGGACATCCAATCCAGGTGCCTATGCCGCGCATTTTGCCGAGGTTGCGGTAGATACTGAAACAGGACGAGTGAGGATTGTCGATTATCTGGCGGCACATGATATTGGGAAGGCCATAAATCCCGGGATGGTTGAAGGACAGATCCAAGGGGGCGTCCAAATGGGTATTGGATACGCTTTATATGAAGAACTTAGGATTGGTCGTGATGGCAGTATCCTGAACGGCAGTTTTAAGAACTATCATCTGCTTAATGCTCCCGATATGCCCACCGTCAAAACGCTTTTGATCGAGGAGGGTGGAGATGAAGGTCCCTTTGGCGCCAAGAGTATTGGGGAAATAGCCTTTGTTCCAGTCGCTGCGGCAGTAGTTAATGCAGTGAACAACGCCCTTGGGACCTCACTGTCAGAATTGCCACTTACTCCAGAAAAAATATTGGCGTCTCTGAAAAAGTAGCTTCAATACTTAAATTTAAGGGTGGAAATACGATGCAAATTGAGTTTAAACTCAACGGAAAAGAGTATAACATGGAAGTTAGTTCGACCCTAAGACTGGTCGATTTATTGAGAGAAGAACTGGGTCTAACAGGGACAAAAGAAGGGTGTGGCGAAGGTGAGTGCGGTTCTTGTACTGTGATCATGAATGGCAAAGCCGTAAACTCATGCCTAGTTCTTGCACTTCAAATTAGGGGTCAAGAAATCCTGACTATTGAAGCCTTAGAAAAGGATGGACAATTGGACAAACTACAACATTCCTTCATTCAGAATGGTGCGGTTCAATGTGGCTATTGCACACCGGGAATGTTAATGTCGGCCAAGGCACTGTTGATGACAAATCCCAATCCTACAGATGAAGAAATAAAAATATCTATTGCCGGTAATTTATGCCGCTGTACTGGGTATAACAAGATAGTCACAGCAATCAAAGAAGCAGCCGACGGCAAATATTGATCGTGTAAGGAGCATAATTACAATGAACTGTGATTTTGATCAGATTATCGATCGCAACAAGACGAGTTGTGTTAAATGGGATTTTAACCAACGTATCTTTGGGCGCGAGGACATTTTGCCATTATGGGTTGCTGATATGGACTTTCAAGCGCCTCAAGCAGTCGTAGAAGCCTTAGTAAACCGTGCCCAGCATGGAATATATGGTTATTCAAATAGTATGGACGGGTATTACGAGGCTCTGATCGACTGGATGAAGAACAGGCATGATTGGTTGATCGAACGAGAGTGGATAACCTTCAGCCCTGGAATTGTTCCCGCTTTAAATGAATTGGTACGGAGTTTGACCAAGGCTGGTGATAAAATCATCCTTCAATCCCCTGTCTATCCACCTTTTTTTCAAGCGATCAAAAATCACGGTCGTGAAGTGGTTAATAACCAACTTAGATTGGAAAACGGTCGCTATACTATGGACTTTACGGACTTGGAAGAGAAATTTGCCAGCGGAGTCAAAATGATGATTCTTTGCAGCCCCCATAATCCTGTTGGTCGTGTCTGGGATCGGGATGAACTTGATCGCTTAGGTCAGCTTTGTCTAGCTTATGATGTACTGGTTATCTCTGACGAAATTCATGGCGATCTAATTTTTGAGGGTTATCGTCATATTCCTTTTGCCTCGCTTTCCTCTGATTTGGCGCAACAATCAATTGTTTGTACTGCCCCAAGCAAGACCTTTAATTTAGCAGGTTTACAAACCTCGAACTTGATCATTCCCAACCCCAAGTATCGACAAGCGTTTCTCGCATCTCTGGACCTGACAGGGATTCATAATCCTAATGTGTTTGGCATAACAGCTTTAGAAGTAGCCTATCAGCAGGGCGCGGAATGGCTCAATCAGTTGATGCACTATCTTGAGGGAAATGTAGAATTCCTTATGTCGTTCCTTGCTCGAGAGCTGCCTCAGATAGGGTTGATAAAACCAGAAGGGACGTATTTGGTCTGGCTGGATTTTAGGAGTTTAGGGCTAGAACCCAAGGATTTGCATAAATTTTTGGTACACAAGGCTGGCGTTGGTTTGAATGCTGGCTATTTATTCGGCCCCGGTGGTGAAGGCTTTGCTCGACTTAATTTAGGCTGTTCCCGTGCGGTTCTTGAAGAAGGGTTAAGACGAATTAAAACTGCCGTTCAGGAGTTGGCTTAAGTCATCTCCTAGGCTATCTATTTAAACCTCGCCCCTCATATCAAAACTTCCAATCATATTCATATCGATACCTTAGTATAAATAGCCCCATCTTCTTTTTAAGAATTTGATTGCTCATTAATTTTAAGAAAAAAATTATAAAAAGCTTATAAAGCATACAAAAAAGCCTAAGCATTTGTTTTAATGCTAAGGCTTTTTTGTATGCCTTTTTGAGGGGCTGGCTGTTACGAATTTTAGTTTCTTACAGATCTTATATGAGATAGTGCACTACCACAAATAACACTCGTTTGTTTCGTCCCTTCCACTTTTCTGCTTCATGGCATGAGTATTTCTCCTTCGGTAAAACCAATCCTGAACGCGATAGTTTTCACCAAAGGTCGTGCTTACGATAGAATCAGACCCTGAAAAAATACTGGTAAATTTACGAATTACGCACCGATGAAGGCATTCTCCAATACATTATTAAAGAATGAGACGACAGGGGGGAACGCCAATTGAGCTATATTGTCGAGGTGCAGGAAGTTGGCATGAAGTATCAATCCCCCAATGGGGAAATAATTGCCTTAGAAAATATTAATTTTTATGTTCGGGAAGGAGAGTTTGTAAGCATTGTTGGTCCTAGCGGTTGTGGTAAATCCACCTTATTATCGATCATTTCGGGCTTGATGTCCTCAACCTCAGGATCTGTCATGATTTCTGGGGAAAAGGTCAGCGGAACTTCCAAAAAAATCGGCTATATGTTGCAAAAAGACCATCTTTTTGACTGGAGGACGATCTATCAAAACGTCATGCTTGGTCTTGAAATTAGAAACTCAATCACGCCAGAGGCGAAAGAGCGAGCTATTAAACTTCTTAAAACATATGGGTTATACGAATTTAAAGATAAATATCCAAACCAGCTATCCGGAGGGATGAGGCAAAGAGCGGCACTCATCCGAACTCTTGTGACGGATCCTCAAATTCTTTTACTAGATGAAGCTTTTTCGGCCTTAGACTTTCAGACGAGGCTAGTGGTTAACGACGATATCTACGCAATAATTAAAAAAGAAAATAAAACTGCGCTGCTGGTTACCCATGATATTAGCGAGAGCATCAGCATGGCTGACCGGGTCATTCTTTTGTCAAAACGACCGGGAACGGTAAAGAACATTTATGAAATTAAGTTTAAGAATACCAACAGGACCCCTTTATCCTCAAGGGATGCACCAGAGTTTAGGAACTATTTCCAGGAGATATGGAGGGGGCTTGATGTCCATGTCTAACTTAGAAGAAAGGGAATCTCCTAAGACTCAAGATACTGACATTTCTCAAGAACATAGGGTGTATTTGCAGCGGATCAGGATGGAAAAACTGTGGGTTCGGCTCATACAATTACTTATTCTAGCTTTTGCGCTAATATTTTGGGAAGTCTTTGCTAATGCCAAACTAGTTGACCCGTTTATTACCAGTCAGCCCTCAAGGGTATTAAAGACGATTCTGAGATTATATGAAGAGGGAGTGCTTTTTCATCACATAGGCATAACCTGTCTAGAAGCATTCGTCGGCTTTATCTTAGGAACGTTCTTGGGAACGATTATGGCAATTATCTTATGGTGGTCAGAGTTTTTATGTAAAATATTAGAACCCTATCTTGTGGTCCTGAACAGTTTGCCTAAAATAGCGCTCGGGCCGATCTTTATTGTTTGGATTGGAGCAGGTACTTCTGCAATTATAGTCATGACCTTGGCGATTTCACTGATTGTCACCATCTTGGAAGTTTTAGGTGGATTTTTAGCCATTGATGAGGAAAAGATTAAGCTCGTTCAGACGTTTGGTGGAACGAAATTTCAAGTCCTTACAAAAGTAGTACTGCCTGCTTCCTATCCAACCATTATCAATGCTCTAAAAATTAATGTCGGATTGTCTTGGGTGGGAGTCATTGTAGGAGAGTTTCTAGTCTCAAGAGCAGGTTTAGGTTACTTGATTGTGTATGGTGGGCAAGTTTTTAAATTGGACCTGGTTATGACCAGTGTCATTATTCTAGGTATAGCAGCGACCATTATGTATCAGGGGGTGGTTTATCTTGAAAGATTGCTTGTAAAAAACAAAGGCTAAAACCAGTAAACTGACAGATAAACAGCGCTTAGCAAAATAGTGTAAGAGGAGGGCCCATCATTATGAAGAAGAAAACCGTGCTAGTACTTATCGTGTTAGCCTTAGTACTGTCCTTAGTGTTATCAGGCTGTAGTAACCAGACCGCACTCACCAAGGTAAAACTATCCGAGGTCACCCACTCCATTTTCTATGCTCCACAGTATGTGGCTATGAGTCAAGGTTTTTTTAAGACTGAGGGACTCGATATAGAGCTTTCCAATGGTCAAGGCGCAGATAAAGTAATGACCGCTGTCTTATCTGGCCAGGTTGACATTGGTTTCGCCGGACCTGAAGCAAGTATTTACGTCTATAATGAAGGTAAAGCAGATAACAGTGTCGTATTCGCTCAACTTACGAATGGAGATGGAACCTTCCTCATGGGCAGAAACCCCGATCCCAATTTTAAATGGAGTGATCTCCAAGGGAAGAATATTATCGGAGGGCGTAAGGGGGGAATGCCAGCCATTGTCCTTCAATATGTCTTAAGTAAGAACAATCTAACGACTGGAAAGGATGTAGCTATCGATACCACGATGCAATTTGCTGCGATGCCAGGTGCCTTCATGGGAGGGCAAGGAGACTATGTCATTATCTTTGAGCCCACGGCCTCGAGCATGGAAAAAGAGGGTAAAGCCTATATCGTTGCTTCCTTAGGTAAGGAAAGTGGTGAAGTACCCTATACCGCTTATTTTGCTAAGAAGAGCACAATAGAGAAAAATCCCGAGCTCATTCAAAAGTTTACTAATGCAATCTATAAGGGACAACGTTGGGTAGCAAGTCATACTGCAGAGGAGATTGCCAAAGCCATCAAACCTCAATTCCCAGATGAAAACGATCAGATACTCGTGAGCGCAGTCAAACGGTATAAAGAACAGAATTCCTGGAAAACGGATCCTGTTCTAATCGAAAAGGATTTCTATCTTTTACAACAAATCATCAAGGATGCAGGGGAATTAAATAAGATCGCCCCCTACGAAAAAGTGGTCACAGGGAAATTCGGGGAAACGGCTATTAAGAACCTTAAATAATGAAACCAAAAAGATCAAGCTAAATGCTTGATCTTTTTTATTAGTAACTCCTCTTTCGCTGTGAGGGTTACCTTTCGAGAAAGGAGGGGAGCTATGATCAGATTAAATGGAGTCCAATTTTTACAAGGGAATGTGTCATGAGTTCATGCTGCCCTAGACGCCAGTGTTAGGTTTTATAGTGCATAGTGAGCCTCAGATTGCGGATGAACTAGTACAACGTTTACATAGGAAGCGTTAATAAGAATTAGAGAGTGGTAATTGCTGTCGAAATATGTCAGAATATTTAATTACAAAATTGTTAGAATCTTTTAATATCTTGCAGGAATATAGTCAATTGTCTTGAATACTACTAACTATTGAAAAAATTGTCCAGACCAATTTAATACCAATGGGTTACCTTGGACTAGTCGTGATTCACAACACTAGTTCGATTATCAGTTTTATCCCAGGAAACGTTTCAGAGAGGAGGTAACTACAGAATAAATTAGGAGTAATCCCGTGCATTAGGGCTCATATGACCCAACAGTTTTATCATTTAAGATCGTATGGTGGATTATTATCGAAGAGGAGGCTATCAAGTGTTTAAAATGAGAAAAAGCACATCACTGTTAGTATTAGTAACTTTTCTCGTGCTTTCACTAGTGATTTCTGGTTGCGGAACGACTGGTGCTTCATCAGACAGCCAAAAAGCGCCAAGTGATGCAAAGATCAAAATTGGTGTAGCGGGACCATTTACAGGAGCAATCGCTGAGACGGGAGCAACTATTAAGAATGCGGTCGAATTGGCAGCAGAACAAGTGAATAAATCAGGTGGAGTTAATGGTAAGCAAGTTGAATTAGTGATCGAAGACGATAAGGCAGATCCGAAGGAATCGGCATCCATCGCCAATAAATTTGCCGCCGATAAATCTATTTTAGGAGTAATTGCGAACTACACAAGTTCGACAACTCTTGCGGGGGCACCTATCTATAATAAGGTCGGATTGTCCCAGCTTTCCTACGGTTCAACTTCACCGGCTGTGACCAAAGCTGGACCATATACCTTTCGCGATATTACTACGGATGCCTACGACGGTGAATTTGTTGCCCAATGGACCATAGATGAAGGCTACAAGAACATAGCCATTCTGTACGAGAACGATGACTATGGTAAGGGTCTCGCCGATGTTTACAATAAAAAGGTGACATCCCTTGGAGCTAAGGTCGTAATGCAAGAGCCTTATAATCTGGGCGAAACAAAAGACTTCAGTGCAATCTTAACTAAAATGAAAAACAATAGCCCTGATGCCCTATTTATTGCAGGTCAATATAACGAAGCGGCTATGATTATAAAACAAGGCAAGCGTCTGGGCATTAATTATCCAGTCATAGGCTCAAACGGTCTTTATTCTGACGCTTTAATTAAACTCGGTGGTACAGATGTTGAAGGGTTGCTATGTATCGGTGCTTTTCATAGTTCTGCAGTTTATCCCGAAGCAAAGGCTTTCATTGATTCCTATAAGACCAAATGGGGAGCTGAGCCCGATATTTGGGCTGCTTTTGCCTATGATGCAGCTAACATTATGTTTTCAGCTGTAAAAAATGGTGGCGAAGATCGCAAGAAAATCAACGATTGGTTAACAACTATGAAGGATTTCAAAGGTGCTACTGGGACAACCACCTTTGATGAAAATGGGGACTGCATAAAACAACCGCTGAAACTTATTGTTAAGAATGGTAAATTCGAAATGTATAAGAAATAAATTCAAGGTTTAGACCAGCTGGAAAGAGGGGTAATTCCCTCTTCATCCAGCTGTTTAAGCAATTTCGAAGAGAGGTGTCCTATGTTTTTTCAGCAACTTGTCAACGGATTGACGGCAGGAAGTATGTATGCCCTGATTGCTCTGGGCTATACCATGGTCTACGGGATTTTAAAGATCATAAATTTTGCTCACGGGGACATCTTCATGATTGGTTCTTTTACTGGTCTTATCTTAGTCAAGCAGTTTCACATGAGTTTTATCCCAGCGATGTTACTATCGATGCTCATTGTAGCCATCTTAGGGATTATAGTAGAACGGATAGCTTATCGTCCACTCAGGCACTCGACTAGGTTGGGGCCCCTCTTAAGTGCCCTAGGTGTTTCCATTTTCCTAGTCAACTTTGCCCAATTGGCGTGGGGGACACAAACCCGATCTTTTCCTCCTTCGTTTACAATCAAAACGTTTAATTTTGGCGGCGTGATCCTAAGCAGTATTCAGATCTATGCTATGGTGGTTGCTATATTATTGATGCTTGGATTACACTTGTTTGTGCATAAGACTAAGATGGGGGTGGCAATGCGGGCTACTTCACACAACGTTAATACTGCTAGTCTGATGGGAATTAAAGTCGACAATGTCATTTCTGTAACGTTTGGTATCGGCTCGGCTTTGGCTGCAGCTGCCGGCATTTTGGTCGGACTTTATTATGATGCAGTGTACCCAGTGATGGGCTATACTGCTGGTCTTAAAGCGTTTACAGCCGCAGTGCTCGGTGGAATTGGAAGTATACCAGGGGCCATGCTGGGAGGGCTCTTGTTAGGTGTTTGTGAAAACTTGGGAGCAGCTTATCTGTCGATGGGGTACAGGGATGCTATTGCCTTCGGATTGCTGATTATCATCTTGCTGATCAAACCCACTGGTCTGCTAGGTAAAAATATTCAGCAGAAAGTGTAGGTGAAAAGGGTGTTAGGTGTAATCACTCAATTTGTTAGTCGTAAACAGGCTCCGATGATCTTACTTTTTGTATTAATAATTTTACCATTGGCCATTAAAAGCGATTATTTAATGCATGTACTGATTACAATTGGTCTTTATGTTGTACTCAGTCTTAGTCTTAATTTGGTTGCTGGATTTACTGGACAGCTGTCGATTGGTCACGCAGCGTTTTATGGAATTGGTGCTTACGTGACGGCCTTGCTAATGTTGAACTACAATGTACCGTATTGGGCGACAATCCCCATAAGTGGGATTATCACAGCCTTGTTTGGATTACTTTTGGGACTGCCAACTCTTCGCCTCCAAGGGGATTACCTAGCTATTGTTACTTTGGGTTTTGGTGAGATCGTTCGCTTAGTTTTTCTGAATTGGGATAGTGTAACCCGGGGTCCTATGGGGTTACCCGGCATTCCATCCCCAGAAATAGGAAGTTACATGTTTTTTTCTAAAATTCCCTTTTATTATTTGATACTAGTTATCTTGATTATTACGATACTCTTTATGGTTCGAGTTGCTGAATCTGAATTTGGCCTCAGCCTTATTGCGGTCAGTCACGACGAAGTAGCAGCGGAAGCAGTGGGAGTTCACACTACACGGGCTAAACTATTGGCCTTTACTTTTGCAGCTTTGTTCGCAGGGATAGCAGGAGGCTATTATGCTACTTATATTTCCTTCGTGAGTCCGGATTCCTTCACTTTTATGGATTCGGTTACCATTCTAGCTATGGTTGTTTTGGGTGGATTAGCTAGTATTCCAGGCGTAGTAATTGGGGCAATTGTTTTGGGTTTGGCACCAGAAGTGTTGCGTTTTATGGCGGATTACCGCATGTTATTGTATGGTGCTTTAATGGTAGGCATGATGATATTTAAACCAGAAGGTTTTTGGGGAGCTAATAAACGGGTTCGTAATGTAATCCTCAAAAATCTTGATAAAAGTCACCACCTGACGAAAAGGGGTGGAACAAATTGGCCGCACTAAAAATAATCGAAATGGAGAATGTCACTGTTCAGTTCGGTGGCATTATGGCTATCGATCACGTTAGCTTACATGCTAATCAGGGGGAGATACTGGCAATAATTGGACCAAACGGTGCTGGTAAAACGACTTTGTTTAATGTGCTCTCCGGTGTCTATCAAGTAACGACTGGCGAGGTAAGACTTAAAGGGAAATCAACTAAGAACCTTAAGGCCCATGTCCTAGTGGAAAGAGGTATCGCTCGAACCTTTCAGAACATTCGCTTGTTTCCCACGCTTACAGTGCTTGAAAATGTGATGATTGGTCACCATTGCCGCAGTAAAGAAGGAATGCTCGGAGTTTTATTCCATACTGGAAAAGTGAACGAGCAGAGAAGAAAGACTATAGATTACTGTAAGGAATTACTCTCTATTGTAGGATTAGACGATCAATTAGAAGAACTGGCGGCTAATCTACCTTATGGGAAACAACGTTTGCTTGAAATAGCGCGAGCTTTAGTGACTGAGTGTGAAGTATTATTGCTTGATGAACCTGCTGCCGGTATGAATAGTCAGGAGAGAGTGGAGTTGATGGATCTTATACGCCGTATCAGCAGGGAAATGAATAAGACAATTATTCTAATTGAGCATGATCTTGATCTAGTCATGGATATTTCCGAACGCATCGTCGTCTTAGATTATGGACGAAAGATTGCGGATGGGCTGCCAGATGCCATCCAAAATGATCCGAAAGTGATAGAGGCGTATATCGGAAGTAGTGACGATGAGGAGGATGGCGATGCTGTCACTAGAGAATGTTAGTGTGCGTTATGGAGTGATTCCTGCTTTAAAGGGTATATCACTCAATGTTAAGGCCGGTGAGGTTGTTGCCTTAATCGGTTCCAATGGAGCTGGTAAAACGACAACGTTAAAGGCTATATCCGGTTTACTTTGCTTAGCAGAGGGTACGATCAAGTTTGACGGCCATGACATTAGTAAATTAAAAGCAGATCAGATCGTAAAGCTTGGTATCATCCATGTTCCAGAAGGGCGTGGTATTTTCCCAAACTTAACAGTTTTAGAAAACCTGATGTTAGGAGCCTATGTTAGGAAAGATAAGCCCAAGATAGCCAGTGATTTGCAAAATGTCTTTGAAAAGTTTCCACGTTTATACGAACGCAAAGCACAATATGGCGGAACTCTTAGTGGTGGTGAACAACAGATGCTAGCGATTGGCCGGAGCATAATGGCATCACCCAAATTATTGTTGCTCGATGAGCCTTCCATGGGCTTGGCTCCAATCGTGGTAAAAGAGATATTCCGCACGATCAGGGAGATTAAGAAAACCGGTACAACTATTTTGTTGGTGGAGCAAAATGCCAACATGGCTTTGGCAAATGCTGACAGAGCTTACGTCTTGGAGACTGGTAAGATTGTCATAGAGGGAACTGCGAGTGAGCTGAGAGCGAACTTAGAAGTGAAACAGGCTTATCTGGGATCACACAAAAGAAAAGGAGTAGCATTATGAGTAGTGATACAAATGTAAGCTTCAAAGTTCCTAGTGGTACGAAGGAATTAATAGCCATAGTGCCTGTGCAGAACTTGATCGGCATATATAACCCAATGCCCTTACCGCCACTTGATCAGCCGATGGTCGTGATGAAGAAGGTCATTATGGACGGTTTGATTAAGACTGGTATAGCGGAAATCGCCACAACCGGCAAAAAAGTTGCCATTGGGGTAACCGACCGTACTAGGCTGACACCGAATAACGAAATCCTTCCTATTCTTTTGAGTGAACTTCATGCTTTGGGAATTAAAGATGCAAATGTCACAATTATTATCGGGACTGGTGTACATACACCGGATAGTAAGGAGGACATCGTAAAAAACCTTGGGGCAGAGATAGCAGACCGGATTGAAGTTCTCAATAATAGACCTTTTGAAAAGGTTCATATTGAGCTTGGTACGACAAGTTTTGGTACCCCCGTGCAGATCCATCATAAATTTGCCGATGCAGATATAAAAATTGTGACTGGAAATATTGTTCCTTGCTTGATGGCAGGCTGGACTGGCGGTGGAAAGACCGTACTGCCGGGCATCGTCAGTAAAGAAACTATCTACACAAATCATAAACTTTTTACGGATCAATTGGAAAAAGCCGGTAGAGGTTCAATGATCGGAGTACTGCCGCCGCAAAATATCGTGCGAGCGGATATAGAAGAGGCAGCAACGGTTGCTGGTTTACAAATGGTAGTTAATACCGTTCTTGATGAAGAGAATCAAATTGTAGGAATTTTAGCGGGAGAACATATAGAGGTACATAGAGATGGTGTCGCTGTATCTGGGCGTAGCCTGGAAGTTACTATCCATGAGAAAGCGGATATTGTAGTAGCTGGCGTCGGTTCTGCTGGGTTTGAAATCAGTCTTTATCAAGGTGCATCACGTGCGATTCAGGCTTTGGATAACATTATTAAACCCGGGGGAACAGTGATTGTGCCCTGCGAATGTCGAGAGGGCATTTACGAAGGTATATTGAAGCAAAAGTACGCAGATTGGATGAAGCAGATGCCGGATCCTGAAGAAATACGTGCTTTGACTAGAGATGATACCATGCCGCCAGAGGAAGGGGTAGTTCTCTACACATTTTCATGGCTCTTACACAAATTAAACTGTAAGATGGTGGTTGTAACGGACGGTATGACCCAAGAAGAACTGCGCGATGTTCATATGGGACATGCATCGACCTTGCAGCAGGCGATCGATGAGGCCTTGAAAGACCACGGACCACAGGCTCGCGTTACTGTCTTACCCTATGCAGGGAAGGTTATTCCTAAATTTGAATAAGAAAGAAGGAATAAGCCATTAATAAGAAAACTATAAAACAACCTTTTATGGACTTGTTCCCTTTGCCTACGGTGCTCGTGACTTCTCGAAACAAAGAAGATAGTAAGCCGAACATTATCAGCATAGCGTGGACGGGGATCCTTGCATCGGGACCTCAGCTTGTGGTATATATAAGTGTACGTCCAAAAGGAAGGTATTCGCATCAGTTAATTACTCAGTCAATGGAATACGTAATCAATATTCCCACGGCAGACCAAGCCCAAATTGTTGACTACTGTGGTCAGGTTTCAGGTAAAGATGTGGACAAATTCCAGGTGACGGGTCTGACGCCTATAGAAGCCTATAACAAATTAAGGGAGATTTTTAAGTTATGGATCTTACTCGCAAAAAACGTACTCGTCTATACGAAGAAGTAGCACAAAAGATTAGAAGTTTAATTCAAGATGGTACTTTAGCGAAGGGAGACCAGCTATTACCGGAAAGACAATTAGCCGAAACATTGGGCGTTAGCCGATCAGCAGTACGGGAGGCACTAACATCATTGGTGTCTCAAGGGTTGTTAGAGATTACACCCGGAAGCGGTGCTTATGTTAAAGAGGTAAATATTAATGATTTAATTGATCCTTTTGCCACCATAGTTCTTAAAGAGATAGACGGCATTTTCGACTTATTGGAAGCTAGGTTAGTGATGGAAACAGGCGCTGCACGCATTGCAGCTAAGCGTGCTGATCGTGCTGATCTCTACAATATGTGTGAGTTAGTACGCAATATGGAAAATGATGTGAAGGAAGGGCGGAATACCGATGAGTCGGACAGCGAGTTCCATTTTAGTGTAGTCCGCGCTACTCACAATCCAGTGCTGCAAAACTTAATGACCGTATTAATGGGGTTAATGAAAGAATACTATGGACCTAGCCGACAAAAACTTGTTGAACAGCAAGAAAATCGCCAGCTTTGGTCGCAGCAACATGGACGTGTTTACGAAGCCATAAAGATTGGCGATGCCGAAGCAGCTGCAGAAGCTGTCAGCGAGCACATTCATACATCAATTCAAGAGTTAAAGAAGTTACGAGGAGTTGAGGAGTAGTTTTGTTCTTGGCATCCTGATTAAATTCATCTGCTAAGGATGAGATATTTTTTTAATATTTTGGTCATACCAAGGGCTGCCATAAAAAATACCAATAGAACGTAATTACACTCTTAAATTGGAATGAAGTTTAAGTTGCTGCTTTCATGTTTGTGTTTTTATTAATAAGATGGTTGAATCACTAAATTTGAATTTACGGAGGGTAATATGGCTAAGAAATACGATTTGATGATTGTTGGTGGCGGGATCATGGCATCAAGTTTAGCGTACAACTTGCGCAAAGACGGATATACAGGTAGCCTTGTTATATTTGAAAAAGATCGGATGTATGAGTATTCTTCCACTCCCCGTAGTTATGGAGGAGTTCGGCATACCTTTAGTATTGAAGGGAATATACGATTGTCCCAACTTAGTATACAACTCTATGAGAAGTTTGAAAAAGAAATGGCCCTGGACGGAGATCCAGCCGTCATTGATTTTAAACAACATGGTTATCTGTATTTGGCTAATGATCAAGTACTATCCATGTTGAAAGAAAATATGAAATTACAAAAGAGCTTTGGCATAAATATACAGTTGTTAACTCCAGAAGAAATAAAATCCTTCGTGCCAGAACTGATCGTTGATGATTTAGCAGGTGCTGTTTTCGATGTGGCTGCTGGTAACATAGACCCTTATTCAGTGCTGCAATGGTACGTAAAACATGCCAAACGGTTAGGTGTAGAGTATATATATGAAAAGGTTCAAGCTATTTTAACAGATGGGGATCATCAAATAAGCGGCGTGAGATTGGAAAACGGAGAAGAGTATCACGCATCGATTGTGGTAAATGCTGCCGGAGCCTGGTCTGGTGAATTAAGCAGCACGGCGGGATTAGATATACCGGTTCGACCGCTTCGTAAACAAGTTTATTGTGTCGATTTGACTGTTCCATTTCAAAAGAGCATCCCATTTATCTTCGATACGATTCACGGCACTTACTTCTTGGGCGAAGGACCGAAAATAATTACTGGTTCCCGGGAAGGGGCTCATATGGTAGATCGGCAGGAAGATTACCAGTACCAATATGATTTCCATTTGGATAAATCCTATTTTACGGATGAAGTCTGGCCGTTATTGGCTGAACGTTCCCCAAATTTTGAAAGGTTAAAATTAGAACAAGGGTGGGCTGGTCTCTATGAATATAACTATATTGACCATAATGCGATCATCGGTGAGCATCCACTGATGAAAGGTTATTATTTGCTCACGGGTTTTAGTGGTCATGGATTCCAACAGGCACCTGCAGCCGGTAAATGCTTATCAGAGCTGATCCGCTTAGGTAGGTATGAAACCATAGATTTGACCCCGTTTTCTTTGGAACGATTTGACAAAAAGCAATTGCTCTTGGAAAAAGAAGTCTACTAGAGTCTTTAAGCAAAGCAAGGGATATTCTTTACCAAAATCGGTCATACCATGGACCTACTGTAAATAGGCCGAAAAATGTCGGTATAATACTTTGATATAAACGAGCAGGAGGCAAAGGGAATTCGAACTATCAAAGAACTTTATTGACCGCAAATCGGCTGAATCTGGAACAGGTGAAAGAACTAAAAGCTATAACTAGCATTATCGATATTCTTAAATTGGCAAAGAGGGAGTGGACTCATGAAGATTGGCAGTGAGGTTTTGTACTTGTCCAGACAACATATTGCTTCCTTAAGTATTGGCATGTCTGAAGTTATTAGCCTTCTGGAAGAGTCATTTCTGGAAAAAGCTCAAGGAAACGTGGATGCTTTGGCCAAGATTGAAGTGCATCCTAAACGGGATGACAACTTTATCAATGCAATGGTTTGTAGCTTTCCTAAGTATAATATCGCAGGACTTAAATGGATCAGCGCCTATCCGGGAAATAGAGAAAAAGGTTTGCCTTATATCTCAGGATTGATTGTCCTAAACGACCAAGAAACCGGGGTTCCCATGGTAATCATGGAAGCAGGCGTTTTGACTGCCATTCGTACAGGCGCAGTCACAGGGCTATCTGCTAAGTATCTGGCGCGCAAGAATAGCCAGTCAGTAGCAATTCTAGGGTGTGGAGTTCAGGCCCGTACTCAGTTAGAAGCAGTCCTAGCGATCTGTCCCGAACTTAAAATTGTTAAAGCCTATGACATTAACAAGGCTGCTATCACTCTGTTTGCCCAGGAAATGGAACTGCGTTTTAAGGTTAAGGTCGAACACGCTTTCAATCCCCAGCAAGCCGTAGAAGGCGGTGATATCATCATTTCTGCAGGGCCCATTGTCACTAACCCTGATCCTGTCATCGAAGGGTCATGGTTAAAGGAAGGCTGTTTTGGTGCGCCGATCGATTATGATTCCTACTGGAAAAAAAGCAGTTTTGAAACTGTTGACAGAATTTATGTCGATGATGTTCCGCAATTTGAAAGTCATCGCCAAATGGGTTATTTTAACGCGGTGCCACCGGTTTATGGGGATCTGGCAGACCTGGTCTCAGGTAAACTATCTGGTCGGCTTAATGATTCGGAAAGAATCATGGCGATCAACTTGGGATTGTCACTCGAAGATGTTGCGGTAGCTGCTTTAGTATACAACCTTGCGCTAAAACAAGAGCTGGGCCAACTTCTTCCCGTTTAGAATTAATCTATGATCGATTTTCCCTTAATCCTTTAAGCTCAGCGAATGGAATGAGATAATGAAAAAAAGGGCAAAATTACATGCCATAGTTGGAGGGAACGCTAAATGAATCTTGCAGAAATGAAACAATCGCATAAACTCTTAGGCACATTTAACTATCATCTTGGTCAAATAGAAAAAGGATATGCTAACCGTTCCTTATATGTCAATCTATCGACAAACACCTTTGCCGAAAAACCTATTACTGAATTGATGAAGCAGAAGTTTATTGGTGGAAGAGGCTTTGGTTTAAAACTATTGTGGGATGGTATTAATGATCATACGAAATGGAATGATCCTGAAAATGAGCTGATTATTGCTCCCGGCCCGATTGGTGGCATAACTCAATACCCTGGTGCTGGTAAATCCTATGTAGTCGGTTTATCTCCCTTGACGGAATCCGCAATGGATAGTAATGTTGGGGGTTACTTCGGCCCTTTCTTGAAATTCTCCGGCTGGGACGCCCTTGAAATCCAAGGCAAAGCCGAACGCGACGTTATTCTGTTTATTGATGGAACTACAGGAACTGTGACCCTTGAAGAAGCTCCTTTAGAGGCGGTTAACAGCCACATCCTGATTGAACAGTTAACAGAAATGTATGCCGAAAGTGAAGAAGACAAAGTAAACGTTTCGGTAGTAACTGCTGGAGAGGCAGCTCAACATACCTTGATTGGGCTACTCAATTTCTCTTTTTACGATACACGCCGAAAAGCGGTGAGAATAAAACAAGCCGGAAGAGGCGGCTTAGGTACGGTTTTTAGAGATAAGAATATTAAAGCCTTGGTAATCAAGAGCATTAAAATAAGAGGAGATTTAAATAACCCACACGACCTTGCTGCCTTAAAAAAAGTGGGTCAAAAAATGCACAAGGAAATCTTAACTCTAGATGATTCACAATGCAAAATGAGAACACTGGGAACAACTCATATCGTCAAGATCATGGATGAATATGACCTTTTACCCGTGCGTAATTATAAGTTTGGTTCTGATCCCAATGCGAAAAACATTGCTCACGCTGTCCTCCTCTCCAAGTATTTCAATCTTAATGGTCACGATGAATGTTGGTATGGCTGTACTCTTTCTTGTGCCAAAGTGATCAATTCCTATAAGCTTAAAACCGGGCCCTATAAAGACAAAGAGGTGTTAGTTGACGGTCCGGAATACGAGACGCTTTCCGCTGCCGGCAGTGTCTTAGGTATTTTCGATCCAGAATTCGTGATCGAAACTAATTTTTATTGTGATACTTACGGAGTCGATACAATTTCCTTCGGGACCCTCACAGCCTTTGTGATGGAGTGTTACGAAAACGGAGTTCTTAATCTGGATATTACGGGTGGACTAAAACTAAACTTTGGTAATGCTGAGGCTGCTCTGGAACTACTTCACCAGATGGCCAAAGGTGAAGGCTTTGGTATGATTGCCGGGCTGGGTATCCGTCGGATGAAGAAAGTGTTTATTGAAAAATATGGAGCCAATCCAGACTTTTTGCAAGACATTGGCATGGAAGTCAAAGGCCTTGAGTTCTCAGAATATGTGACTAAAGAATCCCTGGCTCAGCAAGGCGGGTACGGTCTGACTAATAAAGGACCTCAACATGATGAGGCCTGGGTCATCTTTATGGACATGGTTAATAATCAAATTCCTACCTTTGAAGACAAGGCCGAAGCGCTCTTCTATTATCCCATGTTTCGGACTTGGTTTAGCTTAGTCGGATTGTGCAAACTGCCATGGAATGATATCGTTCCAGCGGATAATCACACCACTGCTGAACCTGCTAAAGTTCCTGAACATGTGCAGAACTATGTAGAACTATATAACGGCGTGACCGGGTCTAATATTGACAATAATGAACTAATTAGACAGTCGGAAGTTGTCTATAACTTCCACCGGATCTTTAATTTGCGAATGGGTTTTGGAACCCGTGAATATGACAAAGTACCTTATCGAGCCGTCGGTCCAGTGACCCTAGAGGAATATGACTCGAGACAGGACAGGTATGATGGACAGTTGAAGGAAATCCTCAATATTGACATAGAGGGGAAAACGACTGAAGTAAAAGTTCAGATACTAAGAAACTACAGGGAAGAACAATATCAGAAATTGTGTGATGCAGTCTATATACGAAGGGGTTGGAACTCCAACGGAATACCAACGATGGATACATTGCAGCGTCTTGGTATAGATTTCTCTGAGGTAGTAGACGTGGTGAAGAAATACGCCTGAATGCTAGGACGATATTCAAGTGATCCATCATAATTCTATGTTTTTCCGGATTTCGCCATATCTGTAGAACAAATAAGTAGTTGGAGAAAGGAGAAATAAGCCATGCTTGAAAATTTAAGTACAGATGAAATCATCTCGCGTGGAAAAGTGGCGCTTATGAACACTTATAACCAATTTCCGATAGCCTTAACTAAAGGTGAAGGAGTATGGGTCTGGGATGCAGATTGCAAGCGTTATCTAGACTTTGTAACGGGTATAGCGGTTAACTCTTTAGGTCACAGCCATCCAAAGGTGGTAGAGACAATCCGGAGGCAGGCTGGGGAACTTTTACATACTTCAAATTTGTACTGGATTCCTAACCAGGTAGCTCTTGCTGAGCTACTGATCGCTAATTCTTTTGCAGATAAAGTATTTTTCTGCAATAGTGGGGGTGAGGCTAATGAAGGTGCAATGAAGTTGGCCCGTAAATATGCAAAAAAGAACTACGGTACCCATAAGTATGAAGTAGTTTCATTAACTAATTCTTTTCATGGGCGGACATTAGCTACCTTGACGGCTACTGGGCAACCTAAATACCATAAAGGTTATGAGCCTTTACCGGCTGGTTTTTCCTATGTTGCATTGAATGATATAGAGGCTTTGCAAAGTGCAGTCAATGAGAATACTGCGGCCTTGTTGATCGAGCCAATCCAAGGAGAAGGAGGGGTTAATCCAGCAACCGAAGAGTTCCTCCAAAAAGCTCGTGAACTTTGTGATCGTTACCATGCCCTGCTTATTTTTGATGAAGTGCAGTGCGGGGTAGGCAGGACGGGGAAGTTGTTTTCTCATCAATGGAGCGGGGTGACACCAGATATCATGACCTTAGCCAAAGCACTTGGCGGTGGAGTATCCATTGGGGCGATAATGGCCACAGCAAAGGTCGCTGTGGCGTTCGAACCTGGGGATCATGGTACGACCCTCGGCGGAAACCCACTGGCGATGGCAGTAGGCTGTACGGTCCTTGAGGTTATGTTAGCGGATGGATTTTTAGAGGGTGTAGTAGAACGTGCAGAGTATTTACGTCATGGGCTAGACCAAATTGCAGCAAAGTATGGGGTAGAGGAGAAAGTGCGCGGTCAGGGTATGATGTTAGGGTTGACCGTAGGTGAAAAGGCTCCTCAAATAGTGGATGAGTGTCGCAAAAATGGCCTTTTGATTAATTGCGTTGGAGGCAAGACATTTCGTTTTTTGCCACCATTAACTGTTGAGAAAGTAGAAATCGACGAAGCTTTGGCCATCTTGGACGACGTTTTCTCCAAGTTGGGATAAGCTAATCACATGGAGAGGATTTTGATCATTAGGAAGTGTTGCTATCGATTTAGGCCGGATTATTCCGGCTTTTTGTATTTATAAAAAAGCTATTTAGTGGTAACATGAGGTAGTATTGTTCCTCAGAGGATAAAAGTAAACTATTACTAACAACAAAAATATCAATATCAATAGCAGGAATTAGACTAAAATCGTTGAATAGTAGATAGATTCTCTAAAAATGAAACTGATTCAAGAGAGAATACCCAAAATAAAAAAGAATTGCACGAATTTGGAAGAATATAGCTAGCTATTAATAATTATTAGAAGTTGGAGTGAACGAATGAAAAACTGGCCCAAACAATCGATCGGAATAGGCGTATTATTAGTTTTAATTTCTACCTTTGGTTTTAGCTTTTATACTATTTTGGGTAAATTTGCATTTTTAGGTGGTGCAAGTCTAGCGACAGTTTTATTTGTACGCTTTTTAATTGCCGTACTCTTTTTCTGGACGGTCACTCTCTGGCGAGAAGGGTTTCCGCGATTGCCACTAAAGACATGGCTCATTTTATGGGGGATGGGGGGGATTTGCTATTCTTTGATGGCGGGTCTTTACATGTCCTCGGTACGCTTTATTCCAGCCTCGCTAGCGGCTTTACTATTATACGTTTATCCAGTGATTGTTACCGTGATTGCAGTACTAACCCGTCAAGAAAAGTTTTCTACTTACAAGCTTTTAGGATTGTTACTATCAACTTTCGGCCTAGTCATGGTCTTAGGTTTAGCATTCCAAGGAATTAATTCCTTGGGGGTTATGCTTGCCCTCGGGTCTGCTTTTGTTTATGCTGTTTATATACTCATTGGCCATAAAGTATTGAAAACGACGACAGCTTTAGTAAGCACTACAATAATTTCTACTGCTGCCACACTTACTTATGGGACCATCGGATTCTCTATGGGTAGCATGACGTGGAACCTATCCTGGGGGACTTGGATGGTAATGGTTGGAATTGCACTATTATCAACCGTTATTGGAATGTTAACCTTTTTTGAGGGTATAAAACGTATAGGGGCAACGTCTGCCTCAATAATCAGTACTACAGAGCCTGTGATAACGGTTGTTTTAGCCGTAATACTATTTAGAGAAAGCCTTACACTCTTACAAGTAGTAGGGGGAATTTTCGTGGTTTTGGGAGGAATTTTGGCGGTTTTGCCCCCCGCTCCAAAAATAATACAGCAGGTCAATTCCTCAGTGAATTAAAGAACTGCCCTATTATTTAGTGTTTACTTCGAAGAGCCTTTCACTCAGTTCAAGTTTGAAGCGAGTGAAAGGCTCTTGTCTGTGAGGTGAATAAGACTTTTTACTGGTAAGGTTGTTCCACTATGGTACAATAATATTGAGACTCGTACTATTTATTAAGGCTAACTATAGAAAGAAGGAATCCTAGTTGGAAAGATCGAGTACACTACATCTTCAAAAATCGAGAGTGGGTGTACATTTATTAAAATTCATCCGCTTTTTGAAGAATTTCAAACCATGGAGAAAGCCTAAGTTTTGGGGTAGATTAAGCATTTTTCTAATAGTATTGATCATTTCTACGCTTGGAGGAATTACCCTTTACATCTCCTGGTTTCTAAAACCTACCGAAACCATGTAAAACGGTATGATATGTTTTTCTCCTGCCGACAACAGGAGGTAGCATCACAGGATTCAGCTACTTAGCTACAGGCCATTACCTGTATTTCGGGTGATTGATTGAACAATCGCCGGCTTATGCCGTACTGCCCAAAAGGGGGTGTTACCCACCGCCTAAACCTATGTGTGTGGCAACGACCTTTCACAACGTGTATCGTTACCACAGGAATACTTTAAGCTGATTTCTTTAGATGCTGCCAAGAGACCAAGCTTTTCACCCCTTTCTTTTTTAGAGATTTAAGAATTGCTTTTTTTATAGCACTCCACTGTTTCCAGTTATTAATGTAGGAAAACCCGTCTTTATCCTTCACGAACTCATCCACTAAACTCCGTGGAACTTTTTCATAATCATAGCCCAATGCCCTGCGGCCAATCACATAAGCCGCTGATTCATGGTTTGACGAGCCGTATTGGTGTTGATATTTTAATATCCCTATCACCGATGTGAAGGTCGGCTTA
>Ga0209347_1001709_pt1 | contig 33382 bp, 33 predicted proteins | sample AutmiccommuBRH23_FD_187382 | JGI IMG/M metagenome (GOLD analysis project Ga0209347, IMG submission 187382) | Deep subsurface microbial communities from Mt. Terri, Switzerland - Autotrophic microbial communities BRH/23 (SPAdes) (version 2) | ecosystem: Environmental > Aquatic > Deep subsurface >...
TCTAACCCTATTATATTTATATACACGACAATACACAACATAAAAATGCATAAAGATTGACAAAAGAAAAGCCCGAATTCTCGGGCTTTAAAGCGGCTTTTAATATTTAGTTATTGTAAAACAACGGAGGATGCCGACACCGCCGGCAACATCGTGGGCGGACTGGCAGGCTCCTATTACGGCTATGAGACTATCCCCGCCAGGTGGCTGAACGCGCTGAAGAACCGGGAAGAAATAATGAAGGTGGCGGAAGGCTTTATCGAACTCTGGCAGCACAAAGGATTCAGCCTCACCCCATAATCTGCTTGATATATCTCCTTGACAAACCACACGGCGGTCACTATAATCTATTATGCGAGCCAAACATGTCGGAGTGGCGGAATAGGCAGACGCGTACGTTTGAGGGGCGTATGGGAGACCGTGCGGGTTCAAGTCCCGCCTCCGACACCAGTTTTATCACAACTCATTAGATTAAATTTAAAAGTAATATCTAAATTGCCTTCAAGTAAAGTGGCCTTGTCAATGTACGAGGCCACTATGTTTTTGCATACCTCAAGGTTTTCCCTGAGGATGAGCTTTCCCCGTTGCCTTTTGAGGAATAGGAGGATATCCTGTTTTGTTATTCCTTCAAAAGGAGATTTTCTTTCGGAAAGTTTTCCAGTCAAGTATTGTTTTTGCTCCCGTAATTCATTCATCCTCTGAATAAAATCACCTGGGTTCATACCTTTTTCAATGGCATTTATGATATGGTTTATTTTACCTTCTACGTCCTGAAGCTGTTTTTCAAATCCAACTTTTTCCTCATCTCTGCTGTCATTTATGATTTTTATATCTGCCCAGAGCGTATTTGCCAATTCCTCTATATTATTTGGCCGTACAACTCCCTTTTCAATTTGGGTTAAAACGGCATTTTCTATTTTCCCCTTGGGGTAACGCTTCTTATTATTACAGCTTTGAGTTCTCATGGCATTATTGCATTGGTAATAATAGTATCTTTTTCTCTCCCCATTTACCATTTTTGTTGATCCGTTTCCTACCATGGCAGCCCCACAATGTCCGCACTTCAATACTCCTGTTAAAATATAAACAACGTTGTCAACCTTTTCACGTGGCCCAATTTTCCTTTCATTCATTACTTCCTGCACTTGATTCCAATCCTCCCTGCTAACAATGGCTGGAATAGCGTTCTCCTGCCTTATTATTTCTGTGTCGGATTTTTTAACCCTGTTATTACGCTTACCATTAAGCCTTTTTGGGGTTTCGTTAAAAACGTAAGTGCCGCAATATTTCTCATTCTTCAAAAGTTCGTATAGAGAATTTTTACCGAATTCCTTACCACGCTTCGTTTTCCTTCCCTGTCGATTTAATTCCCCAATTATGTAACCATAACTATTGCCCTGGAGCAGCCGACTAAATATTATGCGAACTGTTTTAGCCTCATCATCATTAATAATATAATGCCCATCGGGGTTTATATCATAGCCCAATGGTATCCAGCCACCATTATACTTGGCTTTGTATGCGTTTTCCTTCATGCCCTTCATAACTTCTCGTGCTAGATTACGGATATAGTATTCGGCTAATAGCTCAAGCATACCTTCTTGTAAGCCTGCCTCGGGGCTATCGTCCATGGGTTGATCTACAGCAATTAGCTTAGCGCCGACTTTCTGTATTTCTCTCCTATAAAAAATTGAATCAAAACGATCCCTGGCAAATCGATCAAGCTTGTGTACCAAAACAAAATCTGGTTTATACTGTACTATTTCTAAAAACATCTGTTGAAATGCAGGGCGATCATCAGTTGAAGCACTCTTCCCCTCGTCTGTATACTCCTTAATAATTTCTATACCCTGTGAATTTGCGTAACGGTGTATCGCACGTAACTGAGCAATAATGGATTCTTCACGTTGTTTATCAGAAGAAAAGCGGGCATAAGCTACTGCACGCATGTTATAAAACCTCTTTCAAATTTTTTGGGCAGTCCAAAAAGCATAGACCTCAATAGTATTATTATCACTGTTTATGTCTTTAGAGCTTTGCTCATCTGTTTCAAGTCTTACCTTAACTTTTATCTTGCTAAAATTTTTTGACAGCTCAATACTTTCACTAAATACCAGTAAAGCATCAATTGCTGGTCCAGGGTGCTCGAAAAACAAATCATCTCTTAAGGCATTATCACAGAACATGCTTAAATTAGTATATGGAACATAATGCTTAGTCTTGTTGTTCCTAAAGTATTTGTCAGCATGCTGTATTGTGGTATCTAATCCTGCATACATCTTACTAATAAACCTGTTTTCCAGAACTAGCCATTTTGCGAAGAGGCTTCGGAAATTACGTTGATTTAACTTTCGGCTGCCTAACCATTCTAATAAAATATCATCTGCCTGTGGGGTATGGTCCTTTTCATAGTATCTGTTTGGATATGGTGGACAATTTTTATCTAAGTGAACATGTTTGTTTAAAGTGAGATAGTGCCCCAGGACCTTTGTTCCAATATAGCAAACAGGGAAAAAATCGCTTAGAGTTAATAAAAGCTGTTCCTTATAATAAAGGGAATCCAACTTCTTAATAAATTTATCGGTTTTATTCTTTTTATACAAAAGATCCTGGTGATTATTATTAGAAGCTATGATGGAATCCAGTAAATCAAGGGTTATTTTTATCAATTCAGGGTAATTTGTTTCACTTACTGTTCTTGTTCCCGTTTCATAAGCTGACAGGCTTTGTGCAGAGAAATTGAATTTATTTGCTATTGATTTTATCGTCTCCATGTTTGCAATTCGGGCCAATCTTAAGATCGCACCAATTCGGATAGGTACTGGTTCAACTAGGTTTACAAATGGTACCATTTTCATTAGAGTCACTCCTCACTAAATCCCTTTCTAAGAACAAAAATGCTAAAACTGTGCTATGGTACAGTATAATCCATATTATTACCACGGGTCAAGTGGAATTATGCCTTATTATGAAATATATTTATTAATTTATATATATCCACTGGACTGGTGGATATATATGTGTTTATAATACATATTGTGACGTAGCTTGGCGGGGGCTAAATAAAAATGGATGAGATAACAATTACAGACAACCTGGGTTCAATGAAATTAAAGGTGGAGCTTTTTACGAAATATCTTGCCCCGGGAATCCTCCAGGTACTTTTACATCAGAAAGCAATATTTCGTGAGGCACAAGACGCCACTACGGAAATTCTTCAGGGGAGGGACGCAGCATGGAGCGGAGAAGCATATAACGATACTCGTGTATCGCGTAACAATGTAACAATGTAACGATGCAAATACCTATGAAAATTTATAAGGAAGGTGCAAATACAATGCAAAATGAAATTAATGGAATTCAAGAACCCCTGAATGAAGAGATTTCATTTAAAGACATGTTGACGGAGGAGAATACCAGGGATGTAAATATCGAAGAGCAAGTACCTGTTGAGGCTACAGATAACGAACAAGATGGTGAGGCTGCCAGCACTACAATAATTGAAAATGAATTTACCAAGGCTGTTGAAAAGGCAAATCAGTATACTCAAAGTCCAGGAGTAAACAATAAAGACAGGTTACCTGCTGGGAGATTTTTTACCCTCGAGGATAAACCACCATTTGACGATGTATTACTCCCACCCGGGTACGCAATTACTCCCAAAGGCGTTTTTGAGAAAATCGAAGATGATATAAGCGTGCGGGCAATATGTCTTACCCAAGTACCATTTTTTATCAGCGCTCGGGACGAAGCTGGACGAGTTCAAATAATTTACAGAGTTGACCATGAATGGTTTAGGACCTGGATGAAACCGAGTAGTCTTCGGATTAATACACTTACGGATCTATTGATATTCCCTGATTATGGAGTTGAATCTAGACAGTTAGTTGAATATGCCACTGAATGTGCAAGCCTAGCCCCTTTCAGGAAATCCAACATTGAAATAATGCAAGTGGTTAAGGAAATATCCACCATATACCTTACCAGGGATATATATCCAGTTTACGCACCTGTTCCTGATGTCAAAAAGCTATGTGAGGAGTATGAAGTTAAATATGACGATGTTAGGAAATGGCTTGTGCAACGAGGAATAATCGATGACTACACTAGAGTTCAGAGAGATAATAAAAAGGGGAATCCTACAAGATACCTTATATTCCAACGGGCGATACCTGCTGCTGGGTAAAAGGTAATCATCTTAGACGCAGGATGACAACATATAATAAAAGGCCCGAAAGCTCAATGCCTTCGGGCCTTTTATTTTTACAACCCAGTAACATCCACATCATTTTTCTGCGCCGACCGATACAGCCACCACAGACAGAACTTGGCAAACAGTATTGCCCCTACCAGAAGCATTTCCTGGGTCTTAGGGCTAAGTTCCCTTGACTTGAAGCTGCCAGAATTATTGACTGAGCGATTTACCCTGTCACAGGTGCTGTCGATTTGTTTACCCACCGAATCATGAGGACTCACCCTCTCCCTCTCGAACTGGTCCAGTACAAACTGGTTTACCCTCCTGTAATCATCATTTTCGATCATTGCTTCTCCTCCGCCGCAGGCAAAGATAAAGTCTGCTGAATCATGTTGCTGCATGCTACGGCAGCTGTGCTAAGTAATCCCACTATCAGCAAATCAGCCAGGGCCTTTTTAACCATCTCCTGCCAGTTCATAGACACCCCCCTTTCCAAATAAAAATGGGAAGCTGGTAGCTTCCCTTAAACCTACATTCCATGTTTTATTAGCCTGTAATGCTGGGTCATCTCCGCTATCAGATTCTTCCCCGCCTCATGGGTTGCTCTGGACAGCCATACACTTGCTACGGTAAGTGTACCGATTTTAAATAACTGCACTGCACCGGATGCTGCTGCCTTCTGGAAATTCGGGTTAACAATTAACTGAAACATTCTAATTCCTCCCTTCATTTTTATTCTTATACCGCCTTTCCCAGAAACTGGCTACAGCAATCCCTTTTCTTTGAAACTCAGGAAGCCGTTAAAACCGACAATGACATGGTCCAGTATTTCAATGCCAATAATGTTCCCTGCCTCCACCAGCCTTTTGGTAATGTCTATGTCCTCGCTGGATGGGGTGCAATCCGATGAGGGATGGTTATGGGCTATGATCAAAGCGGCGGAACTCTTTTTGATGGCGTTTTTAAAGAGTTCGCGGGGATGGACAGTAGAGGAATTTAGCGTGCCGATGCTGATAGTCTCTGCAGCAGTGACATGGTTTTTGGTATTAAGATGCAGAGCGTTGAAATGCTCCCGGTCCAGAAAGCGCATATCAGCTAAATAACTGTACACATCATGCGGGGATTTAATTGCAGCCCGTTCTGGCAGTGGGGTGCTAAGGCGCTTGGCCAGTTCAACACTCGCCATCAATACCTTTGCCCTGGCTGGACCCACACCACGGATAGCGGTTAGCTCCTCTGGCGTAATCTGTGCCAGCTCATGGAGTGACGGGTACTGCTGGAGGATATACTGGGTGGCATCGTCTGAATTCTCCCTGATAATAAGGGCCAATAACTCCTTAAGTGGCAGGGTATGAAAGGTTGGATATTCCATTAATATCACCAACTTGTTTTAAATTACCAGCAGCCTGTTGGTTACTACATCCAGCAGCTTGTTAACGGCACGTAACTGGTTCCGTTTCTGCTGCCCTAGCAAAACATCCGTCATTAAAACGATTCGCTGCCTTCCCTGAAGCAGCAAAAACATAGAGCAAAGATTATTTCGAGTTATGGAACGCATCGTACAGTTTATAATAAACACCCGCCTTCTAAAAATATAAAGGACTGGCGCGATATTCAGTCCTTCTTGGAATTCTTATACCAGATTTCCAGACAGATGGTGGCTATGATTACCAATAAAAGTAAACCGAAAATTTCTTCAAATTTGTAGCATAATATCGACCTCCTTGATATTTTATCACTTATACCGCCCTATACGTAATAATGGTCAATTTAAATTTTTTCAATTAATTATTTTCTTATGGTTTGATTTATTTCGTTGTTTACACTGTTTTTAATAATTATTCATATAGTTTGCTAGATTTTAGATATTGTATATAATTAAACTATAGACTTTGAGGAGGTGCATAACATGCTTGGGATGGAAATTAAGATTGCAAGAATTAAGAAGGGAATTAAAGGTTATCTATTTGCTCAAATGCTTGGTATATCACCTGACATACTAAGTAAGATTGAAAACAACCGAATAATTCCAAATGAAAAATTGCTTGCCAGGATAAAAATACTACTTGATATCGACAAATAAAACGTGTACCTCATTAAACCTCCAACTTTATTATCTGATAACTGCTTTTTTGTGACATTTACTATATACTGGAGGTTATCCCGTGAAAGCGCTTGTAGATCAAGTAAAGGAACAGAATAATATACTTGATGTTGCTGAAGAACTGATAGGATTTCAACCGACACTTGTTGGGGATTGCACCTATGATTTCTCCCCCTGCCCCATCTGTGGGCACCAAGATAATTTCAGGGTTGATATGGATAAGGGAATAGCTTCATGCTTCAGCTCAAGTTCAGAGAACGCCACTGGCATGGACATTATTGAACTGGTTAAGAGACTGAAAAAGGTTGACTTTATTGAAGCAGTTGTTTTCCTGGCCCAAAGGGCTGGGATTCAGCTGCCAGAAGATATTGAAGAGCTTATAAAACAAGAAAAGAATAGAAGAAGAGAGCAGGATATATTAACTGCGACCACAGACTATTATCACTCCCATTTGACAGAAGAGGTTAAAAAGTATTTATCTGACCGAGGTTTTAAAGAAGAAACCATAAACAGGTTTAAAATCGGGTATGCACAGTCCCCCACTGGTTTGTTACAGCACATACAGGTTCAGGGCTATTCATATGATGAGGCCCTGACTGCGAGGGTGATAAACCCCGACAATAGTGATTATTATTATGGCTGTATCACTTTTCCAAACTGGTATGGTAATTTTGTTACGGATATTCAGGGAAGAACAATTGAGCCCAAGCAATATCGGAACCGTAAAGGGACAATTTCGCACCTGTTCAATGAGCAGGCTTTAAGCAATGGAAATGATGTTTTTCTATGCGAGGGTATTCCAGACACTCTTTCACTGATACAGCTGGGCTTTAATGCCGTTGGAATATATGGGGTTGGGGGATTTAAAGAGGAATGGGTTAAGAGGTTTGAAAATAACGGCTTGGTTTATATTTTCCTGGATAGTGATGAAGCAGGTAAAAACGCAAGTAAAAAGATGGCACATTTGATTGGCATGAAGGCCAGGATTATTAAGCTCAATGATTTCAAGGATGTAAACGAACTTCTCCAGGCCAAGGATGATGAAGCCAAGGATATTATAGAGCAGTTGGTCAAAGAAAGCGTTTCCTTGATTGAGCTTATGATTGAGGAGATTCCCCAAAAGAGCCATAGGGATCTGGACTTAAGCAAGCCAATAGAGAAAATTGCAGAACTTCCCCCTACAAAGCAGGACTACTACATTAAAAAAATCAGCGACAGTTTCGGTGTACCCGTTAAAGATGTAAGGGACGAGATTAGACAGAAGAAAAAAGAGCTGTCAAAGAGCAGCTCCAAAGAGGAAAACGATACTGGCACGATTGTTAATAAAGACCCGTTTTTCATCAGGCTTGGCCTGGATTTCCTTGAAGATAAGGCGCTGATTTCACAAAACTTCCTGTTAAGGAAGAGAAAAAAAGATGGATTAGAATATATGACCTACGAGCCGAGAGTAATTACTTCTGACCGCGAGCTTCTCGCTATACCGCAGCGCAGAACCAGCGACCCCTATGAACTTTTGACCTTCAGCCTCGATAAAGATAGGCTCCTTGCAGTACGTCACGATTTCAGCCAGGCTAAAAGCAGATGGTCAAAAACTGGTAACCCGTACTCCGTTCATTCTTTCCTCAATAACCAGGCTCCCAAGGTTGATATGGGCCAGCTATATGATGAGCTATATAAGCAGTTCAAGAAGTATTATTACAGTGAAGACGAGGATAATTACGTAATCTGTACCCTCTACACAATTGTAACATATTTCCACCAATGCTTCAATTCACTGGGTTATCTGCACCTAAATGGGCTGGCTGGAAGCGGCAAGAGCACATTATCGAGGGTATTTGAAAACCTTTGTTTCAATGGCAGTTTGGTCATTGAACCCTCTGATGCTAGCATCTTTCGTATGGCAGAGCATTTTCAGCTGACTATGATTATTGATGAAAAAGAAAACATCTCTAACAGAGGTGCAAATAAAGTATTTGGCGCGTTAATGACTATGCTCAAAAGCCGCTACCAAAAAGGGGCTTGTGTACCGCGCATGAATCTCGACAATAAAGCAAAATCGGAAGACTTTGCTGTGTATGGACCTACAATTATTGCGAACGTTATGGGCCTCGAAGATATTTTGCAGACCAGAGCTATTCCTATCCAGACCAAAATAGTACCAAAGGACAAAGAAAAGATGATTACTGGTAAACAACCTGAAGATAATGTAGAATTCAGCCTGCTCCGTGATAAGTTATATTGCGCCGTAATGCAGTATTTCAATGACATTCGAAAACTGGCTGATACGGATACCAGGGGTCAGACGAGTGCTAGGGATAACGAGATATTCCATCCCCTCATTGTTATGGGCGAATTCGTTGATCGGTTTTTGAATGAACCTCATGTAAAAAATGATGTAGAGAAAGCCATTGGAAACAAGATGAAGCTGAGAGAGCTTAACAAAGAGCGGTCCCCCGAAGAAATGCTGAAAATGGCTTTACTGGAGCTGTTAACAAAAGAGGAGCAAAATAAACCTGGTGGGATGGTCAAAGTCACTGTTTATGACATTAAAGACTATATTCACGTTGTATATGGCGATAAGCAGGAATGGGTATCAAATGAATGGGTTGGAACACGATTAAAAAGCATAGGAATGATTAAAAGTAACGAGGACCGAGAACGAGTAAGATTAAAGCATTTATGTGGAAATACAGGTCACCCCCACGGGGTCCCAAGCAATATCCCTTTAGACGTAGATAGAGGTCCTGATGTTAAAATTCAATGTTATGTAATCCGTTACGACAGGCTTTAACTGGAAAAGAATAATGGGACAGGGTTCGGCCAGGGTGGACAGGGTTAGGACAGGGTTTTTCACAACCCTGTCCAGCTGATAAAGAAGAAGAGAGCAGTGTTTTTTCTATATATGGACACACTGGTCACACTTTATATAAATAAAATAAAGGATCTATTTTTTCTCTCAATGTTATTATCCCAAAGAGGTAGAGGGAAAAACTCTTTTCTCTTACCAGAATAACCCCGTCCACCCTGACCACCCAGTCCAAACCTGTAAATAACGACCAATTTTGATTTGCAGGTGTGTCCAGACCATGGACACCCTGGGCAGACTGCTTATTACGTGCAAAATCTAATCTTGAGTTTTAACCAGGCCAGTAACCCTGTCCAGGAACCTATCCCCATTTTTTTATAAGGGAGGAATGATCCATGAATAAAAATCCAGATATTTTTAGAGGAACTCAACTATTTAGCCATAAAAACAACGAAGCTCTATTCTATTTTAACAAGATCAAAGTACTCAACAACCAAGTAAGGCGCATACCGAGCCTATTAATCTGTAACCTTGTAACAAACACCAGTGAAGTCGTCAAACTAGACACCATCAAAAGAAAATGCCCTCAAGAGGTCTTACTCATCATCAGCAAATATGAACTTGCCCAAGAAATTTCATGCGCAATAGGTGACCCCTACGATATTTCCCTCAAGCAAGAATGGGTGGATAAATTCATATCGGGACAAATCAGAGATGAAGAACTGGAGCCAACTCACTTAATCAAATCAATCCATGGACACCTCAAAAATCTAGTCCACCTACCTAAGAACGTTTACCACATTTTGTCTCTCTGGGTATACGGCACTTATTTCTACAGCCAATTTTTCTACTGTCCTTCTCTTTTAATAGTGGGAGATAACATAGACAACAAGGCCGAGCTGGCGAAGATCCTGAAGCTATTCTCCTTAAACGGTAAATACGTAAGGGGTATCAAAGCCAAGGATTTGCTGAAACTAATTAACCATGAAGGCGGTACTTTTATTTTTGATAACCCTAATACCAGTAAATACACAAAAAGGATTTTACTGAAAATCCTAGGAAATGGCCATTTTTCTTTTAGCAGTTACCTGGGTTACTACATCTACTCACCCAAGGTAATCCTGAATGCTCCCCTCTACGAGCAGGCTGCCAGGGACAATAGCATACAGATATCCGTGTCCCCTGAAACATATAGTAATTCGAACTATTATGAAGAAAACCAAGATAAATTCAGTGAGCTTTCCTCACTCTGCTGTTTATCAGCCATGAAGCATTTTCAGCAACTATATGAGATATACTGGGGCCTGCCAAAATCAACCAACGAGTTGTATCATCCTTTAGTAGCAATAGGGAAGTTAGTTGGTGGAGATTATGAAAAGGCTTTCGACGATTTTTATAGCGTCTATCAGGTTGTGTAAACGGTGTTGGCCAGTTCCCTTTAAGCCTGTATACAACATGATTTTGCTAAACTTCTTCGCTTTTTACGGAAAAGGGAACACTTTATCAAACTCTCTCTCTTTTTTCACAATGATTTATTTTGTTCATATCCTTTAAAACCATAAACATCATACTTCTTTATTAATGCCCACTCACGAAAATTCCCCAGGGAGGTCAATGCCATGATCAGTATTGGAAGATGGTTAGTTATAAAGGATTACCTTGATCAAGGACACAGTATAAGCAGTCTGGCAAGGGGTTTCGGCCATGACAGAAAGACCATTCGTAAGATTGCTAAAAGTAAATACCCCTTCTATTACAAGAAGCGCTTTCGCAAATAATATACCATTTTACGTATAAACCGAGAAAACCCCTAAAATAATTATAGCTTCTAATTCATAATTCCGCGAACTCAGTTTATACAACAGAAATTTATACACAGGAGGGCGTCCACATGGATATTTTAAACAGCATCCTTAACATTTATTCCCTTAACAGTTACGAAATTGACTGTCAGGTGTGGTACAAAGCCGTCGATATCGGTGAAGCATTGGGTTACGCCAAAGCAAGGAAAGGCATATACAAGCTGATGAGCGCCCATAAGACTGAATTTTACAACTACTGTTGCAAAATCCCGAAAGTTGTAGTTAATCCAGTTACTGGCAAGAAATACACCGCTAACCTTAGGACTTATCTCATCAATGTAAAACGAATAAAAAGAATCCTGATGTACTCTGATAAACCGAAGGCAAAGGAATATAGGCAGGCTGTTACCAAGGATTTGGCTGAATAAAAGATAAGAAGCGGGGCTACATGCTCCGCTTCTTATCTTATAAGTCAAGTATATCTAATAGGAATCTTTAATTCCTTTAAACAAATCATCACACTCGACTTGTAGTTCCCCTTTTTTTTCTTGCATGGATGCTATAATATCCTTTTTGCCTGATATCATCTTATCGATTTTTGGCTCTAGTTCTTCATATTCATACCAACTATTTCTAACTTTTGCCGAATCTTCATCCGAAACATAATTACCAAAGTGGTCATTCATTATCGCCAACGCTGGCAACAAACCATTACCAACAAACCTTTTTAGATCATTATATTCGCTAGATGCAAATAAGATCTTACTTGCGTCCTTATCGCTAACTGAAGCAATATCATTTGCCATATTCTTGTATTGGTCATAATTATTGCTCATTTGCCAAACAACCTGATTATATGCATACGCATTTTTGTAATTAATTGCCTTATCTGCAAGGTCATGTAATTTTTTTGTTACAGAAATATAATTTTCCATTATAGAAAATACATCGCCTACTTCTGATAAATACTCAGAAACCTTTTTACTCTCTTCAAGCTCTGACTTTTTATCATTATACTCAGATATCAATAGAAGCAACTGATTAACTCTGCTAATATACTTACTGTTGGGGTAATCTTCTTTATATTTATTAAAATATGTAGTGGTGCTAGTAAATTTATCACCATTTTCTGAATGCAAAATTTTTAGCCCTTCCTGGTAACTCTCCTCGGCCCTCTTAGCATTGATATAATTGGCAATTCCTATAATTATAATTACGATCAACAATGCTCCAGCAGCAAATGTAGCATATTTTCTATAGTTTAAAGCATTGATACTAACTTTCTTATTAGTATTTTCTTGATGATTAAGATATAAATTGTTTTCATTATCAATTGGTGTCTGGCCATTAGGATCAGTTATATTTTTGGTGATAATTTCATTTTCCTTTTCTATATTATTGGCTTCATTATTTTCATTTGCCAAAAAGATCAGTCCTTCCTAATATTATTTTATATAATAGCTTAGTAAAAGCCTAAGTGTAATAAAACAGTTAGCGGAAATGTTTCCGCTAACTGTTTTATATTTGCGACTTGTTCAACATCATTATTAGTTAATGGCATATAGATAATCACCGCTTCCAAAATAAACTACTCCGTCACTTACTGCTGGTGATGAGAATACCTCGCCATCTGTTTTGAATTTCCATTTTAATTGGCCTGTATTAACATCAACTGCATATAGATAATTATCATTACTTCCAAAATAAACTACTCCTTCACATACTGCTGGTGATGAAAATACCTCAGCATTTGTTTTGAATTTCCATTTTAATTGGCCTGTATTAACATCAACTGCATGTAGATAATTATTAGTACTCCCAAAATAAACTACCCCGTCACTTACTGCTGGTGATGATCCGACTTTAGCATCTGTTTTGAATTTCCATTTTAATTGACCTGTAACATCGACTGCATATAGATAATTATTAGTGTTCCCAAAATAAACTACCCCGTCACTTACTGCTGGTGATGATCCGACTTTAGCATCTGTTTTGAATTTCCATTTTAATTGACCTGTATTAACATCGACTGCATATAGATAATTATCAGTGCTCCCAAAATAAACTACCCCGTCACTTACTGCTGGTGATGATCCTACCGAATTATTTGTCTTGAATTTCCATTTTAATTGGCCTGTCTTAATGTTGACTGCATATAAATAATTATCCCAGCTTCCAAAATAAACTACCCCGTCACTTACTGCTGGTGAAGAGATTATCCATTCATTTGTTTCAAATTTCCATTTTAATTGGCCCGTATTAACATCAACTGCATATAGATAATTATCAGTGCTCCCAAAATAAACTACTCTTACTGCTGGTGATGATAAGAATTTAAAATTTATTGTTGGAAATTTCCAATTTAATTGGCCTGTCTGTGTATTAACAGCATACAGATAATTGTCATCGCTTCCAAAATAAACTACCCCATCACTTACTGCTGGCGAAGAGTTTACCTTATCATCTGTTTGGAGTTGCCATTTTAATTCTGTTAATTCATGCACACCCTTAGTCATAAATACACCTGTGCGTTGTAAATTACCCCGAAACATGCTTTCACTCGAATTCTGTCCCATTCTAGATTCTGTAGATTGACTACATCCAACCATAAAGATACCCAGAAATATTATCATAAGACAAATAAAAAGCATTTTAAACATTGATTTTCCAAATATACTTATTCTTTTTTCTTTACAATATATAGTATTAGTTTCTTCGCTTTTAACTTTCATACAAACCAAAGACCTCCTAGATATAATTTCTCAAAAGTTACTCAAACAGCTAATTTGTTTATACTTTTAGATGGAGCGTATAGCCTTTAACTATTACGTTAGCTTTAGCATTGTTAAATTTACACTTACTGAACCAGAGGTTTTAGACTCTGAATATCCGTATACATAGGCCACCCTTTTTTCATGGGCATCCCTCCTTGAAATGAGATATGCTTTTATGGTAGCACATTACATTTTTTCCAGACGAGTGCTGCACTCAGTGGCCGAAATTGCTGCACTTTTGGTGGCCGTTTTTGCTGTATTTTATTTTACCGCTAACATGATTCGTCATCTCTTGGAACATCTTCTAAACTCCAATCGATATCAATTATTTTATGATTATCAATAAGCCATCTTTCCTGAAAGGCCCGACGGGCAGCCCAACCAACCTCTTTAATGTACCAGCCATTTACAGATCCGCCAATTATCCCGCCGATGAAAGGTATTGCAGCTAATGCCTTCCTTTTTGTTAGATTAATTCCCAGTTGCTTGGCCAAATTCCTTAGTGCTATTATCCCTGCTTCTTTTCCTATTTGCTTTTCGGCGGCAACCTGGGCAAGTTTTTTCCAGGTGTTTTTGGCAATAGTCACTTCAATACTTCTTAATAGAAGAAGGGCGCTATTTTTTTCCGCAACTGAATTAGCACCTGCAGCTGACATTATGGCCAAAATAAATTCATTATCATCCTGGGTTCTTACTTCATATCCGTAACAGACACCTATTTTATGAATTGTCCTTAGGGCAATGGTGATAACAACAGGGATATCCACAGCAATTCCTGGAAGACCAAGCACTCCAGTACCAGCGCCCTCCGCAACACCTACCCCAATCGCCCAGTTATGAACTTCATCTGCCAGTTTGTCAGATAGTTGTAAATTCTTTGTTTTTAATTCTTCCATGTTTTCAACACAGGCATCCCTTTTAATGTCGTTTGTGTCTGTTAACCATTTAGCCATTGCATTGCTAAAATCCAGTGCGCCCCTAATCGCTGCTTCAGGTACTACCTTTTTCACTAACCAGCCTAACGGCTCTACTACAATGCCAAAAGCTTTGCTTATTACACCAGGCACTTCATTTTTCCATTCTTTGATTTTTACTATTTGCTCATTTTCGTAAGGCGTTCGTTCGTTGAATTCATCATTCAATGTCATTAAATGGCCTCCCTAAATTTCCTGTAAAATTAAAAGACACACACGAGAAGAACTTGTAAACCTGTCCAATGCTGTCATATTTTGCTGAACAAAATAATCATAATTCCAAACCGTACCCATAGTCAACCCATATCTTACCTATGGTACCTTCATTTCCTTCCCTTGCCAATCTACCCTATTGGTAAAGGGGAAATGTACTAATGGTACTGCATAATCTCGGTAACAGGATCAGGGAAGAGCGGAAAAGAGCTAACCTTACGCAGGAACAGCTTGCAGAATTGTCCAACTGCAACGAATCATACATCGGTCAAATAGAACGCGGCGTAAAAAATCCCTCCCTTGAAGTCATCGTCAACATCGCCAACGCCCTCAATGTCACCGTTGACTATCTTTTAGCTGACAACGTGAGAGTTGACCAGTTAGATGGCATGTTGGATGAAATTGTAAGTCTCTTAAAAGACCGTGACCCTGAGGATGCTCGCTTTATCATTACCATAACTAGATTGTTTTTGGATTTGCTTGATAAAAAGAGAGATATGAAGGGGAAGGATTAATTTGCTGTAATGTTTGACGGTTCACCCCCCCCAGCATTTTTATATATGACCAGAATAAAATAAGGGACTGACAACAGAATGTCACTCCCTATAAATTTTTTTTAGTTAATTAGTTTCCTGGTAATTTTCTTACCATAAACCTTCCGCTCAAGAAACAGGCATACAGAGCAGCTCTTTTCAACCTGCCACCAGGTTTTGAATCTACATTCGTATACTTTTAAGGTATTTTTACCGCCACAGTTGCCACAGTCCTCATAATGGCGAGTGATGGTCCCGCTCTCATCCACAGCAACGATTTCTCTTTTCATTGGCAACCCCCTGAAAAAATTAAGGAAGCGATTATTTTTCGTTTCCTTAGGGGTCTTATACCGTTAATAGAGCTATTTGGTTAATTATATTCCATATAAAAAACAAAATGGGCTAGAACCTATCAATGTATCTAGCCCCTAGCAGCATAACTCCTAGTAAACATACTGCTATTATTGCATAATGTGCAAACATTAATGCGTGTGCAGTTATCGATCTTGCTACATACAATATAGCGATGATAGCTATTTTCAAATAATTACCTCCCCAAAGAGACAATTAAACAATTAAAACTATTAAGGTATTAAATGTTTAACCTTATTTCCAGCGCACAGTATAAAGAATTATTCGTCGCAGATCTTTCATGATATAACCGTTTTTGCTTGGCCATTGAGATCACCTATTTTTCTAATATGCGAGCTGTTTAAAAGTCTTTTTCAAAAATGTTTTTAGCCAAACTATAATAGAATTCCATGTAATTTAATGGTTTTGACATTGCTCCCGTTAGAGCCATTGCTTTATCTACAGCAGCGGCTATTTTAGCTTTGCTTGCTTCAGGAAATTCTTGTAGCAACTTACTTTTTAGAGCATCTCTTATCTCTGTTAATGTAAGAAATGTAGCGCCTTTAAACTCTGCCATAGGAATCCTCCTTTTATTGTCTATTTAATATTAACAGGGGTTAATTAAACCCAAGCATTCCACTGGCTTCCACAGCTGTAGTTACGCCTATTTAGCACACAGGCTAGACATAGGTAAGCATACTACGATGGATACTATTAGTAAGCTTTATAGTATTAAGAAGATGAGTAGCTAAAGACTTAGCTACTCATCTCATCTTCTTGCCTTCTAACAAACTAATTATGTCGTTGTAATAGCATTCAACTATATCACAGTAAAACACACCAAAACCAGGAGGAAATAATGGTTCAACCTCCTTCATTAATTTCTCTACCCGTTCATTAGTAAGATCGGGGTACTTTTCACGAAGCTTTTCGGATACCTCTCTGACTACTCGCTCACGAGAATCTTTTAGCTGTTGCATAAACTTGTCTCCTGCCACATCTAATTGTTTTTTGTTCATATGAATCCCTCCTTGATATACTTATACCGTAAGGTGGTGTTGACGTGGATTATCATATAGAGAAAATTGCCGTCATTCGTGGAAGGGATATGAATCCTTAGATGATGCTTTCACCTCTCAGTATTTTTATATATGATCAGAATAAAATACGGGACTGACAACAGCATGTCACTCCCCTAAAAGATTTAAGTGCAACCACATTCTAGCACCCCTTAAAACCCTTATACCGAGGTAAAAAGGTGGGTGGTTTAGGAATATTTTGATAATACCACCAAGGAATATAATAGATTATATCTAATATTTAATCTATGACAGATACATTTGCTGTAAAGAAGGGGAGAATTGGATGATATCAATTTCTAGCTGGAGTATATTAAAAAGCATTTTATCTGGAGCTATAGTGGCCTGGCCGCTATATGCGCTTATCGGAATAGTCATTATTGTCAAGTTCGCTTTCCACCTTAGAGAAAAGAAAAGACTGTCCGAATCTGGTATTGCCGAAATTGACAATATGGATGGTTTTTTTATATATATTTAATAGTTTATCTAGCTGATTTTTAAACATTGGAGTGTCAACCCTTGGACCACCATTAGCTGGATGTCGAAAGTAAACAGTCCTTCTTTCCCACTTTGTTTTCATTAATTCATTATAAGCTCTTTTTCCCATGGCAATAATTGCCTTTGGATTAAAGTAATTAAGCTCTTTTATTAAGTGTTTGTTAATACAATGGTTCATGAAATATGTAGGTATATTTGGACCTGATTCATTAACAGTACTACATTTGAATGCATCGGTCAACCACACATACTTATTCCAACTATTTAGATTATGCCTATCGATAATTCCACAATTGATTAGTGCTTCTTGAATATAACTCCTTAATTTATTATGAAAAACGCTACTTCCTCCGTATCGAGAACTATAACTTTTGTATACATTAGTTGCAAAGTCCATTAATAATTGAAGATCATCCTCATCAAGTACAGTTTCCTGTTTGTTCTTAAATCGTTCAATTTCTTCTGTTAAAGGATGTCCTGGATTCAAACTGACAACTAAAATTTTGACTTGTGATCTGTCATCATTACACGCCCATCCTCGTGGTGGATTAAAAGGTGTTTCTAAAATAATATCTTTTCCCCAACAATCACGGCAATTTAATTGATCTAAAAGAATGTTTTTCAGTGCAGTCTCCATAATACTCCCCCAGTACTATAATAATGGGATCGATCAAGTAATAAGCTAAACTTAAGTTTCCAAGCCCGCCATCTTATCTCTCATTTTGATTCCATGAGAGACTTTTTTTCCGCATTGTTCACATTTTGACATTGTATATTCCTTCGCAAAAAGTCCGTTCCAACTACCTCAAATTATACTATCCTCTCTGACAACAAACCAGTACTTAAAGGGTTACTATCTTATTGTTTAACCTTTCCAGCACCTGATATCAGCCGAAGTCGCAAAGCTTCCTCATACGTTATCAGAAAATATTTTTCAAGCGGTTGCTTAAAGCTATTATGTTCTTGTATAATTGTGTCTTTGTCAGCATCCGCTAGGAAATTTATAAAAAATAACCAGCCAAATAGTTGAGGAGTTGTTTGAACACAACTTGCATCAAGAATTGTTCGGGCCAATTTCCGCGCTTTTTGATCGTCAGTTATAATGCTTTGTCTAAATTTTTTTGCAAAAACAATAGAGGATAACTCGCCTTTGCCTAGTTTTTTCCTTCTCTCCAATATTTCTACGTCTTGCAAATCTTCTAAATCTAGACTATATCGTGTAATAATATTCCTCTCTAGTACCTTTCTTAATCGATTTTGTAACTCAAGGTCTATTGAATCCACTTCTTTTCTAGGCTTATACAAGCATTCATATAAAACATATGATGTCATGTAAAAACTACAACCTGCTTGCTGGGCTACAGAAAAAAGACAATTAGAGGATATGATATTCCAAATTGAGCATGTATCAAGTACATTAGCTTTATTAAAATATGTTAAATCAACCATAGTAAATAATTCCTCCAAAGATATCTGCTATTTTTAATAGTTCATCTTTAGAGCAAAGAAGCATTTCAGCTAGACGCCCCGAACTTATATGCCCTTCTCCGTATGCCTCAAAACATAAACCTACATAATAAGATGTAAGGCCTCTCTGAATTAAATATTTTCTCTTATACATTTGATTTTCAGTATCAGCATGTAATAGCTCTGGATCTTCCTTTAATGTCCTTGAAATTTTGTATGATTTCAAAGAATTTGCTTGCTTATTATTAATGAAATTAGATTCTTTTAGTGCTATCACTAAAGGCTCTATGTTAACTTTCATTTTATTTGCCCATTCAGTAACCTTTTCTACTGTCCAATTTTCAATAACTTCATTAACCTTTATTAAAAAATCTTTTGGTATGAGAAAATTTGATGCAAACGTGTTTGCCCTTATTTCACTCAAACTTGATTTGCCCCATTTGTAAAAGGATACATTAAAACTATCATCATCATCTAAGATTGCATGCCCAATCTCATGGGCAACGGTAAATCTTTGCCTATAAAAATCTTCATCATAGTTAATTAGAATACATTTACCAGCATCAGGGTGTTTAATAAAAAGACCAGAAATATTTGAGTTGGTGAGCTTACGTCTAAAAATATGGATTCCAAGCTTGCGAAAATGTTTAAAAACATCTAATGGCAGTTCATTTTTTTCAAAATGAAACTTATTGCGCAAATCACTAGCAGCTTTTATTGCATGACCTTTAAAGTAATCTCCTATTTTATTTGGTTTGTAACTGATAAAACTAAACTGTTTATTTAAGGCATTTAATAAATCGTGTTCACATTCACATAAGAAAAGAAATTCTAAAATTGCTTTACGGTCTTCTTTTGAAAAATTGTTTCCATGCATTCTAAAAAATGTTTCCGTACGATCAAAAATAGGGTCTATTTGGTTAGATACAAAAAACTTATAATCGCATTTAAATATATCTGCAAAAATTAAAACCTCGTCTCCAGTAGGAAAAATAATTCCCTTTTCAAGCTCTATTAGCCGTTGCTCATTAATACCACTGGCAACAGACAGGTCGTTTATAGTGTAGTCTATCTGTTCTCGATATCTTGATAACTTTGAGCCGAACAGTTTTAAATCAATGGCCATTAACACCACTTCCCCAAATAATTACATGACTATTGGGCTTTCTCAGCTATAACCTCTTAAAGTAGTTCCAATGCGCTTTCTTCATTAGGATTGTTGGTGCCAAGCTCACCACGGAAGGCTTTGGCAAGAACAGTTTGAATCAAACTCTCTATTTGACTTTCTAAATCAACATTTATATAGCTTTGAGTAGATAAATCAAATAATGTATCCAGGATATCTGAAATATGACATTGTTCTTCTACTGGAGCAATGGGTATGAACTGATTGTACTGTTCACTTATGGGAACGAAATTTCTTGTTGTTTGGGACATAACCTGCGCAACTTGATTAAAATATAGCGGCGAGAACAAGTAATATGTCAAATATCTATTGTTTAATAACATACCGTTAACTCTATAATAAGTCGTTTGAGGGCTTAGGACACATTTTTCTTTATTAATAGCTACTCTTCCCACAGTCCCTTTATGTGTCAAAATAACATCTCCAGGTTCCGCAAAACCAATTTTTAGCTTATGTAGCGGTTCACCACTTATTTTATATGCTCCTTCATAATCAATTTTAAAGTCTTTGACTTGTGATGCTGTAATAAATGGAAGACCTGAAGAAGTAAATTCTGATGTTTTTGGATGGTTACTTCCATGATTTCCATCCTTAACATCTATTAAAATACCAGAATAAAGAAGTTCAGAGACAGATAACCACTTCCAAGTATTTGGCAGCTGGACATTATGAACTACCTCGTTTTCTGCAACATTTTTAGGAACTCCTCGTCTTGTTTTTACACTACTTACTTCTTGTTGAGCTCTTTCTAGTAATTTATTTACTGGTTCAACATCAGGATTCTCTTCCCGCCACTTTTTAGTCAATTCCCCTCTAAATGCTTTAGCTAGGATAGCAGCGCAACGGTCGGCAGAGGTTTCCTTAGCCTCAGCAATTAGCTGTTTGGCTTCGTTTATTTTGCCCAACAGGGATTCAATCCGAGAAACAATCCTTTTTTGTTCAGGGAGAGGAGGTATTGTTATTCGTATTTTGCACATTTTACTCTTGTTAATTATAGATATGGTAGTGGCAGAAGAATCCCTAATTAAGCTGTTTTTAAATTCTTGCGTATTACAATAATAGTAAACAAATAAGGGATCTAAACATTTATAAGGTATTAAGCTATTTATCTGTTGATTGGTAGAACACATATTATTGTTAAAAGCTACTTTGCCTATAGAACCTATGCAACAGACAAGCGTTGAGTTGGGTGGTATAGGCCTAGAAATTTTCAATCCTTCTTCAGTGAGGTGTTCATGTGTGTCCTCAAGCCACCTACCCTGGTCTAAGTCATTTGGTTTAGCAAAGGGAATATTGCCGTTAAAAAATCTTGTTTCTTTCTTTGGTGGAGTTGAGCCAGTGACTACTTCTGTTACTTCACCAATTCTGACCCAAAACCAATTGGAGGGTACTTTGTAAGGATAATTATCCAAAGGTAACAAAGCGGTTTCTAATTTTCCCTCTTTTATAGTTACCACTCTTGACCCTCCTCAGCTTCCCTAAGCTCTTTTACCACTTGATAAAGAAGGGCAGTTGCTTCTTGAAGCTTGGCAATAGCTTCTTCAGCAGACTCAATAGGATCAGGTAGGTTATCGTACGAAGTCAAAGAATCATCTGCGATTAGCCCCTGGTCCAGGTTGTCACCTTTTGCTGCAATATCTTCCCTGGTCAAACACGACCAGCGCTCATCCTGAACCTTTTTCCGATTCTCCGCCTTATATGCCTTCTCAAAGTCAGCAAAGTGAGCCTCGGTCAATGGTGTCCGTTTGCCAAAGCTGGGCATATTTGTTCTAAGGTCGTAAAACCAGACTTCTTTAGTATTTCCTTTATTAGTTGTTCCCCGAGCAAAGAAGAGAACGTTGGTCTTAACCCCCTGGGCATAGAAAATCCCTGTAGGCAAGCGGAGAATAGTGTGAAGATTGCATTTATCCATCAAGTCAGCCCTGATTTTCAGACCATCACCGTCTTGAAAGAGGACGTTATCTGGTGCTACCATGGCCGCCCTTGCAGTGCCTCTTGTACGTAAAGAACGATAAACATGCTGAAGGAAGTTCAACTGTTTGTTTGAGGTGGGGAAAGTTAAGTCATCCCTGGTAGGCCGCTCTCCTCCTTTCTTAGTGCCGAAGGGAGGGTTGGTAAGCACCACATCAAAATCATTTAAATTCTTTCCTGCTGAAGACAGAGTATCACCTAATAATATTTCCCCCTCAACACCATGAAGCATAGCATTCATTAGTGCTAATCGGTGAGCGTCCTGCACAAGTTCACAACCAGAAAAGGCTTCTTTTCTTTGAAACTCGGCTTCCTTCTGGCTCAAATCAAAATAATCATTGGTTTTTCTTTTTATATGTCTATCTGCGGCAATCATAAAACCAAACGTACCCGCAGCAGGGTCATTACATTTTTCCCCAGGCTTGGGGTCAATTAACCAAACAATTACGTTGATAAGCGGCCTCGGAGTAAAGTATTGGCCAGCACCAGATTTCTTTTCATTGGCGTTCTTTTCTAACAGTCCCTCGTAAAGACCACCCAATCCCTCATCCCTGGCGCTATACCAGTCAAGATCGTCTATGGAACGAATTATTTTTTCCAGGTTCTTAGGCTCATCAATATTGGTTGAGGCGTTGGCGTAAATTTGCTTTACCCTGCCTTGTCCTTTAACGCCAAGATCCAGCAACAGTTTGCGGTAAAAATTCTTTAAATCTGTTCCCTTTAGCTGTATTAGGTCATCCCAGCGATAGCCCTCGGGTAAATGTTTTTCTGTATCTGTTTCTTTAGCCATCTTAAGGAAGAGAATATAGGTAAGCTCGGTAACATACTGATGGTAAGTAATACCATCATCCCGCAAAACATTACATAAATTCCATAGTTTCTGTACAATCTCTTGGGTTGTCATGATTATGCATATTTCCTTTCATACAATAATTGATTAATTTCTCCTAATACTTGCTCCATCTTCCCATCGAAAATTTTGTTAAGCTTTTTATATCCTCCATATTCCTTAAAGGGCTCCCTGTCCAAGGATTCCTTATCCACAATGGTCTCCCTTAATAATTGGGCTTCAATCCGCTCTAGCCATTTGCGCTGTATCTTTGTCCAGTTATTTAGAGAATAAACCTTCTGCATGGCCTTCTTAATCCGTTCCTCATGGCTCTCCAACGCATCCCCCAGAGCCCTCTGGCGGATAAAGCTAATAATGTCGGCAGCTATATCCTGGTTTGTCATTTCCCGCCAAGCTGTTTGCAAACTTGCTTCATTGAAGCCATGATTATCCAGTTCCAGTTTTAGCTCCCTTAAAACCTTGCGGGTTAACTCCTGGGGTCTCTGGCAAACAATCTGGAGAGCGGGGATTATATTTATGTTCTCATTGATAAACATGGTGAACTCGTCCAGGTAATCTTCGGGTTTTTCTGCCCTGCCATAGCCTCTGGTATGATATACAAGCTTGTCTTCATGGTAAGATACAAATTGTTGTCTGGGCTGGTATCTATTTTCGTCCAAGAACTTAATAAGCTTGTCTTTCTTGTTAAGCTCATCTTTTATCTCGCTTACAGGAGCTTTTCTGAGCCAATCGATAAATTCTTTAGGTGACTGGCCCCCTGAAAGCGTCTCGAATTGCTCCTCCTCATCACCCTTTAACTTCCGTTTTTTTCGTTGCAGCTTGGCAATAATTAATTCTACCTGACGCTTTTGTAAAGCTTCATCTTCTATCTGTTGCAGTTCATCTACCAGTGTAGCAAAGTCCACCGAGGGATTAGCTACAACTGGTTTCATATTCGTTACGGGTTTTAATGCCTCGTAAAGGCCCACGGGGTCATAAATATTAAAATGGGTCTTATTAATGCTGGGGCAGAGTCGGGTGGCGCGTCCCAGCATCTGTTCGTAAAGTATACGGGAGCGCACCCGACGAAGGAACACCACATTACAAATTGCTGGAACATCAACTCCAGTAGTTAGAAGGTCTACGGTAACTGCAATTGTAGGAAGCTTCTCATTCTTGTATTTTCTAATCATACCTATAGGATTTTTGATTGAGCCAGTAATCTTAACTATGGCATCGTCGTCAATATCGCCATATGCATTCTCGTATTCTTCTTTTAATAGATTAACCACCATATCTGAATGGTCATCAGTGGCAGCAAAGATTAATGTTTTTTCATCCCCCTCAGGATCAATCTCTTTAACCAATTCCTTAATTACAACTCGGTTAAAATTCTCGGTGATGACGTGTTTGTTAAATTTATCTATTTCCATGGTTAATTCATCTGGAAGCTCTTCAGTGTTTGAAATCTCACCAGTTACTTTATCGTAAACAGGGACCTTCTCACCCTTCTTCCATATGATACCTGTTTCTTTAAGCTTGGTTCCCAGCTGATGGGGAGGCTCATGGTCAACCAGCCATCCGTCTATAACAGCTTCCCTATAGGAATAGGTATAGACAGGTTTACCGAATATATCGATGGTATGGGTAGCGGGAGTAGCGGTAAGTCCAACTTTTACAGCATCGAAGTATTCGATAACCTTTCTGTATTTGCTGATATAGTCGCTTTGATCCCTGAACTCCAGTTCTACTTCGCCCATCTCTTTGTCCAGGATGTACCCTCTGTGTGACTCGTCTATAACAATACAGTCGTAACGATCAACTGGAGGGATATCCTTTTCATTTGTGCTAAACATGATACGCCTGACCATACCCTGCACAGTGGCAATATGCACCTTGGTTGTTGTCTCAGGCATTTTGTCGTCTAGGCCTTTAAGGTCATAAATCTGGGTAAAAGTAAGCAAATCCTCTAGCTTGGCTTCATTAAAAGCATCTTCGGCTTGCTCACCCAGGGCAGAGCGGTCTACCAGGAATAAAATTCTCTTAAATCGGTCCAGCTTTATTAGCCGATAAACAAGACCTATGGTGGTTCGGGTTTTACCAGTGCCAGTGGCCATGGCGATGAGAATATTTCGCTGTTCGTCAGCTATCGCCTTTTCTACCGCCTTAATAGCTGCAATCTGATAATCCCTCAAACCAAGATAATCATAGGGTTCTTCTCTTAGTTTTTCTGTAGCCTGATCAACGTCTTGCTTAATTAACTCCTTCAGCCCTTCAGGAGAATACCAGGCATGCAAAGGTCGTGGGTGGTTGGTTTTCCTGCGGGCGTCTAAAAACCAGACTCCCGACTTGGTTTCTAGCTGCTTAATGTACTGTCTGCCATTAGTGGTAAAGAGGAAGGGTACTCTATATTCCCCCCAGAGGCCTCCTATATGCTCATCGGCCTTCTGCTCAACGTTTTTAGCGTATGTCTTAACCTGTCCCATGTCAGATACAACATCTTTGGACTTCTTTTTAGCCTCTACCATACCTACCAATTCCAGCCCCACGAATAATGCATAATCCGCAGGACCAGCTTTTGTTGGCCACTCCGCAATAGCTAAATTACGGCCCTTTTCTGGGCGGGTACCTTTTGCCCAACGTATGTTATCTGTGTCTACTTCCCAACCAGCGACTTGAAGCTGATTATCTATAAGTTTACGGGTTTCTGCTTCAGACAAGTAAATCTTCGCGGCTGCTTTATTGGCTTTATTGCGTCTGGCCTTTTTCTCTTCGTCGGTCAGTTTAGCTTGTTCATGCTGTTCCAGCTGCGTTTTAAGGCGGGCTACTTCTGACTCATAGCTGTCATTCTGTTTTTGGAGTAATTCCTTCAGTTCTTCTACATTTTCTGGCCGTTTGGGTAGCTTAAAGGGCTTTGATTCAAAGGCCCAATCGTCATAAGTCTGCTTCAACCAAACCGCTAAATGATAAGCAAAAAGCATCTGCGTTTTGGCTTCATCAGAAGTTCCATAAGCCTCGTGAGTAGCTTTATTCCCTGATTTTCGTATGGTGTGAAACATATCCATCAGGTTGTCAGGCAGAGCCCCATCACTTCTCAATAGATTTAGCCTGCTGATTTGTTTATTATCAGCGGGTTCATCGAGATTTTCATAAGCAAGAATTATCTTAGATAAAATCTCGCCAAACATCCTGAGCTTTATCAGTACAGTATTGGGATCTGTATGTAAATTTTTCTCAGCAAGCTCACCCAGTTGGGCCAATAACGGCCATTTTGGATTAAGAAATGTAAAATTGCTCATAGCTTTTTCCCTTCTCCATGTTGCTAAGGGTGCAAATTACATGATGTTCACTAAATAATTCTACATAGCAATTCGACATCCTTTTTATACAATTTTTAGTACTTGCCATTATGCCTAGAAAAGCTTCATTTATTATTCATAAAATTTACTTCTAATAAAGGAAAAAAAGTGACAATCGTGGAAACATTTTCTTATGGTTTAGACATATTACATGAAATTTTGACTAAAAAGCTTTTGGGAGTGGTTCTGTGGCAAATGATCTAAAAAAAGCATTTTCTAAAGATAATATCCACCGAGCATGGAGATGGTTAAATACAAATCCCGACTATAAATACAAAAATTATTTCCGCGATATATATACTTCTTATGCAATTTCTCTATCAGACAATATAGATGATTTAATATTTCGGCTAAAGAGTAATACATATGAACCAACGGAACCTGGTAAATTATATATCCCAAAGCCTTCAGGTATAATGAGGCCGATCACTCTTCTTTCTATTGAGGACCAAATTGTATATCAATCCTTTATTAATATAATCGCTGAATATCATCTTGAAAGAGCGAAAAAAAGGTATTACGTAACCACCTTTGGGAACCTATACGCTGGCAAGAGCAGTTTATTTTTTCACCAGAAGTGGGATAAAGGTTATAAAAAATACACTAATAATATTAAAAAAGCTTATATAGATGGTAATACATACATAGCATCCTTTGACCTAACAGCATTTTATGATAGTATTGATTATAAAGTAATTGACTATTTCCTTACAATGTATGGAATTGACAAAGAGTTTATAGATAGGCTTAAGTATTTGTTGAGCAAGTGGACAACTAATAAGAATATATTACATGGCCATGGCATACCCCAGGGACCCCTTGCATCTGGCTTATTATCTGAGGTTGTATTATCTTATTTAGATGAAGCTTTTGAGAAAAGCCAAAAGAAAGATAGTATTAATGTCAAGTATTATAGATATGTTGATGACATAAGGTTAATGGGAAAGAGCGAAAACCCTATTAAGATGATGCTAGTAAGACTAGATTATTATAGCAAGCAAGTTGGTCTTTTTCCCCAATCTTCAAAAACTAGCATAAAACATGTAACTAATATCAACGAAGAGATAAAAGATATAAGTGCTGCAATGGTAGAAACCATTAAACTTAAAGCTAAGGACCCAAAAAGCATTAACAAAGAAATCCTTTCCTTGATAAAAAAGAACAAAATTGAAAACACAACAAAATTCAAAATACTTCTAGCAAATTCTACACCAAGTTCAAAATTGACCTACAGAATACTTCAGAGTATAGATAATAATTACGCTCTTTTTGATTCCATATCGGTATACTTAAAGTCGTACCCACGAAAAGTACCCGATAAAATTGTTGATTTAATTTTACTCAAACTACAACACCCCGAGATATATCAAATTGTCAACGCGCATCTACTTGGCTCTATTTTTGATAATCTATCTCCAAATTCTCGCACGAAAATATTACAATTCGCACAAGACAGATGGTCAGAGAGAAATAAACATAAAATTATTCCCTTCTACAGGGCTATTATTCTGTCCATTCTTCTAAGTAATAACGCGCTAAAGTACTCCGAAATTAAAGATTGTTTACTCACAGAAACTAACTGGTGGGTCTTAAAATCTTTGATTATGTATATTGATATGGATCTTATTGGTAGACCTTCATATATAGAGTTAATAAAAATATTACTGCAGAATAAATCAATCGACATCTCAATATGCTCGGCACACGAACTTATTAAAATTGGGCATAAAACCAAGATAGACATAAAAAGTGCAAATCATATTGCACAAAAAAGTCTTAAATTTGCTGGCATTATTAAAAAGGCTTCTGGCACCCCAAGCGTTATTCAAGCATGTTTGGATTTTATATGCAACAGCCCTCTTCCAAAAGCAGACTGGAAAAAAGTATTTGGGAAAATACATAGAGAAGCTGAGAATAAAATAGTTAGAGCAAATGCTTATGTGCGAAATGACATGTCTGCCTTTGTGAATGTAATGGACGTTTTTAACGACTTACTACTTGAATGTTTATACAGTCATAACAGTGGCTTGGGCAAATATAATTTAGGAAATATGGGTAGTGTACTAAATGCTACTAGCCGACTGGCAATAAATTACCCTGACCTTTTTCATTTATGTAGGACAATTCATGAAAAGAGATTGCAATGCGACTTATCACACCCAATACACAAGAGCTCAAAATCTTATACTCGTCCAATTGAATACAAATATATAAAAAAGATAAGGCCTATAATGCTTAATGGCTATAAAGAATTTATTATCAAATGGTAATAATAAGCAAATGTTGTTTTTTGTTACGTGCCCTTGGTACAAACACACTGCTAACTAAGCCAGCATTGGTAAGCTGGCTTTTAATGATATTTTTAAATCTAGCCCTTTAGGTTCCTTTTTTAAACAGTTCGTGTGCGACATGTAATACTAATTCAAGTGAGAACCAACTGAGTTCTGATAATAAAAGTCGGTTTATAAGGCAGTCCCGTCACCAACGCGCTGCCCCCTTCACCTGTTCACTGCGTGAATTAATTAGCCTTGTGACTGAACCAATTTCATTACGACATTTCGAGGCTAACATCATTACCTAAACCAACGAGGTTAACTTCTTCAATCGACTGGAAGAGGTTAATTTTTAGAGCGATGGGATTAGCTTCTTTTTATTCAAGATCAACCCCCCTCGTAATAAAATAAGGAAGCGGCTGTTGTTCGCTTCCTTAGGAATCTTATACCGAGAGAATAGAGCGGATGGTAAGTACTAGTTAGGTTCTTTCGGGTCAGGACGTTTTCATGTGCCACTATAATTATAAATAATGTAACAATGTAACATAGAACCCCAAAGGGCATGGGCTAGAATATCAAGTATTGTCCCACTTTATTAAGTTGTGATAAAATAATGTCGGTCCTCCGACACCAGGAAAGTCAGTAATAGCAAGGGTTTAGGCCGAACGTGGAAATGATGCACGTTCGGCTTTTTCGTTTTGGAACGTATGCGTAAAGTGTGCGCGTAAATAAGTTGTGCGTAAAAAACGTATTCACCCGAAAAAGTTATGCGTGAGAAACGTGTTCGGCTGAACGTGTGCGGAAATGTCTGCTAATAATTATCACGGGAGGCTATATCATGGCACGTCGCAGTATTATTTTGGAACCGGAAGAAAACCCGCAGCCCGCTCGCAAAGGAGGAAATGACTGGGATTTATGCACTAAAGAATTTATTGACAGCATGACACTAAGAAATTTATCTTGGTACACTAAAAGGCACCACAAGGAAAACCTTAGCTGCATGAAAAGACTTCTTACTTCAATAATATGGATACCAGTAGTTCAACCTCATTATATACAGGGAATATTTTTTTGACAAGTTAAAATATCATGTATTCAATTTTTGTTTTTATGTATATAATAAAAATAAAGGGTGGTGAATATGGATCAAAAAATTATTGGCGCGAACCTTCGCCGGATTCGTGAGGCAAAGGGTTGGACTCAATCCCAAGTAGCCGATCTTGCTGGGATTTCAAGGGTTGCTTATCGGAATATTGAAAATGGCAGTACAATCCCAAAAGTATCGACCTTGCAAAATATCGCTTCCGGTGTTGGAGTAAAACTTCAGGATTTATTCGTTCCGGTTCGCACCTTAAAGAAAGTCAGATTTCGAGCATCAAAAAAGATGAACAGCCGGGACAATATTTTAACCGAGGTAGCACGATGGCTTGATGATTTTAATTATCTGGAAAAATTATTAAATGACCGTAAAGATTATCAGTTCAAAACTCTTACCAGGAAGCTTTCTAAGATGCCTAAAGGAGTTGATAGAGGTAAGTATGCAGCCGAACAAGCAAGGATAGAATTAAAGCTCAAAGAAAAAGAGCCTATCCGCGATATCGCTGGTTTACTTGAATCATGTGGAATAAAAGTGTACCCGCTGAGTCTTGTGTCAGACGGTTTCTTTGGCTTATCTGTTGCCAAGGAAGATGGAGGCCCTGCTGTTATTGTTAATATATGGGAACGAATTTCCGTTGAGCGATGGATTTTTAGCGCCGCTCACGAACTAGGGCATTTACTTCTCCATCTGGATGCCTACAACATAGAAGAAAGTGCTGAAGACGAAGACCAGGAAAATGATGCAAATGTCTTTGCTTCCCATTTCCTGATGCCAGAAGAAGCTTTTAAATCGGAATGGGACGAAACTTACGGCTTGCCCTTTGTTGACAGGGTTCTTAAAGTAAAGCTCATATTTCAGGTCAGCTACAAAACTGTCCTGTATCGCCTTTCTGAAAGTTTAGGTAATTGGATATGGGGAAAATTTCAAATTGATTATAAGTTGAGAACCGGTAAAACATTGAGCATCAAGGATGAACCAGAAGCTTTACTCCCGGATAAGTTTCTACAAGCGCCAGAAGTATTGCGTTCCCAGGAACCACATTCCATATCTTCCTCACACTTTGTTGAAAATCGTCTATCTAGGTTGGTTCGCAAGACAATCGAAAAAGATGAGATCACCATGAGTCGTGGAGCAGAAATTCTCAGACTAAATCTTGAAGCAATGCGAGATGTAGTCTCTTCGTGGGTATAAACAATGGGAAGAAAAAGGAATTTTCTTATACTGGATGCTAACATACTCATCGATTTCTGCAAATGTGACAGGACAATTATTAAATTGATTTGTACCTATGTAGGTCAAATATATTTAGCTACGCCTGTTTTGAGTGAAATTAACGAAATCGATGAGGGCGCTTGTGTTGAACTTGGAATTATACTTGTGGAACCAGAACTAGAGCATGTTATGTTGGCGGCTGAGAAAAAAGGTCCCCTATCTTTTCAAGATAATTTATGTTTAATTCTTGCCAAAGAATATGGCTGGACGTGTGTAACAAATGATAAACCTTTAAGACAGAAGTGTGAGCTTGAAGGTGTACCATTAATTTGGGGGATTGAACTCATTTGTATATTAGTGGAATCTGGCGGGCTACCTCTCTCTCAATGTAGTTCAAATATCTCGTCCTAGCTCTTTAAATCAGCCAATTTCATTTCGGAAAAACTTATCCTTGGACTAAGTATGGATAATTGCAGTAAATATATCTGGTTGTGGTGCCACAAGGGCGTACTTTATTAAGACTGCAGAACCACCTTATTATCGCGCTCTATGGATCTCCACAAATAACCCAGGCGGCCCACTCTCTCATATCTCCCAGGGAGATGCATCATGCAACCCCAAACCTTCCTTCGTTCAGCCTGCGCAGGGGTGGAGGCCGGCAGTGCTTGTTTACAGGGTCTTGCCCAAAAGAAAAAATTCATCGGCTACTCCGGCGCTGTTATTGTATTTGTGTTTTATATTCCAACGCTAACCCTGCTCATGGCAGTCAGTTGATACAGGGTGACAATGTATCTCTTGCCTTTCAATATGTTTCTGGTGGGCCCCCGAGGGAAATCCCCGCATTACCACGCGGCGCCGCAGGGTAGCCTTGACAGAACGTCAAATGACTGCGGTATAATTATTTACCCGACGGGGTTATTAAGCTGTTCTTATGTTCCCGGAGCCGCCCGTCGGTATTTTTACATTACCGCAGTCATTAGGGCTGTCAAGGCCGCCGCTCCTTCATGGGTACTGATATGTTGCTATTATTGTTTTATGCCGCCAGTTCCAACTGCTTCCGGCGGTATTCTCCCAATGCCTGCTGTGGCTGGTATGTGCCACCTTTTTTAGCTAGTGAGAAGATAATGCGCAATAGTTTGCAGCATATAGCTGTTACGGACTGTTTGCCGGCCAGCTGGTTCTCCGCCCTGGTGGTAAAGTAAGTGTGTAGCGCCTGGAATTCAGGCACTTTGGCTATCATTATTAGAGCTGCCCGATATAGTGCGCAGCGCAACCGGGAGCGGCCCCTTTTGGTTATTCTGGTTTTACCCTTGTGCTCACCGGAGCTGGTTTCTTTTAAGTTTAGCCCGGCCAGCTTGCGTAGCTGCTTCCAGTTGCTGAACCTTTCTATATCACCTATTTCCGAAACTATGGTGGCTGTAAGTACCGGCCCCATCCCTGGTATGGTTAGTATGCTTTGGGCGTAGTGTATTTGCGTTAATAACTCTTTTAGGTGTTGTTCAATTTGCTCATTTTCAGCCATTAGGTGCTCCAGCATTTGGGTGAGGCTGGCCAGTTGTAATCTGGCGGAATATATTCCTTCTGTTATCCCAATACTGTTTTGGGCTGCTTTCATGAGCGCCTGTGCCTTTGCCTTACCCACTTTTTTGTGTGTGGCTGCTGACATTATTACGGTTATGGCTTCTATATAAGCATTATTTATGTCTTCAGGAAAGGGATATTCTTTTAATGTGGCCAGTGAAGCTTTGCCCTTAACATCCTTAAAAACACCGGCTCTTTCAGGAAAATATCTGTCCAGAAGCGTTTGCAGGCGCAGTGTGTATCTTATTCGCTCTTGAACAATTTGGTCACGAAACCTTATCAGATTTCTAATATCAGCATATATTCCTTTGGGCATGTTGGGGATTGAAAAGCGCCCATCCTTGACCAGAGAAGCAATTACCCCGGCATCTTTGGCGTCTGTTTTGGCAGGCGAATTGTCATCCAGCTCTTTGCTTTGGTGTACGTGCAGGGAACTTACCAGTACTACCAGAAATCCTTGATTTTTCAATTCATTGGCCAGGTTCTCCCAGTAGTGACCGGTTGGCTCCATGCCGATTATTATGCTGCTTTTGTTATGCTGTTGCTGAATTTCATGCAGCCTTGCCAGTAGACATTCAATATCGTTTTTGGTATTCTGGAAAGGGAACGCCTTGTAGATCTTTATGCCACGAAAATCGCAGCACTGGGCATAGTGGGTTTTCTTAGCTATATCAACCCCCACGATTAGTGTGCTTTCAGTGATTAATGTGAGTTTCTCGAGTCTTGTGTTCTGCATGGTTGTCCCTCCTGGTATTTTGGTTGTTGTCGTAAACTAACCATACCAGGATTTTTTTATTGGTTCAATGCCGGTTTGTGTTCATTACAGGAATGCTTGTTTAGTTATTATTGAATATGCTCCAGCAAATTCATATATTATTAGTTCCAAATCATCTACTCTATTTCCATTTTCAGCCAAAAGAGAATCCAAGGCATATTGTGAATATTTAAACATGATTATGCCGTTAGCTCAGAATAGGTAATTGTTGGCGTATTTGCACAACAATGTAAAAGGCGATTAAACAACTCACCTTTAAATTTTCTACGATTAAAGCGATAAGCATATTCATTTAAATATG
>Ga0209347_1001711_pt1 | contig 33352 bp, 32 predicted proteins | sample AutmiccommuBRH23_FD_187382 | JGI IMG/M metagenome (GOLD analysis project Ga0209347, IMG submission 187382) | Deep subsurface microbial communities from Mt. Terri, Switzerland - Autotrophic microbial communities BRH/23 (SPAdes) (version 2) | ecosystem: Environmental > Aquatic > Deep subsurface >...
CTCTGGACCGGCGCATCTACAAGGTGATGTGTCAACGGCGGAGCAAAAGTCGGCCATTCGGCGGCGTAAAACCAGGCCATCGTGTTACATGCCGGGGGGAGTGGCGTGAGGGCGTAGCCCGAGGGCCACTCCCCCCGGCATTGGTGTAATTTTCAGGGTCTGGTTTTGGCCTTGCGGGCCCGGCTGTGCGCGAGGCGATAGCTTTCGCCGTTCATCTCGAGGATGCTGACGTGATGGGTCAGGCGATCGAGGAGCGCGCCTGTGAGACGCTCAGATCCGAAGGTTTCGGTCCATTCGTCGAAGGGCAGGTTGCTGGTGATGAAGGTGGAGCCGCGTTCGTAACGCTGGGAGATCAGCTCGAACAACAGTTCGGCGCCGGTCTTGGAGAGCGGCACAAAGCCCAGTTCGTCGATGATGAGCAGCTTGTATCCGGCCATCTGCTTCTGGAAGCGCAGAAGACGGCGCTCGTCGCGGGCCTCCATCATTTCGCTGACCAGCGCTGCCGCGGTGGTGAAGCCCACCGACAGTCCTTTCTGGCATGCTGCCAGTCCGAGCCCCAACGCTACGTGCGTCTTTCCGGTGCCTGATGGCCCCAGAGCGATGGCGTTCTCACGCCGCTCGATCCACTCGCAGCGCGCCATCTCGAGCACCTGCATCTTGTTGAGCCTGGGGATGGCGGCGAAGTCGAAGCTGTCGAGGCTTTTGACGGCGGGGAAGCGCGCGGCCTTGATGCGCCGCTCGACCATGCGACGCTCCCTGTCGATCATTTCCATCTCGACGAGGCGGGCGAGGAAGCGGATATGATCGACGCCTTCAGCGGCACATTGCCGCGCGAGCTTGTGATGCTCACGCAGGCACGTAGGCAGCTTGAGCGCCTTGAGATGGTGAGCGAGAAGGATCTCCGGGGCCTGATCGCTCATGCGGCCTCCTGCCGGTCGGAGAGCAGGCTCAGATAGGCTCTGGCAAAGGTCTTCTCGACCGTGGTGCGTGGCAGGAAGGGATAGACGTCCAGGTCCAGCCTGGGCGGTACGCGTTCGATCCGGCACAGGACGAGGTGCTTGACGGCATCGAAGCCGATGGCGCCAAGATCGATGGCCTGTTCGACCGCCGCCTGGAGATCGGCGAGGGTGAACGTTTCCAGCAGGCGCAGTACCTGCACATATTCGCGCCTGCCATGTTTGTGCATGCGCCCTTCCATCAACCGCTGCAGTGTCGTGAACGCTTCGGGCAGGTCCCAGCCCTGCAAAGGCGCAGCCTGGTCGAATGCGTTGATCTTCTGCTCGATCAGCGGGAGATAATGGAGCGGGTCGAAGACAACCTCCTCGCGGGCATAGCAACGAGGATGACGGGCGATGACTTCGCTGCGGCAGCCGATCACCACCTCATCGACATAGGCCCTGATCCAGACCTCCTGATGGCCCCAGGCCACCGGAACCGAATAATCGTTGGTCCTGTAGCGCACCAGGGATTGCGAGGAGACCCGCCCGCCTTTCTGATCGCAGGCCTCGAAGGGTGTAGCGGGCAGAGGCTGCATGGCCGCGAGATCGCGCTGCAGCCGCTCACCGATCGTCTCGCTCTGCCCGCGCACCTTGTCCTGCTGGCGCTTGCGGCATTGCTCCTCCAGCCACAGGTTGAACGCCTCCCAGGTCGGGAACTTCGGGATCGGCACCATGAAGTTGCGCCGGCAATAGCCTACCAGCCCCTCCACATTGCCTTTCTCGTTCCCCTTGCCCGGGCGAGCATAGCGGTCGCGGATCACGTAATGTGACAGGAAAGCGCTGAACAGCGTGGCACGCTGCCGCGTGCCGTCGGGCAGGATCTTCGTCACAAGGCAGCGATCGTTGTCATAGACGATCGAGCGCGGTACCGCGCCGAAAAACGCGAAGGCATGCACGTGTCCGTCCACCCAGGCCTCCGCCACCGCCGCCGGATAGGCCCGCACATAGCAGGCATCACTGTGCGGCAGATCGAGCGCGAAGAAGTAGGCCTTCTGCTCCACCCCGCCGATCTCCACCAGCGCTTCCCCGAAATCGGCCTGCGCATCTCCCGCAGGGTGCGCCAGCGGCACGAACATCTCCCGGCTGCGCTGTTCGCGCTCCCGGATGTAATCCTTGATGATCGTATAGCCGCCGGTGAAACCATGCTCGGTGCGCAAACGGTCGAATACCCGCTTCGCCGTATGGCGTTGCTTGCGCGGGACACTGCGGTCACCCTCAAGCCATCCATCAATGATCGCCACAAACCCGTCCAGCTTCGGGCGCTGCGGTACGGACTGGCGCCGGTAACCCGGCGGCGATGAAAACGACAGCATCTTGCGTACCGTTTCGCGCGACACATTGAAACGCTTCGCCGCCGCCCGTTGGCTCATGCCATCCGCGCAAGCCAGACGGACCTGAAGATAAAGTTCCACGCTGTAGATCCCCACACCTCCCTGACTCGGCAGAAAGGCTTCAAGGTGGACGACTTTTACGCCGCCCGCAGCAGGACTATCCCGCCGCTACCGTGGTCGAATATTGCTCCGCCGTTCTCACAAGATCGAGATCCTCACGGCTGAGGGTGAAGTAACGGGCGATTTCCCGTTCTTCGGTCGGCGGATCGTAATGCGGGGCGAGCGCCTCGCGTGTCAGCAACCGCCGCCTTGCCATGTGCCACGACCTTTCTCGCTCTGTCCGTCAGACGGTCCTCTGGCGGCCAGCATGAATATGTCCGTCAACTCTGGACCCGTGATGGCGATTCGGACAAGAATGCAAATCGATGGGAAAACGGACAGATTGGGACCGGCTGTGGCGCTGATTGGCTATGCGCGAGTATCGACCGGCGACCAGAAGCTGGCGCTCCAGCACGACGCGCTGAACGCGGCCGGTTGCGAGCGGACGTTCAACGACCATGCGTCCGGCGCAAAGACCGATCGGCCAGGCTTGGCCGAGGCACTGGCCTATCTGCGCGCTGGCGACACACTGGTCGTGTGGAAGCTCGATCGTCTTGGCCGCTCGATGAGCCACCTGATCGAGAAGGTTGGCGAACTCGCCGCGCGCGGCGTCGGCTTCCGCTCGCTTACCGAGCAGATCGACACCACCACGTCAGGCGGCATGCTGGTGTTCAACATCTTCGGCTCGCTTGCCCAGTTCGAGCGCGATCTAATCCGCGAGCGCACCAACGCCGGATTGAAGGCTGCACGGGAACGAGGGAGCCTTGGCGGTCGACGTCCGGTCATCACGCCTGACAAATTGCGCAAGGCGCGCGATCATATCGCGGCAGGGCTGACTGTCCGCGAGGCGGCCACGCGCCTCAAGGTTGGCAAAACCGCGCTCTACAAGGCTCTCGAAGGCACCACTGCCAAGACCGCAGTCAAAGTATGAGGAAAGAGTGATGAACGAACGCGATCCCAACATCGTTACCTCGAGCCTGTCTGGTATCGTCACCGAGCAGGGCGTCACCGTGAGAGTGAACATCATTCGGTTGGAAAATGAGCCGAACTGGTCGCTCGAAGTCGAAAACGAGTATGGAACGTCTACGGTCTGGGACAACCTGTTCGCGACTGATGATGCCGCGCATGCCGCTTTTCGTCAGACCGTCGATGAAGAAGGTATGCGCGCCTTCCTCGACCAGGCTGTCGTCATACCCTTCCGACGTTAGCACCGTCAGTGTTCGCCGTTCGTTCGATCCTAGCGTACGTAAACTTCACTTTCGTGCAGTGACCCCCTATTGAAATACAGTGGCAAAAACCGTTTTTAAATCGTAAACTATTGATATTTATGGCCCGTGAGGTTTCTCGACCTTTTGCCATCGGCGTGTAGGCTCGTTCCTGGGAGGGCCGAGTCGTGGATGCGCCGTTTCGACAATACCTTGGTTGGGAACGGTTTCCGGAGAATTTGACCGAACCTGAAGTCGCGCATTTCTCGCTTCCCGAGGATGAAGGGCGCGCTGTTCACCGTCGACGCCGACCGTTGAACCGGTTGGGCGTGGCGCTGCAGATCGGCTTTCTGCGGCTTACGGGGGTGCCGCTCAATTCCGTGGAGATGATCCCGCCGCAAGTTTTGGCCCATCTCGGTGACGAGATCGGGATTGAACCGCCTCGCCTTGCCTCAATCCGCGCGCTTTACCGCCGCCGTCGCACACTGTTCGAGCACCAGGATGCGGCGAAACAGGCGTTGGGTTTGCACGACCTCACCGTGCACGGGGAACGCGCGTTAAATGGCTTTCTGCGGCGCGAGGCCGGCGACAAATTCCTCGTGGACGAGTTGGAACAAGCCGCGCGCGCATGGCTCCATGATCACCACTATGTCCAATTACCCACGCGCCGACTGAGGAGTTCGGCATCAGCCGCCCGGCGCCATCACGATGGCGGTCTGTTGGCTGGCGCGGTGGCCGCGGTGGGGATGGAACGGACGAAGGCTTGGCCGCTTGAACTGTCGGAGACGATGCCAAACGGCAAGACGCGGTTGGAATGGCTTCGAGACAGTCCTGCGTCCCGTAAAACCAAAGGCCTCGCCGACCATATCGCGAAGATCGATTTTCTGAAGAAGCTTGAGGCCGACAGGCTCGATCTTGGCTTGGCGGCCGGAATGTTGAAGGCTCAGGCGCGATCAATGCTCTACCGCAAGCCCGCGACGCTCAAGCGGATGCGTGGCGAGCGTAAGGTCCTTGAGATCGCGTGCTTTCTGCGCTTGCAATTGCTGCGTCTCACCGACGACGGTCTGGGGATGATCGACTATCGGATCGCGGATCTCTGGCGTCAGGCCCGGACCCGCGCCGAGGCGGCGGTTGAGGACGAACTGCGCCGACATCAAGCGTTGGTCTTGGAATTGGCAAGGCTTGTCGATGACGAGAGCGCCTCCGATTCCGCCGTGCGCGACCGGATGCGCAGCAAACTGGCGCCGTTCCTGACGGCCGGCGCGCATGGTCCGTCCACGAAAGTTGGCCGGGTCCGGCGGGAGCTGGCGACAGCAGGCAGAGGTGCGAGTGAGTTGCTGGGCGCGGCTTCTTCGATCAGCCTGGACCTCCAGTCGACGCACCCGCTTGCGCAGGCATTGACGACGTTGGACCGGGTGGCGGCTTCGGGAAGGCCGCGATTGCCGGAAGGCACAGCCAATCCATTTGGCCGGACATGGGCGTTCCTCATCGATCAACCAGACCGCGAGGCCGCTTTTGGCGGCTATAGGGCGGCGACGCTCATGCTTCTCAAACGCTCACCGCGCAATGGGCAGGCCAGCGTCGCCCACAGCCTGGAACACCGTGCCCCTGAGGACCGCCTGATCCCAAAGGCGCAATGGCAAAAGGAACGAGCACGGTTCGTGCGAAACCTCGCCGTGTCAGCCAAGCCAGAAGCGTCCATCCGCTGGATCAAGGATGAACTCGCGACAGCCTTGAAAGCCATCGATGCGGCGGTGTCGAAGGGCGATATCCGGATAGAAAACGACCGGTTGGTTGTTCCAAAACTTAAGGCGGCACCCGAAGACGAACGGCTCAAGGCCATTCGTCGCGAGCTGTTCGCAGGCGTCGGTAAGGTCCAGTTGCCGGACCTGCTGATCGCAATAGATGCCACTACGCACTTTTCCTGGGCTCTGCTGGGCAGGTCGCCCCGAAGCGAGCATGAACTCATCATCCTCTACGCAGCCCTGATCGCCTTGGGCTCCGATCTGACCGCCGCGGACATGGCGCGCATGACGCTCAATATTGAAGCCGACGCAGTCGGCGAGATGATGCGCCGCATCGAGGCGAATGGTCGATTGCCGGCGGCCAACCGCCTGGTGCTCGATCATTTCAGGACGCTTCCGGTCACCAGATTGTGGGGAGGCGGGCGTCAGGCATCGGCCGACATGATGAGCCTTGATGCAACCCGCCGTCTCTGGACAGCTCGTCATGATCCGCGCCGCCGCACGCCGGCAGTCGGAACCTACACCCATGTGCTTGACCAATGGGTGATCCTGCATAACCAGGCCGTCGTGTTGAATCGTCGGCAAGCTGGGGCCGCTATCGAAGGGGCTCTTCGCCACGAAGCTGTCGACCTCCACCGTGTCGCGGTGGATACGCATGGCCACACACATTTCGGCATGGCGCTGGCCAATCTGGTGGGGTTTGATCTCGCCCCAAGGTTGGCTGGCATGAACAAACGCAAGCTCTATCTCCCGCGTGGCCTCGATGTACCTGCCAGCCTGCAACCAGTTGTGAGTGAGACCGTCTCAACCAATGCCATCACCCAGGGCTGGGACCCGCTCCTGCGGATTGCGGCGTCGACCAAGAATGGTTGGTGTTCGGCGACCTACGTTCTGGACCGCTTTGGGAGCGCCGCGCGGGGCGATGAAGCATTTCAGGCAGGGGACGCCTTCGGCAGGCTCTTACTAACCCGCTTTCTGGGCGCCTATCTCGGCGATCCGGCGTTCCGAGGGATGAATGACGCCCTGCTTAGCCAAGGTGAATCGGTCCACACGCTGCAGCGCGCGATCTATTCCGGGCCTATCGGCGCACGCCATGGCCGCACGCCGGAGCAGATGGCCGCGATATCGTCAGCCCTAACATTGCTTGCCAACGTCATCATGACGTGGAACGCAACCCGGATCGGTGAGGTTCGAGCGCGAACTCTGGACATCTTTCCGGATCATCACATCATGCACATTGCCCCCAACGCGCACGAGCATATCAACACCAAGGGTGTCATCACCATTGACGTCTCGCCACACCGGGATCGGCTCCTGAGCGGGGGACCGCCAGCGGCCGGGATCCGGAACGTAATATGAAAAACCTCCGTAGTGAGAAATATCAATCACTTACGTGGAATGATGCGCCGTTATTTAAGCAATTTCAATGGGTTGCTTAGCGGCACTTTTTGCACCACCGTCACGAGAACCCCGTGCGGCTCCCATCAGCCATGCCGCCAGCGCGATGACCACCGCCAGTACCATCATGGGTGAGCACCCATCGGCCATCGGCGATATTCCATGTTAACTATGCTCAAGACAATGGCGCGAACGCCTCGATCAGATGGTCGATCACCGCCCTGACCTTAGCGGGGGGACGGCGGTCGAGCCACAACAGGTTTCTCCGGTTCGCTATGTCCGAGAAGTGTGATTCTCGGACAGTGGATTGCGGCGCGGAAGGGGGTGCGTTAGGGTTGCGCGATGACCGATGAAGTGGATCCGTCGCGGCGCTTGCCGGTGGTGCCGGTGCAGCCCGCGCTGCCCGACGTCCTCCACGAACAGATCGAGCGCGCCGCCGCCTATGCCAAGGCGTCGCGCGCGCCGTCGACCCGGCGCGCCTATGAAGCCGACTGGAAGATCTTCACCGCCTGGTGCGATCGCCATGGCATCGATCCGCTGCCGGCGAGCCCCGACGCCGTCGCCGTGTTCGCCAGCGCCGACGCCGATGCCGGCACCAACCCGCGCACCATCGGCAAGCGGATCTCGGCGATCGCCTATTACCACCGCCAGGCCGGCCATGCGCCGCCCAACACGGTTCCGGGGTCGGGCCGGTTGCTCGAGGTGCTCGCCGGTATCCGCGCGACCCACGGCAAGCCCAAGGTCCGCAAGCGCGCCGCCGACGCCGCGGCGCTGCGCCACATGCTCGATACGATCCAAGGCGATGGCCTGCGCGCGGTCCGCGACCGCGCGCTCCTGGCGATCGGCATGTCGGCCGCGCTGCGGCGGTCCGAACTGGTCGCCTTCGACGTGCCCGATGTCGCGCTCGTCGACAAAGGTATTGAGCTCCTGATCGCGAAATCGAAGACCGACCAGACCCGCGAGGGCGTCATCGTCGCGATCCCGGAGGGCAAGCGCATCCGGCCCAAAGCGTTGCTGCTCGCCTGGATGGCGGCCGCCGGCCATGCCGAGGGCCCGCTGTTCCGGCGGCTGTCACGCGGCGACCAGCTCACCGCCGATCGCATGTCCGACCGCGCCATCGCACGCCTGGTCCAGCGCTGCGCCGCGGCCGCCGGCTATGATCCGGCGCACTATGCCGGCCACTCGCTGCGGGCCGGGTTCCTCACCGAGGCGGCCGCCAACCGGGCGAGCATCTTCAAGATGCAGGACGTCAGCCGCCACAAATCGGTGCAGGTGCTCTCGGAATATGTCCGTAGCGCCGAGCTGTTCGACGATCACGCCGGCGCGCAATTTCTGTAGCGCACCTGGCCCGATGCCTGCTTGTAATTGTTGCTCAGTTGAGCTACATCCGAATAGAGATTTGACGAGGAGTCACACATGACTGCGACCGCTTTCGTGCGCGCGCGCATCGACGAAGCCGTGAGGGATGAAGCCGCCGCCGTGCTGGCTGAGTTGGGACTTACCGTGTCCGACGTCGTACGCATGACTCTCACGCGCGTCGCCCGAGATCATGCAGTGCCGTTCGAGCTTAAGGTGCCGAACGCTGAAACGCGTGCAGCCATCGAGGAATCGCGCGCCTTGATGAAGGCGCGCCGCGCCCGTTTCACCGATGCCCAGGACGTTTTTGATGCCCTCGACCAAGACGCCCGCCAGCAGTAAGCGAGCTTCCCTTCCCCGAGAGGCCGCCTATACCAAAAGCTTCGTGAAAGATTGGGACAGGCTCTCGCGTTCTGGCCGTTACAATATGCACCAGCTCAAAGAGGCGATGCTTCTCTTGATCGCCAATGATGCGCCGCTTGGACCGGAGTGGTTGGACCACGCTCTGAAAGGGGAATGGGCGGACCACCGCGAATGCCATATCGGCGGCGACTTCCTACTGATCTACATGATCGAGGGAAATAGAATCAACTTCACGCGGGCCGGGTCACACTCCGAATTGTTCGCGTGATCCAATAGGCCGTGCGATATGCAGCGACTGTCGTTGGGCAGCCACAGTGGAAGCGCGTTAGCAGCAATTGAGCGTTGACAGGGCCGACAAGCGTTTCGACGAACATTTAGCAGCTCTTGCGGGCAAGTGAGGCCGACCATGGCGAATGAATATAAAACCGTTCCCATCGATGATGTTTTCAACAGCATGGCGCCGGAGCGGCAGGCACGCGTCAAGGCGCGCGCGCACGCCCTGATCGCTGAAGAGCTGACCCTGCGCGATCTTCGCAAAGCGCGAAACCTCACGCAGAAGGCGATCGCACGTAAGTTGAAGATGGGTCAGGACGGCGTGTCTCGCGTCGAGCAGCGCACCGACATGCACCTATCCACCCTCCGTGGTTACATCGAAGCGATGGGCGGGCATCTCAATCTGGTCGCCGAGTTTCCCGATCGTCCGCCTGTCTCTATCAAGGAGATTGGTGATCTGGAAGCGGAACCCGAAGCGCCACGACGTCGCCGAACCAAGGCTGAAGCCCACGCTTGACAAGCAACGCCCCGCGCGCGCGGATGAGGACGATCCTGTCCGGCGCCTTCGCTATCAGGCCGCCGTCCACGTGGGATCGATCTATGCCGGCCACTCGTTGCGGGCGGGGTTCCTGACCGAAGCGACCAACAATCGGGCCAGCATCTTCAAGATGCAGGATGTCAGCCAACATAAGTCCATGCAGGCGCTCTCGGAATATGTCCGCAGAGCCGAGCTGTTCGACGATCACGCCGGTGCGCAATTCCTATGAGACGTCCTATCCGACCGACGGCCGAGAAGCTCGAGATCGAGCGCGCTGCGGTCACCGACGACTTCCTCCAAATCTACGCCGTGGCGCACCGGACGGAGGACGCCCTCGGGCTTGAGCTGACCCGGAGTGCCGGACATTTCATGCTGCAGGTCATCCTCTCCGAAAAGGCCATTGCCCGCGCCGTTACGGCCAATCCCGAGTTCGTCGCGCCGGATGCAGGGATCGTCCTCGCAAAGTACGACATGGACCATGACCGGCTGACCACCTTTCCGATGACGCTCGCGAGCGACAGTCGATATTTCCTCAAGCCGAAATATCGGAAGATCCGGTCCATCACGTTTGAAGGTCACGGGAACATCTTCGGCGGCGACGGGAACGTCTCGCTGGAGTTCGAGGAGCTGCCGCTTGGCTGTGTCCGCCAACCCTATGCAGGCTTCGGCCTCAATCACGAATATCGCTTCATCGTCCATGCGCTAGAACGGGTAGAAGGCGTCACGGATCTCACCCTGTGCGAGGATTTCGAAACCACACAGGGAGAAGCCACGCTCCGCCTCCCCTACGACACCTTCGATCGATGGCGCCGGGCTATCCGCCGGAGCCACAACACGGCGGTCTCGTTCGGAAATCAGTCAAAGCAGGCCTATCTTCGCGGCCAAGTGGAGCGAGAGCTCGGCATTGCGGGCAACCGGTCCGAGCCGCAGGATCTCGACGCGCTCGCGACATCGCTCGCCAGCTCTCTCGGCCAAACCGGTCGCCGGCGCTCCTTGGGTGCGGCCGCAGCTGCGCTGAAGACCGTTAAGGCATCTGCTCGGGAACTCGCGGAGGCCGATCCGGTCGATCTGCTCGACCTGAGCCGAGAGATCGAGCTGATTACGCTTGAGGATCTGATCGCGCGCCTGTCGCTTCGCATCGACGAAAATCACGCCGAGGCGTTCTGGCAGAAGTTTTTCCTCGCCAATCCGTTCGTGCTGCGGCTCGCATTCGGGCTCCCGGTGATATTGTTCAGGGATCAGGTAGCGGTCGGAGGCACGAAGTTTGATGGATCCGGCGGGAAGATCGCGGATTTCGTGATGAAAGCGGGCCTTTACGGCAACCTTGCCATCATCGAAATCAAGACGCCGCAAACCGATCTGGTTGAAGCGCGCGCCTATCGGGATGAGGTCCATGCGCCCACCAGACATCTGTCGGGAGCCGTCACCCAGGTCGCCGACCAGCGATACAAGCTGCAGATGGATATCAAACAGAAAAAAGTCGATTCCCGGCAGTTCGACGTTTTTACCTACGGGATCACGTGCGTAGTGATTGCGGGCCGCGATCCTGGTGACGAAGCCAAAAGGAAGTCTTTCGAAGTCTTCCGGAGTAGCCTGAAGGATGTGACCGTCATCACCTTTGACGAACTGCTGGTGAAGCTGCAGTCACTGCATCAGTTCCTCACCGGGGGGGGCGGACCCGCGGATGATTGAATCGAGCCTACTGGCTACAAGCGAACGGATCAGAATGAGGTTGTGGGCCGAGCGACAATGGCCTCAACGTGCATGGGGTGGATGAGGGGCGGAAATGCATGCGAATTAAGCACGTGGAGATCGAGAATTTCCGGCTTCTGCGGAACGTCGCGGTCGGGCTGGAGGAGCGGACCACGCTCATCGTCGGACGCAACAATAGCGGCAAGACCTCGATCGCCGAGCTGTTCCGCCGACTTCTTTCCGAGAGGACGCTGACATTCAGGCTCGAGGATTTTTCGCTCGGCTGCCATGAATGTTTTTGGACCGCGTTTGAGGCCCATCGCGCCGGCGCTGCCGACGTCCGCGGTCACCTGCCATCGATCACCGTCACGCTCGATATCGCTTATGATGTCGACGCCCCCGACCTCGGACCGCTCAGCGACTGTATCATCGATCTCAATCCCGATTGTACAGACGCGCGGCTGGTCCTCACCTTTGGTCCACGCCCGACGGCTACCGAGGGGTTGTTCGATGGGATCGTCGCGCCCGGCGAAGATGCGGCAGCAGACCGCGTCACGCTGTTTCGCGCACTCGGTAGCCGTCTGCCGGCCGCCTATGCGACTTCGCTCGAAGCGGTCGATCCCAACGATCCGACCAACCGTAAGGCGCTCGAGCCGAAGACGCTCACCGCGCTGATCCACGGCGGCTTTATCAACGCACAGCGGGGGCTCGACGACGACACCCACCGCGAGCGCGACGTGCTCGGCAAGGTCGTCGAAGTCCTCTTTCAATCGGCTCTGGTAGATCCGCTGGATCCCGAAAAGCGCTCGACGGCTGAGCAGCTCCAGGCGGCGGTAGAGCAAATTCAGGGCGACCTTCATGCCGGCTTCAACGCGAAGCTGACCTCGCTGCTGCCCACCTTCGACCTGTTTGGTTATCCGGGACTGGCCGATCCCGGGCTCGTTACCGAAACCAGCTTTGACGTCGACAAGCTCTTGAACGACCATACCAAGGTCCGTTATGTCGGCGTGAACGGCGTCACCCTGCCCGAGACCTATAATGGCCTCGGCGTCCGCAATCTCGTTTACATGCTCCTCCAGCTGTTGCGCTTCTTTCGCGAATATCAGGCAAGCCCGGCGGCGGCTGGCGTCCACCTGATCTTCATCGAGGAACCGGAGGCCCATCTGCATCCCCAGATGCAGGAGGTGTTCATTCGGCAGCTCGATCAGATCACGAACGCTTTCGTGGCGCAGCTCAACGAGAACCGGCCCTGGCCGGTGCAGTTCGTGGTGACGACCCATTCGCCACATATGGCGAACGAGGCCCGTTTTGAGTCCATGCGATACTTCCTGTCGATAGCGGACGGCGATGGTCTGCGACGGTCGATGGTCAAAGACCTGCGTCAGGGCATGGGCAACGCGCCTGCGGCCGATCGCGAATTTCTGCACCAATATCTGACCCTGACGCGGTGTGACCTGTTTTTCGCTGACAAGGCCGTGCTCATCGAGGGAACGTCGGAGCGCCTTCTGCTCCCCGCGATGATCCGGAAGACGGATGCGGCTGCCGCCGGAGAGCCCCAGCTCGGCAGCCAGTATCTGACGGTGATGGAAGTCGGCGGCGCCTATGCGCACCGCTTCTTCGACCTGCTCACCTTCCTCGAGTTGCGCACGCTGATCATCACCGACATCGATGCCGTGAAGCCCAACGAGAAGGGAAAGCGCGTGGCCGTCCCCGTCGCCGATGGCGCGTTCACCAGCAACGGCTGCATCAAGGCTTGGTTTGGTAATGCCGTGTCGCCGCCCGAATTGCTGGCGAAGACGTCGACCGACAAGATGGTTGGCAATCGCCGGCTCGCGTTTCAGATCCCCGAAGCGGATGGCGGGCCGTGCGCACGCAGCTTCGAGGACGCCTTCATCCTCGCCAATCCCGATCGCTTCGCGCTTGGCGAAGGCGATCCGGCCACGCTCGCCTATGAGCATGCGGCCGATCAGAAGAAGTCGACGTTCGCTCTCGCTCATGCGATCGAGCACACCGACTGGAATGTGCCCCGATATATTGCCGAGGGTTTGCGCTGGCTCGCGCAAGGCAACCCGGCGCCGATCGTGCCGCCGGCGGCCGTTGCGGTCGAGATCGTCGCCGGGGCTGGAGGCATCGCCGTGAATGTTGCCGAGGTCGACGACCATGGCTGACGGACCAGAAAGCCCCGCCGATGCGGCCGGCCGCGTCGCGCTGGAACGCATGTTCGCCTGCCTCGACGAGAACCGGAGCTTTCGCCTGGAAGCGGGCGCCGGCGCGGGTAAGACGTATTCGCTCGAGAAGGCGCTGCGCCGGCTGATCGACCGGCGCGGCGTCGAGCTCTTGCGTCGGCGTCAGCAGGTAGGATGCATTACCTTTACCAATGTCGCCAAGGACGAGATCATTTCTCGTATCCAGGCACATCCCGCAGTTCGCCCGGAAACGGTACATGGCTTCTGCTGGTCGGTCCTGCAGGATTTCCAGACGACGCTGCGGGCGCTTGTGCCCGGCCTTCCCGAATGGCCGGAGCGCCTTGAACCCCTCGGCGGCATTGGCACCCGGCGGGTCCATTACGAGCTGGGGTTTCCCGGTGTCAGCGATCAACAGGTCACGCTTCGGCACGAGGACGTGCTGGCGCTGATGATCCAAGCCCTCGCACTGCCGAAGTTTCGCAAGGTGCTGACCGCGCGCTATCCAATCCTGCTGATCGACGAATATCAGGATACGGACGCCGGTTTTGTCGATGCGCTCAAGGGCTGGTTCCTCGATCTCGGGGAAGGCTCCTTGATCGGGCTGTTCGGCGATCATTGGCAGAAGATCTATGGCGAGGGCTGTGGGTTGGTCGAGCACGCCGCATTGGAGGTGATCGACAAGAACGCGAACTTTCGATCGGTCGATGCGATCGTCCAGATGCTGAATCGCATGCGCCCTGCCCTGCCGCAGATGGTGAGCGATCCTGATGCGCTGGGGGAAGCGCGCGTCTTTCATACCAATGGCTGGCCGGGCGTCCGGCGCACAGGCCAGGGCGGTGGTCATTGGACCGGCGACACCAGCCCCGAAGCCGCCCGGGCCTATTTCCAGCACATCAAGACGCGGCTTGTCGACGAAGGCTGGGATTTTGCCATCGAGAAGACCAAGATCCTGATGCTCAGCCACAGCGTGCTTGCACGCGAGCAGGGCTATGCCAGCATCCCGCCCATCTACGGCCAGTTCAACGATCCCTGGCTGAAGAAGGATGATCCGCATATCAAATTCCTGACCGATCAGCTTGAGCCCGCCTGCGCGGCCTTTGCGAACCAGCGTTATGGCGAGATGTTCGAATGTTTCGGAGCAGGCATGCCGCGCATTCGACGGCATCAGGACAAGGTCGCGTGGGCGGAGGCGATGCAGGCGCTGATCGCGCTTCGCCTTTCCGGCTCGATCGGCGAGGTGATCGACTTCATCGCCGAGCAACCGCACATGCGGCTCCCCGAGGCGGTCGAGGATCGTGAGCAGCGACTGGCGGACGTGGGGCCGGAACCCGTAGAGGGAGAGTCGCGCCGCGTTACCCAGCTGCGCAAGCTACGCGCCGTTCCTTACACTGAGCTCATCGCCCTCGACCGCTTCATCGATGGGCACACGCCGTTTGCGACCAAGCATGGCGTGAAAGGTGCCGAGTTCGAGAATGTGCTCGTGATCGTCGGCCGCGGCTGGAACAAGTATAATTTCGCGCAGATGCTGGAGTGGATCGATGCCGGCCCGCCTGCCGACAAGACGGCCTTCTTCGAGAGCAACCGTAATCTCTTCTATGTCGCCTGCTCGCGTCCCAAGGTGCGCCTGGCGCTTCTCTTCACCCAGATCCTCAGCGCCAATGCCATGGCCAAGCTGACGGCCTGGTTCGGCGCAGCGAATATTGTCGCGCTGCCGGCCGCGCCCGAAATACCGCAGGGATGAGGGTGGCTTGCCACGGCAGTCCCAGCGCCGCCGTGTGGCAGCAGGACAAGCACCTTCGGCCTCCAGTTTATCAAACGTGGGTTTTGTTCACTGATCATGAACTTTATGCGCGCTCTCTAAACTCGGTCTTGCTGCCGGTTTACAAATATGCCAAAAAGTTCAGCGTGAATGAACAAAGAAAGACCTCTCTAAACCGGCTTCTTTCCCAGCTCGATCCCGGTCAGCTGGTGGATAGCGCCTGGCTCCAGGATCAGGGCGTCTCGCGACCCTCGATCCATGCCTATGTCCGGAACGGCTGGCTCGAGCGGGTCGCGCCGCGTGTCTATCGCCGTTCGACCGGCTCGGATTCCTCCACCCAGCGCTGGGACGCTGCGATCCTGTCCGCGCAGGAGCTGCGTCCTTCGACCTTCTATGTCGGCGGGCCGACCGCGCTCGATCTCCTGGGCCGCAGCCACTATCTGCGCCTCGGCGGTCATCCGGCAATCTATCTCTACGATCCCGATCGCACCGCGCCGGCTTGGCTGATGAAACTGCCGCTCGATGCGGCCCTGACGCTGCGTACCCGCTCGCTCTTTGCCGACACCCTTCTGGGGCTGGAATGGCGACGCTTCGAACTTGGCACCGGGCGCCTCGGTGCGGCGGTCGCTGAACCGACCAAGACGAACCCGTGGGACCATTTCCTCCGCGTCGCCGGCGAAGAACGTGCGGCGATCGAGATGCTCGACGAGGTTCCCGCCAATGTCGGCTTCGACCATGCCGACGATATCTTCCAGGGCCTGTCCAATCTGCGGCCCCGTATCGTCACCCGCCTGCTCGAGACATGCCGAAGCGTGCGGGCGAAGCGGCTCTTCCTCTTCTACGCCGACCGCCACACGCATGCTTGGGTCAAGCATGTCGATCGCACGCAAGTCGATCTCGGCAAGGGCAAACGACAGCTGGCGCCGGGCGGCCGGCTCGACGCTCGCTACCAGATCACCATACCCGTCTCGCTCTCCGCCAGAGTTGACCAGGCGAGCGATGACGGCTGAGCGTTATCTGGACCAGGTTGCGCTTCTGCTGCGCACGATTCCGGAAATCGCCTCCGAACCCGATTTCGCCCTGAAGGGCGGAACTGCGATCAACCTGTTCGTGCGCGACCTGCCACGCCTCTCGGTCGATATCGATCTCGTTTACTTGCCCGTGGCCGAGCGGGAGGCGTCGCTCAATGCCGTCCGCGATGGCCTGGAGCGCATCGCACAACGCCTCGAATCCCGGCTCGGCTTCAAGGTCGAGCGGCATCTCCTTGTCGATGGGAAGCGCCTGCTGGTGCATTCGGGCGGCACCGCCATAAAGGTGGAGGTCTCGCCCGTGCTGCGCGGCACGGTCTTCCCGCCCGAGATACGCCCGGTCAGCCCGAGCGTGGAGGAGCGCTTCGGCTTTGCCGAAATGCAGGTCGTGTCGCTGCCCGATCTCTATGCCGGAAAGATGGCGGCAGCACTAGACCGCCAGCATCCGCGCGACCTGTTCGATATCCACCACCTGCTCACGCAGGAGGGGATCGATGACGATCTGTTTCGCGCATTTCTGATCTATCTCGTCAGCCACCCGCGCCCGACGCATGAGCTCCTCTGTCCGCATCGCCTCGACATCGCGGGCCAGTATAATGACGAGTTCTTGGGAATGACGGTCGAGGTCGAAGCGCTCGACACGTTGCTCGCCGCACGCGAGACCCTTGTCGGCATGGTCCAGCAACGTGCCGGGACCACGGACGGTCGTCGCTTCCTGACCAGCTTTCTCACGCTCGATCCCGACTGGTCCGCGATCGGCCTCAGCGACCAGATAGCCGACCTGCCCGCGTTACGCTGGAAGCTGCTCAATCTGCAGCGCCTGAGCGACGAGAATCCCGAGAAGTTCGCGGCACAAATTCACTTGCTGGAGCACTGTCTGGATCACCCAACCGGGATCGGCGACACCCGTGTCCAAGGGGAGGCAACTGCGCCATGACGTTCACATTCCTACACGCGGCCGACCTCCATCTCGACAGCCCGCTCCTCGGTTTGGCCACCAAGTCGGCCGATTACGCCGCGCGCGTCGACCGCGCCTCGCGCGACGCGTTCGAGAACCTCATTGCGCTTGCGATCGACGAAGGCTGCAGCTTCATTGTACTCGCAGGCGACATCTTTGACGGCGACTGATCTGCCCCCACCGAGTGGACCGATTGGTTTGCTAGTGGATTAAGCCCATCGCCGCCATATCCGGGTGGAGGTGGAGCGAAGCGGAACCGGAGGCCGGATATGGCGGTGTCGCCGTTTCTGGTGCCGGTGGTCGGTAGCCCAGGCTGCTGTGCGGGCGAACGGTGTTGTAATGCCGCCGCCATGCCTCGATCAGCACCCTGGCCTCGGCGAGGCTGTAGAAGATCTCGCCGTTGAGCAGTTCGTCGCGAAGCGACCCGTTGAAGCTTTCGTTATAGCCATTCTCCCATGGTGATCCCGGCGTGATGTAGAGTGTCTTCACGCCGATCTGCCCCAGCCATTTCTGGACGGCGGTCGCGATAAATTCGCTGCCATTATCGGACCGTATATGTGCAGGCGGACCGCGCGAGATGAACAGGTCGGCCAGAGCCGCCAGAACATCCTCGTGCTTGAGTTGACGCGCAACGATGAGCGCCAGGCATTCCCTGCTGGCCTCGTCGATGATGGTCAGGATCCGGAACTTGCGACCGTCATGCGTACGCCCTTCGACGAAGTCATAGGCCCATACATGCCCCGGATATTGCGGCCGCAGCCGGATGCACGATCCGTCGTTAAGCCACAGGCGACCCCGCTTTGGCTGACGCTGGGGGACCTTGAGCCCCTCACGCCGCCAGATCCGCTCGACCCGTTTGTGGTTCACCGTCCAACCCGCATGACACAGCAACGCCGTCACCCGGCGGTAGCCATAGCGACCATATTGCTTCGCCAACGCGATGATGTCCTCGGTCAGCGCCTGTTCGTCATCCGCCCCGCGCGGCACCTTGCGCTGTGTCGATCGATGTTGACCCAGCACCCGGCATATCCGTCGCTCGGACACCCGGATCGGCAAATCTCGTCGCAACTGATCGATGCAGCGCCGCCGCCGCGCGGGGCTTAGAAGTTTCCCTTGGCAGCCTCCTGCAAGATCAGCTTGTCCAACGTCAGATCCGAAATCGCCCGGCGTAGCCGCTGGTTCTCTTTCTCCAGATCCTTCATCCGCCGCGCCTGGTCGGTCTTCAGGCCGCCATATTCCTTGCGCCAGCGATAGTATGTCTGCTCGCTGACCGCGATCCGTCGGCACGCCTCTGCTGTCGAGGCCCCCTGCGACAACACGATCTCAACTTCACGCAGCTTGCCAATAATCTCCTCCGGCTTGTGCTTCTTGCTCGGCATTCATCGTCCCTTTCGTGGTCCAGACTATCATAGTCTCTGGGCCACTCAGCGGGGGGCAGATCAATGAGAATATGCTGAGACAGGATTCCCCAGATGAATGGGATCACCATTGCGAGGAATTCATCCAGCGTCCACAGCCCGATCAGCTCGGGATCGTCCAGATGAGACGGTATGACGTACTTGTCTGCGGCCATTGCACCACCCTCCCCAAAGCCCGGTCGAAGCTGCTACTTCGCCCGGCCATTGGCCCTGTCAGATCGTGGCTGTCACCGTGGAGGTGACGATCGGAATACCAGTGCCGGCGCCGACGCCGACGCCGACCGGGATCGCGATCTGGCCCATGGAGAAGCGGCCCGAGGCCAGCGCGACGATGCCGCCCGCGAGCGACAGGACAGTGATGATCTTGCCGCCCGAACCCTCAAGGAAGTCGGTGAACTTCGTCAGGGCCGTGTCGAACGTGGTGTCGGCGCCGGCGAATGCCGGTCCGGCGAACAGGAGGAGCGCGAGCGCGAGTGCGGCGAGGGCGAGGATTGCCAACTCCGCGCGTCCGCTGTGTTTCAGGACAGACTGCATGATGGGTTTTCCCTTCAATGGAGACGCGACGGATCCGCGCCCATTCGAAAGGTGACCCCGGGGGGAGCCCGGCTGCAACGCGAGGTTCCGGAACGTGCGGGGAAAGGTGAAAATTTTCACCGCGCAAGGACCTTCTGCCCCGGTTTCCGGGGCGCCCTGCCCCGTCGGGCAGGGCGCACTGCCCCTAATCCCGGGGCACCTCGCCCCGTGCGTCAGGGCACCCTGCCCCACATATCGGGGCGGCCTTTCGGTCAATTGCGATACGGTATGGATGCGAGTAGATTCGCGCTCTGGAATCGAGGTGGTTTCAGGCGTCTAGAATTCAACTAAGCTCTGCGGGTCGGCCGTTCGCCGAGGGTAAACCTATAACAGGGTGAGGGACGTGCAGGAATGAGTGGGGACTCTCGCGGCTATGCTCTCGATATTTCAGAGCACCTTTTTCACCTGACCACCGAGAGTCTGCGCCTTCGCTCCAATGAGACCAAGCGATATCAGACACTTGCCAGCCTGGTTAACTCTCGAGCCGCCTTCAGTTGCAAAATGGAGGAGCATGATCCCGAGATAATACGCGATCACCTCGTCACGATACCGACGAAAGGCGATATCCGGATTTACCTCAGTATCTCGCGCTCCAGCGCCGATTCACTTGTCGAAGCAAAGAAGCGACTTGGGAGCCAGATTGGATCGAATCTAACGGTCGGCGATGCGCTGTCGATACTGCTTTTCGATTACGTCGTCGAACAGAAGGCGACGCGAGTACTTGAACGGCTCGGCCTCGACGAGCCGAAAGGAAAATGCGCCGAGGCGAATGCGAACGAGTCGCAAGACGAAAATGTCGTTCGTCTCAAGTAGTTACCGCTTCATCGTGGGGCAATGTTCGGCTCTGGACGGGGTTGCAATGGCTGTGCTGGTATGTTCTCCTCTTCGAGTCCGAGCGGAATACAGGGGGCCAGGCAATGTCATCCCTTGCCAGGATAGAGGCAACAGCGGCGACCGCATTAGCGGTTGACGATGCGCAGCGGGATTACATTCCAATGATCCTTCAGGCGATGGCCGAGAAGGACACAGGTCAACGCAAGCTTGCCTTGAAGACGGGCATCAGCAAGACCCGCCTCGCCCTTATTCTGCATCACGATCCAGCCAAGCGCGCCGCCATGACGCTGGTCGAATTCCAGACGGTCCTGCACGCGTTGGACATAAACATTATCCAAGCCATCATTCGCGTAGAGGCTTTTCGCGACCAGGAGCTCCTGCACGACGCGCGCTACGCGACCCTGATTGCAATGCTCAGCGAAATGTTCAGAGGTCTGCCTTCAATGCTGGTCGCAGCCCTCGAAGAAATTGAAGGGATGGATGGCTCCGAAGTCCGACGAGAATGGGCCGGGCCACTGCAAGCAGCGGTGGTCCAAAGGCTGGTCAAGGAAGTCAGTTCCGTTCTCGTTCGCAGAGCCAATCTTTCAGAAATAGCCAACCTCGCAATATAGCGACCAAGCCCCGACGGGCTTTTTTTTGTCGCGTTTTCCCTAATGACACGAACAACAATCCATTATTCGCTGGAACGCCGTCAAGAAACCGACACCTCAAAAGGTCGACACGGTGGCCGAACGCCCGAAGCGAGCGCGCTGGACCGACGGCGCAGGCGATGACGGTGTCTGAACCGTGCCAACTCTCGAGAGCCCGCTCAATCGAGACCAGTTCAGGAGAATATCGTCGACATAGGCTTGGGTCTCGGCAATCCGCGGTACGAGGCCGTTGCGCACCCTGCCCGGTCCCGCGTTGTAGGCCGCGAGCGCCAAGTGGTATTGACCGAACCGATCAAGCTGCTCGCGCAGATATTTGGCTCCGCCTCGCAGGTTATCCGCGACATTGTAGCGATTTACACCCAGGCCCACTGCCGTGTCCGGCATGAGCTGGGTCAAGCCGAAGGCGTTCTTCGGGGAATAGACGCCAGATTGATAGCGGCTCTCACGGATGATCATCGCATCGAACAGGCCGACCGGGATGCCGTACTGGCAGGCGATGTTGCTCATCATCGAATAGTAGTTCTGCCGACGATATTCGGTGTCGGCCGTGAGGAAGCCGCTAGGTCGATAGCCGGCGGCGATGCAGCCAGGCACATAGCGGTTAACTGCGGCCGCAAACACCGGCCCGCCCCTCATCCATGCCGGAATCGGCATCGAAGATACCGAAGGGATCGTATAGCCTGCGACGGGCGCTGCGCCGAGCTGGGCTACCCCGACATGCGCGAACGGATCATCGTCGTCGGCGGCTGCCTGCGCCGCTGAAGGAGTCCGAGGGGTGAAGCTGTTGGCCATCTGAAATTCGACCCATCGCCGGCTGAGATCATGCACCCGAAATTCCCCCAGCACCACCCCAATGTCGACCGACGGTTTGGTTTCCACCCCTCGTCCTGCGTCCGGCCCCGGCGATTCGGCCGACGCTGGTGCTGGCGTGGCGCCCGTCATCGAGATCAACTGCACGGAGCGAACGGCTTTTCTATCCTGAGGCGCCGCCTGCAGCATCGACGCGCTGCCCATCAGGATTGCTACACCGCAAAGAAGATAAGACCTCATTTTCGGCCTCCCGAAACCGCCATTTCGAAAGTGGGGATCGACAGAACGGGATTGTCAATCCCGCCGACCTGAGTGAGAATCCCCTATTCCTCCTCCGAAAGGGTCGTTCATGTGGTTGATCGATCGCCATGGCGACGGGCGCAGTGCGCGCCGAATCCCCCTCCCCGACCCTGTCAGGTCGGCTCTGGTCCGATGGTACGCCGGCGAGGGCTCCCGAGGGGATGAGGAAGCGGGCATCATGTTGGTCCAGCAAGCCCGGATTGGCGGTAAGTGGATCGCATGTGACTGCCGGGACGACGACACGGCGCCACCCATCCTGACCCCTGCCTTTCTCTCCGAGGCGGAGACCTATTATCTGCGCCGCCTCACCAGCTCGAAGCGCCCCGAACACCAACCCGATTGCCCGTTCTTCCGCGATCAGGTGACGAACCGCATCACCGAGATCCGTACTCATCAGACACCGGCGGATCCTCCCACAGGCTATTTCGAGGTTTTGCGGCCCGCTCCCGAGAAGCTGGCCCAGCGACCGGAGGAAGACACAAGCGACGATCGGACCCGACATGCTTCGGTGCCCCGCCTTGCGCGGCTGCTATGGCGACTTCTCGACGTGGCGGGCCTCAACCTCTGCGCGCCGTTGTCGCATGATCTGGTCGACCATTCCATCAGCGACGAGTTCAAGGCGCTCACCGCGGCCGCGGGTAAGATCGAGATCGCGCCTGGCATCGAGCTCGGTCGAGCGCTGTGGACCCACGCCAAGGCGCTTCACAGCAACCGCGTTTATGCCGGACTTCGCGAGCTGTCTCGAAACTGGCCGCGAGGCCATGCGCCCCAAGCGTTCCTTACCCTCTTCTCGCCCGCGTTCAAAGGAGCGCAAGTCATCGTTCAAGGGTGCGAGCCCGTCGTGATCGCCAATCGGGTTCAATCCCCGTCTGTGCGGGGAAATCCGATCAAGGGCCCCTATCTTGTCATCGTCGTGGCCGGCGAATATCCCGAAGCGCACGGCTACGCGCCTTTGCGAGCCTATGCCCAGCCGATCTATTCGGGCAGGCGCTTCATTCCCGTCGATTCAGAGTTTGAGCGGACCGTTTTGCGCGAGCTGCTGGCGGCACGGCACTATTTCGATCGGGACGGGATCGACATCGCGATCGAGAAGCCCGTCTTTGACAAGCTGACGCCGATCGGCGCCTGCAGGCCGGATTTCGTCCTCGAGGCTCGCTCACGCTCCACGGGCGAGATCCGGCAGCTCGTCGTGGAAGCAATGGGCTTCGAGGATGAGGATTATAAGGCATCGAAGGCCGTCACGCATCCACGAATGGCGCAGATCGCCCCGGTGGTCAGCATCACGCCGGCACATCTCCACGAGGGCCATGTCCGCGCCATTCTGACTGGCGCGCTCAACGCTTAATCCTCTACAGCGCTGCGGTGGCCGTCAGCCCCATGACATCGAGGCGGCGAAAGCGCCCACGATGCCGAGGGTGACGGGCGTCGATATGAAATAGAGCTTCTGCCAGCGCCACCAGGTCTTTGGCAGGAAGAGAGCAGCGGAGCCGAAAGAATCGATATTTGTCCACGCGCGCTCGCGGTAGATTTCGATAAATGTGGTTGCGACCGACAAAATGACCGCGATGCCGCAACACAGGCCTGCGGCGACGTAAAGAGCGATCCAGTTCGCGATCTCGACCTGTGTCAGATGCGCCATGATCATGCCATCACCTTTGCGACGACTCGCCAGATTTGCACCCGGCGTGTGTCGGCCCCGCCTGACGTCCCTGCCCTGCCCTCCTCTACCCGATCATGGTGAGCAAGGCCTTAATTGTCGACGTAAAGGCAAAAGCATCAGCCGGTATGATTTTTCTTGCCGCCAAACGGCAACATTCCATCGCATAATCGCCGATAAATCAAGGGTCGGAGAACTACATATTGCGTTGCACAACGTGAATGAGGCTAGGTGAAGCGGATGTTGCGCCGGGATCACCGACCTCCAGGCGGATAGAGCTATGCTGGTGACGGTCCTCTTCATTGTCTATCAGGGCGTTGAGGCGATTACGGTCCACGACGCCGAAGCCGCCGCATGGTCTGAGCTTATGAAGTTCGTGGACAGCCAGTGGCACCAGCGGTTCGACGATGAGCCCTACCTTCTCGAAGAGCAGGAACGCGCCAAGATGTTCTTTGCCGATGAGGATGATCTTTTCATACTGGCCGAGGCTGACCTTACGGAACTGGCCCAGTCGGCCCGAAGCTGCGATTTTGGTCATCTTGGAGAACACGTCGGGAACGGGCTGGTTGTTGTTGACGATCGCCCATGCGAGGAACGACGTTCCGCTCCGATAAGGGAGCGGCGTTATGAGCCTTGGCGTTTCGAGTGGGGATCTGATCGGCTCCTGGAGCCTGAGTTTTTCGGACATCGCGTTCGTGACCGGCAAAGCGGAGACGGCACGACTGGGATTGGCGGTTCAGCTTAGATTTTTCGCCGGGCATGGCTTCTTTGTGCCGGATCATGCGTCGATACCCTCCGACGGTGTCTTGTATCTGGCGGAGCAACTTGGTCTCGATGCCAAATCCGTGAACCACTATGATTTTTCCGGGCGCACCGCCCGCCGGCATTGCGCGGAGATTTTGCGGCATCTCGGGTTCCGCCGTATGACGCAGACGGATCGCAGGGCGTTGTCGAGGTGGATTTCCGACGATCTTTGTGCGGGCGGGCAGCCGATCAATGCCATGCTCGAGCATGTTTTCCTGTGGTGCCGCGACCGCCGTATCTATGGGCCGTCGCGCAAGGAGCTGGAACGCCTCGTCCGTTCGCAACGACACCTCTATCTGGAGGCCCTGTTGGCCCGAGTCCGCGATCGGCTTGCGCCGGATGCGGTCGCCTTGCTGGAAGCCTCGCTCGCCGATCCCGATGGCCCGACCGGCTTCAACACGATGAAGGGGGATGCAGGTCAGGCGACGCTCGAAAACATTCTTGGCGTGACCGCCAAACTCGCCTTTATCCAACGGCTTGCTCTTCCCCGAGATTTCCTATCGGTCACGGGCAAGGCATGGGTCGATCAGATCGTTCGCCGGGTTGCCGGCGAGAAAGCCTCGGAGATGCGCCGGCATGTACCGGCGCGCCAGCTCGGGCTCTATGCCGTTTATCTGATGGCGCGGGAAGCTCAGCTTACGGATGCGATGGTCGACCTGCTGATCGAGACGGTCCATAAGATCGGATCGCGCTCGAAACGCAAGGTGGTGGGCGATATCGCGAAAGACATCGAGCGGGTCTATGGCAAGGAGCGACTCCTGGTCGAGATTGCCAGCGCTTCGATCGACGATCCATCCGGGCGCATCTGCGATGTCATTTTCCCAATCGCCGGCAAGGACAAACTGGCGGCGATCATCAAGGAAAGCCAGGCAAAGGGCGCCTTGGATCGGCGGATCTACAAGGTGATGCGGAGGTCATGGGCCAATCATTATCGCCGTATGCTGCCAAGCCTGCTTTCGGCACTGGAGTTCCGGTCGAACAACGCCGTGTGGCGTCCGGTGCTGGCGGCCCTGGACTGGATCAGAAGCAAAGTGGATGATGGATGCCGCTACGTGCCGCCGCACGCAGTGCCGGTCGACGAGGTCATTCCGGCGAGATGGCGCAGTTCCGTCATTGATGAAGAGGGGCGCGTAAACCGGATCAGTTATGAGCTTTGTGTCCTCGCGCAACTGCGCGATCGCATCCGTTCTAAGGAAATCTGGGTTGTCGGGGCGGACCGATACCGCAATCCCGATGACGATCTTCCCAAGGACTTCGATGCGCGGCGAGAAGCATATTACACAGGATTGAACCTGACGGCGGATGCGCGTGCATTTTCAAGCGCCATCCGGGAAGAGCTTGCTCAGGAACTGTTGCTCCTCAATGCCAATATTCCCCGGAACGACAAGGTTCGGCTGCTGTGGCGCGGCGAGAACCGTATATCTCTCACCCCGTTCAAACCCTTGCCCGAACCCAGGGGTCTCGCCTCGATCAAGACCGAGATCGGCCAACGCTGGCCGATGACCGGGCTGCTCGACGTACTGAAGGAGGCTGCCCTTGATACGGGACTTCTCGAAGCGTTCGAAACATCGGCCTCGCGTGTTGCACTGCCGAAAACCGCGCTGGATCAACGTCTCCTGCTATGCCTCTACGGCCTGGGAACGAATGCCGGGCTCAAGCGGATCGCCGGCGCCACCCCCGATGTCAGCTATGAAGAGCTGCTGCATGTCCATCGCCGCTTCGTTCATGCCGCGGCGCTCAAGGAGGCGTGTGCCAGGGTTGCGAATGCGACCCTGGCAATCCGCAATGCTGCAGTCTGGGGGGACGCCGGCACGGCCTGTGCGTCAGATTCCACAAAGTTCGGAGCCTGGGATCGCAACCTGATGACGGAATGGCATGCGCGTTATGGTGGACGGGGCGTCATGATCTACTGGCATGTCGAACGACGCGCGACATGCGTCTATTCCCAGCTCAAGCGCTGCTCTTCCTCCGAGGTCGCCTCCATGATCGAGGGCGTGCTGCGCCATTGCACCGACATGGAAATCCAGCGACAATATGTTGATAGTCATGGCCAAAGCGCGGTTGGCTTTGCATTTTGCCGGCTTCTCGGATTTGAGCTTGCACCCCGCCTGAAAGCGATCGCTCGCCAGAAGCTGGCTCTTCCCGATGTCGGCATGCGAACGCGGCTTCCCCACTTGCAGCCGATCCTCTCCAGTCCGATCAACTGGGATGAGATCGAGCAGCAATATGACGAGATGGTCAAATATGCAGCCGCGATGCAGACAAAAACCGCCGACCCGGAGGCGATCCTGCGCCGGTTTAGCCGCTCCGAGGTGATGCACCCGACCTACAAGGCGTTGAGTGAGCTGGGCCGCGCGGTCAAGACGATCTTCCTGTGCCGGTATCTGCGCGAGGAGTCCTTCCGCCGCGAAATTCATGAAGGCCTGAATGTCGTTGAAAACTGGAACAGTGCCAATGGGTTCGTTTTCTTCGGCAAGGGCGGCGAGATCGCCACTAACCGCATCGATGAGCAGCAGCTCTCGGTCCTGGCGCTACATTTGCTGCAAGCGTCGCTTGTCTATGTGAACACCCGAATGCTTCAGAGCGTGCTGGTGGAACCGAAATGGACGGGCCGGATGACGCCGGATGATTATCGCGGCCTCACACCGCTGATTTACAGCCACGTCAATCCTTATGGCCGCTTCGACCTCGATCTGAATAGCCGGATCGATTTTGGGCGGCTTGCTGCCTGACCGGGGCCTTTCCGCTCGCACCATTTGGGTGCACCCGAACGTGACGATCGGAAGTGACATATACGACATGTCACAAAAGGGTGGTTCCGTCACCAATGTTACTGTACGAGGGCAAAGCCACCCTAATGTGACGGATTTGCCCATGACCCGCGTCGGCTACGCCCGCGTCAGCACCATCGACCAGGATCTCGACATCCAGGTTGCCCGGTTGAAGGCAGCGGGCTGTGAAATCCTCCGCTCCGAAACAGGCTCGGGCGCATCGCGCACTGGACGCACGGAGCTTGAGACGATCATGCAGTTCCTGCGCGCCGATGACGAACTCGTCGTCCTGCGTCTCGATCGGCTCGGTCGCTCCACACGCGATGTTCTCAATCTGGTTCATGAACTCGACCAGAAGGGAGCCTCATTGCGGGTGCTTGAGCCGGAGGTGACGACGGCCGGAAGCATGGGGCGGATGGTGATCACCATTCTGGGCATGGTCGCGGACATGGAACTGACGTTCATCAAGGACCGGCAGCGCGCCGGGATCGAGGCGGCGCGCGCCGAAGGCGTCTACAAAGGCCGGAAGAAAAACATCGATGACGATGAAATCCGACGCCGGATCACCGCCGGCGCGAGCAAGGCCAGCGTCGCGCGCGACCTCAAGATCTCAAGAATGACCGTCTATCGGGCGCTTGACGTCATTCCTTCAAGGATCGGGCTGCCGGAAAAGCCGCCTTCTGTCACCATCGCCCTGCATCTGACCATCGAGAACTTCAACAAGCATGGTCGTGGCAGAAAGCCCGCTCGCGAGCGCATTGAGGCGATGCTGGAGCGGGATTACCAGATGCAAAAGACCGGGAACTGCGATTACACGCTGACCGTCGCCTATGATCAGGGTGCCGATGGCGTCAGCCTCGATGATGAGATCGCATCTCTCCAGACAGAGATGTTCAACATCGCAGAGAGCTACAGGTGCTCGATCGAGACCGATGTTTACGAGATTGGAGGACAAGAGCGAGCCTGGTAGATCGCCATGTTCAATCTTTGTTCTTCAACATGGCCAAAATCGCAGCTTCGGGCCGACTGGGCCGAACTGGCGGACCGCGTCGACGAGCTGAGCACCGAGGCCTGTGGATGTTGCCCCTCCCCTGTTCGACCATCATGACCTTCTGATTTTCGATTTCGATTTCAATCTGCTGGCGCTAACCTGTTCGCAAGGAGCGGCTCGCGCATGTTCGAATGCCTTATCCTGGGTGATAGCACTGGCGTCGGCACGGCGCGGGCGATCAATGCCCGCTACGCCCAGCAGTGCGATGTCCAGGCAACCGAGCGCGCCACTGCAGCCCAGATCCTTGCTTGGCGGCGGCCAGCCAAACGCTACGGGACATCGATCTTTGCGATAGGATCAAATGATATGGCCGGTCAGGGACTTCTCAATAAGCTCCTGAAAATCCGAACGAGCGTTTCGGCGAAGCGTGTCATCTGGTTGCTGCCTTATGCGCGCGCCCAAGCTTACACGGTCAGTTCTGTCGCGGCGACCTTCGGCGATGAGACGCTCGATCTGATGCGCTTTCGCTCAGAGGACAATGTTCATCCTCTGAGCTATCGCGATGTCGCGCTCCGCCTCCTGCGCTAGGACCGATCAACCAACACCTCCCGACCACAGGCAGCACCCGCGCTGTTGCGCCGCGGAAAACCGCATCGCCAGCCGTGCGCTCGCTCCATTTTTCGCTGCAAGCTTCGCGCCGTAGCGCATCACGGTCTTCGGATCGTGCCAGCGATACGCCTGCATGATCGCCGTCAGTGAAATTGTCCCGGGCGATGCGTACGCGGATCGAACGGCTCGACACCGCTTTGAGCGAGCGGGCGCACCCGGTGTCGCCGGCGACCGACGGGCGAGGCTTCGCGGCCTCAAGTGCAATTTCATTTGGCCGTGGAGATAATTTCAGATAGACGCCCACACTCTTTCATTTAGGTGCTGATTGGGCTTCAGACCGCCATGCTTCTTCGTCATGCAACCCATCGCGTCCATGAGGCCCTGCAGGATACCAGGGTGGTCATGCTGGCCGGACCCCGGCAAGCAGGCAAGACCACCCTCGCCCGCTCCCTCGCGGAGAAATCCCGGACCTATCTGACGCTTGACGACGCGACGACCCTGTCTGCCGCGAAATCCGATCCGGCCGGGCTGGTGCGCGGGCTTGACCAGGCGATCATCGACGAGGTCCAGCGCGCACCCGATCTCCTCCTGGCCATCAAGGAAAGCGTCGATCGGGATCCCCGCCCCGGCCGCTTCCTCATAACCGGCTCGGCCAATCTGATGACGCTGCCGCGCATAGCGGACTCGCTTGCGGGCAGAATGGAGATCATCCGCCTCTTGCCGCTCGCCCAATCCGAGATTCTTGCGCAGCCAGCACCGCGCTTCCTCGAGTTTCTCTTCGCCGGTCGAGCGCCGGAACCCGGAACGCTGCGGCTCGGCGGCGACCTCGTCGATCTGGTGCTGGCCGGCGGCTATCCGGAGGCCGTCGCGCGCAAAAGCTGGACCCGACGCCAGGATTGGTACGACAACTATGTCGAGGCCGTGGTCGAGCGAGACGTCCGCGACATCGCCAGCGTCGACCAACTCGATCGCATGCCGCGCCTGCTTCGGGCGCTTGCCGCTCATGCCGGGCAATTGATCAACCACGCGGGTGTCGGCGCCGGTCTCGATCTCAATCATGTGACCACCCAGAAATATACCGGGATCTTCGAGCAGCTGTTTCTCGTGCGGACCTTGCCGCCCTGGCACAATAACGCCCTCAAGCGCCTGACCAAGAAACCCAAGCTGCATTTCCTCGATTCAGGCCTCCTGGCCGCGCTCACCGGCCTCACACCCGAAAAGGTGGCAGCGGATCGCTCCCGTTTCGGCGCCATTCTCGAAACCTTCGTGTTCTCGGAGATCCTCAAGCTCACAGGCTGGTCCGACGACCGCTTCTCGCTGAGCCACTTCCGGGACAAGGAGCTGGATGAGGTCGATATCGTCCTCGAGGACCGGGACGGGCGGATCGTCGGCCTGGAGGTCAAGGCGTCCGCGACGGTCCGCTCCGAGGATTTCTCGGGCCTGCGCAAACTCGCCGCTGCGACGGGGCAACGATTTGCGTTCGGCGCCGTGCTCTACGATCATGAGCAGACGATAGCCTTTGGCGACCGCCTGGCCGCAGCACCGCTTTCCAGCCTCTGGGGCTGACGACCACAGCCGGCTGCGAGGGATCCTCAGCTCTCCCCAGTGGCCGATGCCGACAGCCGCGCCGCCATCCGCGCACTTGCCCCGCTTTTCGCCGCGAGCTTGGCGCCGTAGCGCATCACCGTCTTGGGATCGCGCCAGCGATAGGCCTGCATGATCGCGGGCAGGCTCTCGCCCGCCGCGAAATTGTCTTGCGCCACCCCGACCCGGATTGAATGGCTCGACACCGCTTTCAGCCAGCGCTGCAGCTCGGCTTCGCTCATCTCTCCCAGCAACTTCCGATCGAACGCGGCGCGGATCAGCCGCTTGTAGATCAGCGTGATGCTGTTGGGGTGCAAAGCCCCCTGCCCTATCGTCCGCACCGACCCGTCGAAATGGGTCTCGACCCGGCGGAACAGCGCGCCCGTGTCGATATGGCCGGCGTCACGCCAGCGGGCGATCGCGCGCATCGTCGCCGGCGACAGATAGGCGACCGCGCCCTCGCGCTCGCGATCGGTCTTGCTTGTCGGAATGAACAGCGTCCCCGCCCCTTCCCCGTCCGGACCGTCGATTGCGTCGACCATGATCGCGACCAGTTCCGAGCGCCGGCAACCGCTGTCATAGGCGACGCGCAGCAGAGCTTCGTCGCGATGCCCAAGCAGATCGCGGCGGCAGGCTTTGAGCAGATGCGCGAGGCAGACGCCGCTCGCCGGGCTGTCGAGGTCGGCGATGTCGCCCTTGAAGCGCAGCGCCCGCGCCTGGCGCTGGCGGGTGCCGAGCGTCTTGCGCGCCGCCTTCATCTCAAACCGGACCAGGGGCGCGGCGGTGGGATCGTCGAGCCCGGCCATGCGATATGCCCAGCCGACATGGACGAGGTAGCGCGCGATCGTCGCGGCGGCGCGCATCTTCTCGACCGAGGCATCGATCCCCGCCAGCGCCCGCACCCAGCCCGCGACCGTCTCCACGCTGGCGTCGACAGCGCGCACGCGCGCGGTGCGACACCACTGCCCCCACAGAGTCAGGTCGGAGCGGAAAGCGCGGCGAGTATTGGCCGACCATCCGCGCACCGCTGCGGCAATCAGGCCGGCATCGACCGCCACGCCGGCGCCGACGAGATCGCGCACGTCCTGAACGACGAGATCGAGCGTGTGCGTGTCGCCCACGGCCACCCTCGTCCGCGCCGACGGCGGCGTATTGGCGGCAGAAGGCACGGTTTCGCTCATGGCGCCCAGCGATACCGCCAACACCTTCTATTGTATAGAGTGGTGATAACGGTCCATTATCAACACTGTGCGTATCGGCAACATGGACCGAGATCAGCTTTGCGGATACAATCGGGCGATGGCGCGCCCCTCCCCTGCCCTGATTTCGGTTCCCTGGACCGTAGAATTGGCCAGCGCGCTCGAATCGGCAGCAGCCGCGATCGCACGACTGGACGCCCGGGTTTCCGCCAGTTCCGTGGCATCCGCCTGGTCCCTTCGCGCGGCGTGGAGCGGTTATGCCACAGCCCTCCAGCTGCAGGGTGTCGAAATCGACGAGGCGGAGGTATTTGCATGGGGAACGGGGGTGCCTTTGCCCGGCCGACAGCATCGATCGTCGTTGGACGACCCGTTCTCGGCGTTCGATGGCTGGCGGCGATCGTTGGCCGCGACCGGCCATCACTGGCAGGAGCAGCTCCCGTTCACCCCCGAGCTCGACGACGGGTTTGCCGCTGCACCGGCCTTGCTGCGCGCCTGCGAGGTAATGCGACAGTTCGCTTTGGCTGATCGGTCGATTCAGCCGTGGCTGTGGCTGCCCGTCCTGCTCCACCGGATGGGCGTCACCCAGGCGCCCCTCCCCTCGCTCGCCGGTGGCCACAAGGCGCTGCGGTTCGGCAGCCTCCAGGCAGGACCGCAATGCCTGCGCTTGCTCCGCCAGATGACCAGGGCCGCGGATCAATCGATCGCCAGTATTGACGCGATCGAGGACGACCGGCGCAGGGCGATCTATGCCATTTCGGGACTTCACCGCCCAGGCTTGCTTACCGCGCTCGCCGCCGCCCTGCTCCACCATCCGGTCACCAGCCCCGATCGGATCGCAGAGACACTTGGCCTGACGCTCTCCGGCGCCGGCAAGCTGCTCGATCGCGCCGCCAGTATGGCACTGGTCAGGGAAGTGAGTGGTCGCCGCTCCTGGCGGGTCTACGCCGCCCCTGATGTCGCGATCGCACTGGGACTAGCCCCTGCGCTGCGCGGCCGACCCCGCAAGGCGCTCGATCCATTAGTTCCGCCAAAAGACATCGACGATATCGTTTCCACCTTCGATCGGGAGATGGCCGAATTCGACGCTCGCTTCGGTTCGTTGGCCAACGGCGCCTGACGCCGCAGCGGGAAGTTCGCATCAAGCATGATCGCGCGCCCCCGGTCCACCGCCGGTGGCCAACCAGTCGCGCCAATTGGTCGGTTTCCTTCGGTACGAAACCGCGCCAATTTTCGTCTCGACAGAGTGTTAGCTCGATTTTCGCGCATATTGTCCGGCGCTACGGCGCCCCTCGTTCGTTCGGTTGGACTATGCCCCTGCTCCGCGCCACCAAACCGGCCCACAAACTGAACGGAAGATCCAAAGCATGCGGTTCGCCTGATCTCTTTTGCACTCAACATTGACGATTGAATGGAAACCGGCCTATGTAACCATAAATTGGTTCAGGGTGGAAGACAATGGCCGAATTGACTTCAGATGCATCGCGAATAGCAGAATTGGCGGATGCGGGCGTCCGCATGATTGAGCGGCTTCGCCGCAAGGCCTTCCTTCCCGATACCCGCAAAGGTCTCGATGTGCGTTATGGAATCGCCGAAGCCGCCACGCTCCTCGGCTGTTCGACCAACCGCATCCGCATGGCCGAGGAGGACGGTCGCCTCCCCCAGCCGCCGGCTACCGATTTGGGACGCCGGGCGGGCTACACGATCGAAGAGCTCCTTCATATGCGCGATGTCCTTGGCGCGTCGCCTGCCCGCGCGCCCCTCGATCAGCCGCCCATTATCGCTGTCCAGAATTTCAAAGGCGGCGTCGGCAAATCGACCGTTACCACCCACCTTGCACATTATTTGGCGGTGCAGGGTTATCGGGTCCTGGTCGTCGATTGCGACAGCCAGGCTACGACCACGACGTTGTTCGGACTCAATCCGCATTTCAATGTGACGCGCGAGGAGACGCTTTATCCCTACCTCTCGATCGACCCGACCCAGGCCGACCTACTCTACGCCGTAAAGAAGACGCCCTGGCCCAATGTCGATCTCATTCCCTCCAACCTCTAACTATTCGACGTCGAGTATGAGATGGCGGCTGCCGGCGCTGACGGTGGAAGCATCCTCGCAACGCGTTTTCGCAAACTCAAAGGCTCTGTTGCAAAGATTGGCGGCAGTCAGAGGTAGGCTGTCGCTCTGCGCCGATCAGGCGGCTGCTGCGAAATGGTGGTTGAGCATGCC
>Ga0209347_1001712_pt1 | contig 33323 bp, 29 predicted proteins | sample AutmiccommuBRH23_FD_187382 | JGI IMG/M metagenome (GOLD analysis project Ga0209347, IMG submission 187382) | Deep subsurface microbial communities from Mt. Terri, Switzerland - Autotrophic microbial communities BRH/23 (SPAdes) (version 2) | ecosystem: Environmental > Aquatic > Deep subsurface >...
CAACCTCTCCATAACAAAGGGGAATTGGTCTCTATATTGGAGAAGGAAGATTTCAGGTGAATTAACCAAGACCCGAGGTTTTGAGGAGCGATGCTGATGAGCAAGGGTAAAGGGAGTCCTTGGCTACGCCCTGAATTCGCCCGTTTGAGTCTGGAACAGATGGACAGGCGTTTTGGCCCTAACACAGACGCCGAGGATGACTACCTCGAAGAGAGCCTGGGACTCTCGCCAGGCGACTCAGTTCTGGATTTGGGCTGCAGAGCTGGCCGTCACGCAATTGAGTTGGCTGGGCGGGGCTACCACGTGACGGGGGTTGATATCTCCCCGCCCATGCTAGAGGAGGCTGAGAAGTGAGCGTAGCAGGCTGGGGTAGAGGTTGCCCTGTTGCAGGCTGACCTCCGGAACCTGGCAGCCCTTAATCTCGGCAAGGAGTTTCAGGCCGCCATCTGCCCCTGTGAGTCCGGGCTGGGGGTCCTGGGTGGAAGCCCTAACAGATCTGGATTTCCTGCGGGCCGTCCGAGGAAAGCTGGCCTCCGGCGGCATGCTGGCTGTAACCTCCCTTAATGCCATCTACCAGTACCGGAGTCCGAAGACAGCCCTGGATCCCATTACCGGTACACTGCTCTGGAGGGCGGAGCTCGATGATGGTACAGTCCTCACAGAGAAGCAGCGCCTCTACACCCCTTCGGAAGCCGTCTTGCTACTCAAGGTGGCCGGGTTTGCAGACATCAGCGTCACCGATTGCCGGGCTGGCCAGTGGGGACAACCGCTGGATCCTGATGACATCGAGATGCTCATCATTGCCGGGGGCTAGCTTGGTTTTGACTTAATAGACCGTCGCCGGGAAAACCTCAGCGCTGTTACTACTCATAGCCCTGGCCACCGTTTGCTACTACCTCTCGCCTATATACAACGGGTACTTCTCACAGCCGCCCATATTCTCAATAAGTGCAACCTGTTTGTCTATTACCCCATCTAGCAGGCTAGGGGTTGACAGCCTTTGTCATCGCTGTTGCCGATGCCGGGCAGAGGTGGGAAAACTCGGCAGATGCCTGCAGCGGCGCTGGCGCCTCCTCACGTTTGTCCTGAGCGAATCCCAGTCTGGTAAAGAAATCGGCTGCCATTGTTGTCAGGAGCCAGACGGAGTGGAGGCCCCTCTTGGCTGCCTCGGCGAGCCTGTCATTGACAAGGTCTCTGCCAATGCCCTGCCCCTGGCTTTCTGGCCCGGACAAACCCGCTGACAACCCTGATCCCCTCGGGCAGCTCCACGCTTCCGTCGGTGAGGGGTAAGCCCTCATAGACACGGGTAACCTCAATGGCGGCGCCAAGAAAACCGGCAGCGGCCAGTTTCGCCAGGCAGTCCTGTTCCTCCAGGGCCCCGGCAATACAGCCCACCCAGGCCTCAGTTGACTTCCGGACCCGGTTTGGGATCAGATCCATGTCTCCCTGAAAGACGATGTCAGAGATGGCCAGCCTGCCGCCGGGCCGCAGGACCCGGTAGGCCTCCTGGAAGACGCGGCTCTTATCCAGGGACAGGTTGACAACGCAGTTGCTGATGATCACATCAACGCTGTTGTCGGGCAGGGGAATGTCTTCAATCTCACCCTTGAGAAACTCCACATTATCGACGCCAGCCTCTTGCCTGTTCTGGTGGGCGAGGGCCAGCATCTCGTCGGTCATGTCCAGGCCGTAGACCTTGCCCCCAGGGCTGACCCTCCGGGCAGCCAGGAAGACATCGACGCCGCCTCCGCTTCCCAGGTCAAGGACCACTTCCCCCGGTACCAGTCGGGCGAGGGCGGTGGGGTTGCCGCAGCCCAGGGTTAATCCGGAGGCTCCCTGGGGCAGGGCCGCCAGTTCTTCCTCAGTGTAGAGGTTGGAGGTAATCGGTGAGCAGCAGGAAGAGGTGGCGGTGGGGCCGCAGCAGGATGAGGGCGCCTCTACTTGTTCAGAGCTGCAGCAAGATGATGATGCTTCTACCTCTCCCGGGCCGCAGCAGGACGAGGCAGTTGCTCTGGCCGCCGCGCTGCCGTACTTCTTTCTGATCTGCCGCTTAAGGGAGCCTTCCTTGCTCTTGGGGTTGCTGTTCATGATGAAGTTCCTCCTTGTAGTAGTGAGCTGACCTCATCCAGGGCCGCCTGCAGCGCCTGGGGGTTTACTGAGTAGTAGGTCCACCTGCCGCGGGGCGAGTCCAGCACAAGCCCGGCCTCATGAAGGGCCTTCAGGTGATAGGATACTGTAGGCTGGGGAATGCCCAGGATCTCAACGAACTCGCAGGTGCAGATGCCCCCTGTATCCTCAGGGGACTCGGCGCCAGGGCAACAGCTGGACTCGATGCTGCTTCTCCCAGCGGCCATCAGTTGTAGCATGCGCAGTCGTACCGGGTCAGCCAGGGCTTTGAGCTGGCCTAGCAGCCTTGCCTGGTCATCTGATGAGTCAGCCGGTTGTGTCAAGGTCGACAACAGCGTTCACCTCCACCTTTCCTTAAACCGTCTGGATCACTGCAGAGCATTGAGCTCACAGCCCATGCCCTGCCTTGCGGGTTCAAATCAGGAATAACTGATGTATCGCCGTTAGTCCAACTATATATCAGGATATCCTGATGCGTCAAGATAGGTGAGGCTCGAAGGCAAAGTTTTTTTCCTGCATTCGTGTTAGCATGGGCTATAATGAGGTCAGGAGGTGGGTGACGTGAATAGGCAGGATGAAGCGGGCCGCCTTGAGTTCGCCTGGCACGGCTCTGGGAGTGTCTCGTTCCGGTTCAGACAGGGTGAGGCCAAGAGTCTCACCATTGCTGTGGACCCCACCTTCTCTGATGCCGACAGCTACGGCCCCTGGTATACCCCCAACCGGAACCGGCCCCAGTGGGACGACTACTTCGGGCGCTTCTACCCTGACGCTGTCCTCATAACCCACGGCCACTTCGACCACCTGGACCTGGAGACCCTGCGGGTTATCGCCCGTGGATGCCCTCCCGGACCTGGAGGGAAGGGTAGCCGGGGGAGCAGGCAAGCCCCCTCGCCGCTGTTTTTCGGTAGCGCCTCTGTTGTCATCGCCCTTGAGCGGTATGACATTGCCCCAGCGGAGAAGCTCAAGCCCCTGTCTCCCCGGGACAGCCTGGGCCTGGGTGAGGGAGTAGCGGTCAGGGCCTTCAAGGGGGTCCACTGGTTTACCGGTGAAGAAGGGGATCTGGCAGCGGCCAAGCTGGCGGATCGGCCGGACCGCTATGGGGTGATGCCAGCCGGGGGCCCCATGCTCAGCTACCTCATCCATGGTGGCGGCTCCTCCGTCTATATCAGCGGTGACACCCTGCTTGAGGGCGTTCCCAGGGGCCTTGAGGTCGACGCCGCCGTCCTCTGCATTGGGGGACTCCTACGAAATCCCGTTACCGGCGCGGCGGAGAAGGCCATTCTCTCGCCAGGGGACGCCGTCAGGGCGCTGCGGGAGCGGCTCACATCAAGGGTTGTCATTCCAGTTCACTACGATCACGACCTCTTCCTGACGGAGGTTGACCTGGAACCCCTTCGCCAGTATGCCGATGAGTCTGGCACCTCTCTTGTGATTCCCCCGCTCAATCGGTGGATCCCCCTGTAGCATTGTATGGTATCGCATCTAGCTAATAGGACTGTCGTTCTGACAGTACAGGGCATATAAAAGGAGGCAACCTGATGAAGTCAAAGGAGCAGCTTGTGGAGGAACTATCGGCCATAATACCCTTCGTGGAGTCATTGAGGGAAGTAGATGATGAGGTGTGGACGGCGCCATTGGGTGAGGGCAAATGGTCTGTTCGGGACATCCTCAGTCACATCTTGCTCTGGGACAAGTACATCCTGGAGGAAGCCCTAAGTAAGATAGTCGCCGGTAAACCCGTCACTATTCGGCACTTGGCCTTTGATGAGTTCAATGAGGGCGCCATTGAATATGGAAAATCGAAGCCGCGCCGCGAGATCATCGACGAAGCCGTCGACCGCCGGAAAGGGATCCTAGATTGCTTGCGTCAGATTCCGCCAAAAGACTACTCCAGAGTGTACAGTGGGCTAGATCGTGAGTTCATTGTCCAGGGTTACGCGCGACACTTCATCATACATGATAGCTCGCACATGAGGCAGATTGAAGGCTTCCTTGAAATGCAGGGCTGACCCTGCTGTAATCCTTACTGATGTCCTCTGCGATGCACCGGTGGCTCAACCGGGCGCGGAGGGGACACTGAGCTACGCCGCGCCTGGCGATTAGCCAGAAGAGAGGATGATGTGGTTTGCTCAACTAACCGGGCATAGTAACCCCTCGGTTAGGCCTACCAGCTGGTAGGTTTGTTTCCTGATGGAAACGAAAGGAGCAACCACATTGACCACCCTACGAATCGGCAACATCCGCATAATGCTGGGGGTTTCCTTCCTCCAGATGCTGGCCTTCTATTCCTGCGTCTCGGCCCTCTTTCTTCAGAGCCGGGGCCTGAACTTCACTGAGATCCTTGCCCTGGAGTCCTTCGTTGCTGCCGGGATATTCCTCTTTGAGATCCCCTCTGGTGTCTGGGCTGACCGCTTTGGCCGCCGGCGCCTGTTGGTGGCGGCCAACGCCCTGGCGGTGGTGGGGATGGCCATCTTCGCCACAGGCCACCACTTCCTCTTCTTCGCCCTAGAGTCGTTTCTGGGGGGGATAGGGATTGCCTGCGCCTCCGGGGCTGACCAGGCCCTGATCTACGACTCCCTCCAGGCCGAGGGTCGGGAGGGGGAAGCAAGGGGTGTCTTTGGCCGCCTCAGCGCAGCTGGAACCGTCGGTCATCTTGTGGCTTACCCCCTCGGGGGCCTGCTGGCCTCCTATTCACTGACGCTGCCGGTCTACGTCACCCTGATCTCGTCGGTCCTGGCCCTGCTCCTGGTTCTGCAGCTGGAAGAGCCGCCCCGGGCCCCCCTGGAGGGTCACGGCGACGTCGAGGACGCAGGCGGCGCCACTGCCCAATCATCCACAGGCACCTGGGTCGCCAGCTGGCAGGGGCTCAAGGTCATCCTGGGCCGGAGGCGGCTCCTGGCCTTCTCCCTGGCCACCGGGGCCGTCTGGACCCTCTACCACAACCTCTACTACCTGAATCAGCCCGTCTTCGCCCGGGGCGGCCTCCCCATCGTCTACTTTGGGCTGGCAGCGGCGGCCATGTCCGGCTCAAGACTGCTGGCCCTGAAGGTTGACTCCTTTGCCGTCCGACTGGGGGAGGGGGGAGTGGTGAGGTGGAGCGGTAGGTGTCGGCTTCCTGGTCTTGAGCCTGACCCGGCACTGGCTCCCGGCAACGCTGCTGATGTGCCTGATTTTCGCATCCATCGCTCTGCTGGAACCAATTCGCGCCGACGTCCGCACCAGGTCTCTGCCCAGCGCGGAACGGGCCACCCTGGTCTCGGCCCTGTCCATGCTCAGCAGCTTGGTGGGTCTAGGGATGAGGCTTCTAATCGGTCGGCTTACCGACTATTCCCTGACGGCGGGCTTGGCGGGTTCGGGCCTGATAGCCCTGGCTGCCCTTGTGGCGGCTTCCATGGCCCTGGGTCAAGAGGGCACCCTGGCGCAGGTTAGCCCCCTGGTGTCGGCCAATGACTAATGGAGGAGATGATGCAAATGTTCAACGAGCTGTCACGGGACAGGCTTGTTGACTGGTGGGCATTTACAGAATAGAATGAATTAGGTATCGATGGCGAGAGCCGGGTTAGGTTGATGGGAGGGGGTTGGCAGCATGAGGCGCAAGGGGTTTGTTACGGCATTGATTGTGTTGGGACTGCTGGCCGCAGCATTTGTCTGGTCTACCAGGGATGATAGGGCAGTTGTCAGGATGGCTACAGAGTTCCTTGTTGTTGTACACAACCAGAATGAAATGGCTGTGGCCGCGCTGATGGCGCCAGATGCCCCGGAGACAGCAGCAGACATCATCGGGAAACTCGATGTCGCCCAACGGCCAGACAGGAGGGGTGTCAGGGTTACCGGCTGGCATGAGAACGGTGCCGTCGTTGAAGTACACTTCATCGATAGTTACACCTGCGTAGCTTCAACACTAATGGCCATCGTGATCACAGAGGATGGTTACCGGGTACTTGGTACCGATTACGAGATAGACCTGCGGACGGGCCAGCTTAGATCCAGGGCACCCTAGAAGCCTGACTCTAATGGTGCAAGGTCGCTTAGTAATGCGGGGATTTCCTCAACTGAGGAGTATAGTTCAACCTCTGCGGATATCCCTTGGAGGGTAGCAGAGATATCGGAGCCCTCTTCAGCGATGGTAATAACGGGTATCCCCCGGGCATGGGCATAGCCAGCTTCAATACCCAACCCTACGCCCTTGGATGAGAGTTCAATGATGACAGCGTCGCATTCCTCAATAGTGTTGAAGGTCTCAGCCATCAGTTCGGCGGGGGTAAAACTGATCTCGCCCCACTTCTCCAGGTCACGGACGACGCAAACAACCTCATGGCGAGCCTGTTCCAGAGCTCCAGATATACTCTCGATAAGCTCTCTGTTGCGCATGTCCGGATAGTACTTGATGCTCAGAAAGAGACGCATAGGTTCCTCCAGTTGCCAGGTTTCTGCTCCTTCACCGTATTGACCTGAGAATGAATAGTCTACACTCTAGCTAAAGCGTGGTTATATGTGGATAAGACTATCGGTAACCGTGTCATTCGACCTTCACGGCATAAGCTGCCTGATTGGCAGCCGGTCCGATAGCCCCACAGTCTATTGAGGGAGTCTCGTCCGAGGCTCCCTCAAGTTCTTTAGTGCTCATAGTAACCTACTCTCCGGTCTCTTGTCTATTGCAGCGATTTAGCCCTCAGGAATCCAGGCGCTCTATTTCTGCGCGGATCTCAGCGGCCTTGTATCTAAAAGAGGCTGCCTGCAGGCGCTGATCGGCGTCGGCGTCGGCTCGCCCCTCGGCGGCACGCTCCATGGCCACCAGCTCCGGGCGGTAGCCAGCATCCGCGAGGTCTCGTCCCAGCCCGAATGGACCCCCGCTTGGGGGCGGGTAACCCCTTCTCCCTCGTAGATGGCAGCAACTTCTCTCACCGTGTCGCCCTGCTGTCCACCGGCAGGCAGCGACATCATGTGCACGCGGATCCTGTCCGAGACCTGGCGGGCAAGGCCTGCACATAGTCCTGCAGCACCATCCGGAAGGTTTCGGGTCGAAGGTAGATGGTGCCGGGTAAGTGGCGGTGGTGCGCCGATAGCCCTGGCCACATTACCGGCGCTACCAGGGCATTGCCCAGCTCACGGGCGATGCTTCCATTAGAACTGTATCCCTATGGATGGTGTCCTTTGGCTGATTCGTGGAGTCAACCCCATCAGGATTTGGTAGTTGCCAACAGCTCTCCCGCCTGCCTGGCTGTTGACAGGTCAACGTCCTTGGTTTGCCGCGTTGCCGGGAAGGTTGCCACTCGCTTCATCCCCATGGACTTGAGGAAGTAGGTCTCAAGATTGGCAGCTGCCCCTATTGCTCCGTTGCCGCTACCCCCGGCTGCGGCGATGCTCACTACCAGCTTATCAGTGAAGGGCGACTCTTGGCGCACGGGGAAGTGGGTGCGGCGCAGACGGTCGAGGAAGACCTTGGCGCTTTCACTCAGGTCGGCGAAGTAGACGGGGGTGCTGAAGACAAGGCCGTCGGCATTGGCGATCTTCTCCCGCAGAGCGGCAAAATCGTCGTTATGGATGCACTGATCCGGCCCCAGCTTGGCTTCCTTGTCGAAGTGGTGCCCCCAGCCGGTGCCGCAGGCCTGGCAGGGCTTAATGCTCAAAGAGTTCAGGTGCACTAACTCCACCTCGGCCCCGGCAGCAGCGGCGCCGTCTAGGGCTGCCTGCGCCAGCGAGCTGGTCAGGCCGTCCTTGTTCGGGCTGGACTGGATTGCGAGTATTTTCAAGATAGATGGCCTCCTTGTTGGATCCCATGAGTGGGAGCTTCTATCTCTCCACATTCTTGCTCGCCTGCCCAGTTCCCTACCGCGTCCGGGCGAGGGCACCACATCGGGGCAGTCGCCGATGCCGGGAAGATGCACGGGCACATCAAGCGAGAGGATGATGTGGCAGGGTTTTCCAGAGTGATTGTCGAACTCACTAGCATCCTTATACTCCCATCAGCACTAGGGGTACATAAATCAGTGGGGTGATTTCGTGAGACACAAAGTCCTAGTCACATGGATGCTGGTACTTCTCATCTCCGTAGGATGGATAGGCGCAGGCCAGGCAGCAAGCGCAGAGGAGCCTACGATTCTCGTTGACGGGTATGTTGTCGAAAACTTGGAGTCAACGGTCATAGACGGGCAGGTGATGGTTCCCCTGGAAGCCGTTGCACAGGCCCTTGGGACCGAAGTTACGTGGAACTACGAGGCTAACGTTGTTGAGTTATCCACTAGAAACCCCTTTGCAAAGGCAGTTAATGAAGTGCGGCCCGCCATCGTCGGGGTGGTTGTCAAACGCCAGGTTCACTATGGGGGCGAAACCACAGAAGTGACAGGGCATGGCACAGGGATCATCAGAAGCTCCAATGGTTACATCCTCACCAATGAGCACGTGGTCAGTGACGCCGAGGAGATCTTCGTTGTTCTCAGTGATGGCAGGGTGTTCGACGCCGAGCTTTGGAACTGGGATGAGCTGTCGGACCTGGCTCAGCTTAAGATCGAAGCCGAGAACCTGCCCATGGCCCGCTTTGCCATTGATGAACCAACGGTTGGGGAAAGGGTAATAGCGGTTGGTAACCCCCTAACCATGAAATATCACAATACTGTCACCGCCGGTATTATCAGTGGCATCGGACGGGAGGCCGAAGGATGGGTCCCGCTCCTCCAGACAGACGCTGCCGTTAACCCCGGCAACAGTGGTGGCCCGCTGGTGAACCTTGCCGGCGAAGTGGTGGGCATTGTCTCAAGCAAAGTGGCCTCTGTGGATGTGGAGGGTATAGGCTTTGCCATCCCGACCAAAACCGTCCGTGACATGCTGGATGACTGGCAGCCCGATGGTATCGCTACCCGACCCTACCTGGGCATCAGAGCTGAAGAGAGCTGGGCGGCTTCTTACGGGCTGCCTTCAACAGAGGGGCTTCAGGTGACTCTGGTAGTACCGGAGGGGCCAGCCGACAATGCCGGGGTTGAAGTCGGTGACACCATCACTGCGTTGGCAGGAAGGGACGTGTATAGCTCTGCTGACCTGATTGAATCCTTGAAGCAGCAGAGTACCGGAGACGAAATCACCCTGACCGTTAAGCGCGACGGTCTGAGGCGGGAGCTCTCCCTTGTATTGGCAACCAGACCTCCGGAGCGTGAGATGATCCACGGAATTCCGTGGTGGAGTGGAGGGCCAATTGCCTGGATGACAGAGGCTGACGTTGACCTGGCTATGGCCTATGGTGAAGCCTACTCCTATGATGGTCTTGTTGACTTGATAGGGCCGTGGACTGCATATCATCGCAATCAGTCGGCAACCCTCTGGACCTATTTCGCCTTTGCCGCCGCTATGGCCTGGCAGGCTGAGGTTGAGGGAGAACCTGTAACCCTGTCTCAGACATTATCATCCCTGTCCCAACAGCAAGGACAGATACTTGTTCAGCTTTATGTTACTGGGGCTTCCTCAGATTTCAGCGCTCATAAAGTTGCTGCCTATCAGTGTCAAGCCACAGTACCATTGTATCCAAAGAGTGAGGACGTGAAGCCATCAGGTGACGGTTACAGCTGGACCCCACACTTTACGCTCTTCATAGCAGATCTCGACCCCACCCAGTGGTTAACCGTCGTTGTTACTGATGGCGATGGTGAGGAACTCAGGTTTCAATTTAACCTGAACCAGATGCCTTGATGGTATCTGTTTTCCTGCAACGATCTTGGCTAGCTGGTAATGGCGTTAGAGCGGGAAACAACTGGATTACTGATAAAGGACGATATGTCTACATCACCCTGACTGAAGATGGCGAATTCTATCAGGTGCAGGTAGGAGGTACTGGCCCTTAAGGTGCTTGCCTCGTGCGGAGTTACTAAAATGGCATTCAAGAGGTCAGGGGTTCGATTCCCCTCATCTCCACAGGTTAGAAGCCCGTAGACATTGATGTTTGCGGGCTTTTTCATATCTGCGCCCCGCTGCTGTGTTGATTTGTTCTCATTCAGTATCAGCTGGAAGATGAAAGCACCTTTACACCCGACCACATGATCACCGTCAGGTAGTGGCTCGGACAGTAGAGAGACCACCCCTTCGTGGCTCAGATCAGGGAGCAACGAGGTTCGGCAGTTTTACCAGAAGCATGTTGAATTCTACCAGGAGCAGATTGAGGAACTGTCGGGCGCCATCGCTATTCAACGGACCTGGTTTCTGTGCCTTTCCCTTGTCTTGCCTCATAGATTATTCCTGCCAAGAGAGGAGTTGCCAACTCCCTCGTCGAACCTGGTAGGGACTAAATATCACCAGAGGTGCTTGATTCAGAGAGAGCTTGGCAAGAGTTGACGGATGGTGTCAGCTGTTGACAGAAAGGAGTAGGTGCATTATATGGATAGGAACCGTATAAGGAGCCTGGCACTCTTCATCCTACTAGTAGTCATCATCGCCATTCCGCTTGGGTGCGGGAGTGTAGAGCCAGAGCTTGTGACTAGTGACACCGGTGAGGGTTCGGAGGGTCAGACCCAATCCGGAGGAGAGGGTACTGAGAGCCAAGCCACAGAGGAAGAAGCCGCAGAGCCCAATAAGATCGGTGATGTCGTTGCAGTTGGTGGAGTGGAACTGACCGTTAACCACGCCTACATGCTTGAGGGCGACGAGTGGGATTCCCCGAACAATGCCTTCTTCCTTGTTCTGGATGTTACCATCAGTAACACGTCAGACGAGTACCAGAGTTTCTCGACTATGCTACAGATGGCACTATATGATGACGAAAGCTACTCACTCGATCAGTCCCTGTTCACCACCGGGAGGGGAAGTCTGGACGGACAGATCGGGCCTGGTAGACGGATAAGGGGCCAGATAGTCTTTGATGTACCAGAGAGCGAGTACTATGAGTTCGTCTTCAAAGGGGATATCCTGAGTAGCAGTCAGACCATTTGGCGCGTGACCCGCTCGGAAGTTGCCAGCGGCGATGTAGGTGTTGCAGCTATGCAAGATGATGGTCCCTTCGGGGACGCCTTTAGCCTTGGCGATTCAGTCAAGTTCGGTGACTTGGTGGTTACCCTCAATTCTGTCAGGATCTCAGCAGGGAGTGACTGGAGCAAGCCTGAAAACGACAGGTTTCTAATCCTCGATGCCACAGTAGAGAACACTGGAAAGGAATCTGTAGGTCTATCATCGCTGTTGCAGATAAAGCTCCTGGATGGCCGGGGATACAGCCAGACACACTCGTTGTTCGCTGATACAAAGGGCTCACTGGATGGAGACATCGGTGGCGGCCGCAAGTTGCGAGGCGAGATAGCCTTTGATGTCTGCGACTCCTCCTATTATGAGTTTGTCTTTCAGAATCCATTCCAAACGGGGCAGGCCATCTGGAGGTTTAGTCTGGGAGATTAGAGCCAGGACTTGGTTCCTGGAGAGTCCAGCTATTGGTAGCATATGCTACTGGCGCGACTGTCAGCCATCGCGCCCGCTCCCACTGTACGGCACCGCCCTGTGGGGGCAGCTCGCCTCCCCCTGATCCACCTGGTTCTATTTGAGGTCAATCTCGCAGAACCTGCAGGTGTCTTTCTCCGTGAAGCCAGCCCGCTTGTAGAAGTCCCATGCCGCCACATTGTCTACGCCCACATAGAGGCGAACCCGCCACAGGTCAAGCTCCCTGGCGATGGCAATCACCTTTTCCATCAACCGCGAGGCCACGTCCTGGCGCCGGTAGGGTGGGGCAGTCCAGAGTTCGTCCACATAGAGAACGCCGCGGCGCGGGTCGGGTTTGGGGATGAGGATGGCGGAGATGTACCCCACGTACCTACCCCCTTGCCTGGCGGCGAAGATGAAGAAGCCGTCTGAGTTGAGGACAGAGTACCGCTTAAAGAACTCCTGCAGGCCGGGGTCGGCGTAGGCACCGGTATCGCCGTCGTCATCATCCCTGCCGGTGCGGCGATACTCCAGGAGCTTCGCAAACTCAGGATACTCCTTCTCAGTGATCCGAAGGATGGCTATTTCACGAGACATAATGTCCTCCCTATCTGGCTGGTCTCTTGTCTATTGTAGCAACTCCATGGTCAGTTAACCAGTTGGTGGGCAGACACCTGTGGCGGCGGCGTCGATGTCGATGTCTTGCCCGCGCCCCCGTCCCCGGCAGGATTGGCCCCTCCCAGCGCCGAAGGGCTGGTTAGCTTGTAGCGATGGACCGATCTACCCACAGAATGGTGAGTCCGGGGAGGGATCTCTCATATCTGATAAACTGACCCTTAATGAACTGCTCGATGTGAAGTACCTTGGCGCCTGGGACTGGTCGCCTGACGACAGGTGGCTGGCCTATCTCTGGGATGACGGCGGCAAGGTGGACCTCTGGTTGGTGGAGAGCGCCGGCGGCGCCCCGCCCCGGAGGCTGACCTCCGCCAAGGGGAGGGTCTCGGGTTTTGACTGGCACCCCGCTGACGGCTCCCTGCTGGTGGCCATGGACAAGGACCTCTGGCTGGCCAGCCCCGATGACCATGATGACGGTGAGGGCGGCGGCCGGTTCAACCTCCGGCCCCTGACAGAGACCAGAGCCGTGGAGGCGGCCCCCAGCTGGTCGCCCAAGGGCAAGGTTGCCGCCTTCGTCCGGGACCAGGGCCTGTGGCTCTATGACTTTGAGGCCCAAGTGGCCAGGGAGGTGGCTGTCGACGGCACCGTGGCCCAGCTCGCCTTCGGGCCAGGCCCGGCCCTGAACTGGTCGCCCGGCGGCCAGATGCTCTGCTTCCGCTTCATGGACGAGGACAAGGTGGTACAGATTGCCGTGGCCAGCCCCCAGGGTGAGCTCCTCTGGCAGACGGCACTCCGGGACAAGACCGCCGCCAACGCCGATTGGCTTTCCGAGAAGGATCTCTTCTACGGGTTCAGCGCCCAGGGCGGGATGGCCAAGGAGTTCTACCGGGTAGACCTGGCCTTCGACTCCGGCGCCGCTGAAGGCGCCCGGGACTACAAGGCCATCGGGGTACAGACGCCCCTCCACCCCCGACCGGAGCTGGTCTACACCGCCCGGGACGCCACCGGTCGCGGCACCGCTAGGATGCTGGACTACTCCATCAGCCCCCAGGGCCGTCGGGTGCTGCTCCACCTGGAGGACGACGGCTGGTACCATCACTACCTCCTGGACGTGGGAGCGGCAAGGTCCAGCAGCTGACCACCGGCCAGTGCGAGGATCTGGCCCATGCTGGCGACGCCGTGGCCTGGTCCCCCGATGGCGCCCGCTTCATCTACGCCTCCAACCGCAACAGCCCCCGGGAGCGGCACCTGTGGCTCTATGACCTGGAGGCCGGGGCCGAGGTCAAGCTCTTGGAGTTCCCCGTCACCAACGCCCAGCCCCGCTGGTCCCACCGGGGAGACCGCATCGCCTTCACCCACTGCGATGTCCACCGCCCCCTGGACCTCTGGGTTGTCGACCTCCCCGGAGGGGTATCCCCCCCAGGGCTCCCAACACTCTCACCCCAGGACTGCCGGCAGCTGACCAACTCCCTGCCCGACACCTGGACCGGGGATAAGTTCAGCCCGCCCCAGCGCATCACCTACAAGGGCGCCCTGGACTGGGACATCGACGGCTTCCTGGTGAAGCCCAACAATTTCGACGCCGGCAAACGCTACCCGGCCCTGGTCTGGGTCCACGGCGGACCCATCCGGCAGCTGCGGGGCAGCTGGCACCCGCTCCGCTCCTACGCCCTCTTCTACGGCTTCAACCAGTACCTGGCCCACCAGGGCTATGTCACCCTGTCGATAAACTTCCGCGGCGGCATCGGCTACGGCCGCGACTTCCGCAACGCCCTCTACCACAAGATGGGTGTCGATGACCTGGAGGACGTCGTCAAGGCCGGGCGCTACCTGAAGGGGCTGCCCTTCGTCGACCCTGATCGGGTAGGGGTCTACGGCCTCAGTTACGGCGGCTACATGACCCTTCACGCCCTGACCCAGCATCCCGACGAGTTTGCCCTGGGGGTCAACATCGCGGGGATCTGGGACTTCGCCCAGTGGACCCGCTGGATTGAGTCGCGCCACGGCAAGCAGGGCGGGCTCTTCAAGACCTACTTCGGCGGCGCCCCCGAGGAGAGCCCAGAGCTCTACTCCCAGGGGTCCCCCGTCACCTTCAAGGAGGGCCTGAAGAAGCCGCTGATTAACTTCCACGGCACCGCCGACGCCAACGTCGACTTCGCCCAGATGGACCGGATCGTCAAGGACTGCGTCAAGATGGGGAAGGACTATGAAGCCTACTACTACCCCGGCGAGGTCCACACCTTCGCCCACCGCGAGACCTGGCAGGATGCCTTCACCAAGATGGTGCGGGAGTTTGACCGGTATTTGAAGCAATAGACCTGAACTACGAGGTGTGAGGCCGACCAGCGCACATGGCTGCCTTTGTGGGTGGTTCGATCGCCGTCGGTACGGCTGACAAGTAACCAGCCTTTTGGTACTATGGTAGAATAAGAGTGAAGTATTGACCTGCAGTGCAACGCGCAGAAGGGAGCTGAATATCCCGTGACGACCAAAGAGAAGATCCATGCGGTCATTGATAGTATGCCAGATTCGCTGGCAGATAGACTGCTTGAATTCTTGGATGAGGTGATGGCTGCAAACCCTGAGGATTGGGAAATCGAAGCCATCGAAGAAGGACGAAAAGACTACCGCAATGGCGAGACCGTCTCTATTGATGATGTAACCTTCGATGATGCTTGAACTTCGCCTAACTAAACGGGCAAAAGTTTCCCTGGAGCGTCTCGATGCTAGTACTGTCAATCGTATTCGACAGGCCCTGCTTGCCTTAAGAGAGGATCAAAGGCCCTTTCCTCAAAGCCGAAAACTACGGGGGTACGCGAGTGTCCGACGCCTTCGGATTGGTGATTGGCGGGCCATCTATGAAGTGATCAGGGAAGATAATGTGATTCTCATCCACGAGATCATCCCTCGGGGTGACAACTATCGAAACTGGTAGTAGTGTAAGGCATTGAGGCTAGTATGGTAGGGACATCCAATTGTGGTTCTACTTCTCCCCAAAACCCCGCCCTCGCCTACACATGCATTCTACACATACATGTCCACAGGTTGTGTAAAAGACTGACTCTCTTCCCAGCTCACCCCGGCGAACCCGACTCGCCGACAGACCTTGGCCAAGGTAGTCGGTCAAGGTGGAGAATGGACTCGGCGACATCCACGACCACCCCTTCAGCTTTCCTGCTCAGTCTCCAGTGCACTTAAGCGTTGTTTCAACGCGGGGGCGGTTGCTGTAGGTGTTCTCTCCGTGCGGGAGGATTGGCCCATCCCATCGACGAAAGGCAGGAGAGAGACAGATGCGCGGAGGAGATCCATCTGCAGCGGGTCAGTTTAGAGGGATCGGCTCGGGGCCCTGACAGGCAGCGCAACTGCAGAGGAGGGAGCGGTTACAATGAAGGACAATGGTAAGGGGAGCGTCGCAACAGGTTCACCCCTGGAGCGCCTTGGGATCCACCGTCAGGCCCAAGTGCTGATGCTGGGGACCTTTCACTTCAATTACCCGGGTCTCGATACCCATAAGCCCAAGGATAAAATCGATATCCTGTCCGACGAGAGGCAGGCGGAGGTCAGGGAACTGGTGGATCTGCTTGCGGACTTTAAGCCCACCAAGGTCGCTGTTGAGAGGCGGCTTCAGAGGGAGGCCGAGCTGAACGAGGAGTACCAGGCCTATCGTGGCGGTACCTTCGAGCTCCCGCGCAGCGAGGTCTACCAACTGGGTTTCCGGATTGCCGCCAGGCATGACCACACCCGTCTCTACCCCATCGACGAAGGGGGCCGGCAGTATGACTCCATTCAGCAGCTAGCAGCCGAATGCGCCAAGATATTGGGGCTGCCAGAGGAGGAGCGGTCAGAGGAGGAAGTGGGGAACATCCTCTATCAGGTCATAAGTGGCGGTAGGATGGGCAGGTTCATGGAGCTGCTGCGCGAGAACGACGCCCTCCTGATGAAGGAGACCCTCAGGGAGCACCTGCTGCGAATGAACTCACCGGAGACAGTCCGCTTTGGACACGGTGGCTACCTCTCATGGCTTGATGGGCCCCCAGGCAACTACGCCGTGGTGGATCATGTTACCGGCTGGTGGTACAACCGCAACCTACGGATATTCTCTAACCTGAAGCGGATCAGCGACTCCCCCAATGACCGGATCCTGATGATCATCGGCTCAGGGCACCTGCCCATTCTGCGGCACGCCATTGAGTGCTCCTGGGATTTCGAACTGGTTGAGGTGGCAAAGCATCTATTGGGCTAGTCAGGACCTGGGCAGGGGTCCTAGCATCAATAAGGAGGAGATTCATTTGCAACTGCGTGAGCACCTGAAGACACTAGAACCTGACCTACTGGAGACCATCGAGGCCCTGGTTCAATACGAGTCCCCCAGCACAGACAAGGAACACTGCGACGGGCTGGTGCGGCACCTGGCCGGGGTCTGGTCAGAACTGGGGCTGAAGACAGAGATCATCGAAGAGGAAGAGACCGGCGACCATCTGCGGGTGATCTATGAGCCGGAGGGGGAGGCCCAGGGACAGCTCCTGGTGCTCTCCCATGTCGATACAGTCTGGCCGGTGGGAACCACCACGGAGCGGCCCTTCCGGGTCGAGGGGGACAGGGCCTACGGACCTGGTATCTTCGATATGAAGACGGGAGCCGCCCAGACCATCTACGCCCTGCGGGCCCTACTGGAGCTGGGGCAGGCCCCGGCAAAGCGCATCGTCCTCCTCTACAATACCGATGAGGAGATCGGCAGCCCTACCTCGCGAGGGCTCATCGAGGAAGAGGCCAGGCAGAGCGACGCCGTTCTGGTCCTGGAACCGTCAGTACCGCCGATGGGGGCCCTCAAGACCTTCCGCAAGGGAGTGGGCATGTATAACCTGGAGATCACCGGCAGGCCAGCTCATGCCGGGGCCGACCCGGAGCAGGGCGTCAGCGCCGTTACAGAGCTGGCCCACCAGATCATCCACCTGAACTCTCTGGCCGCTGAGGAGCAGGGAACAACAGTGAACGTCGGTGTCGTCCAGGGCGGAACCCGGAGTAACGTCATCGCGGCGGCAGCCAGGGCGGAGATCGATGTGCGGGTAACCTCCATGGAGGAAGCAGACCGCATCCACCAGGACATGATGGCGGTGAAGAGTGTGCTGGCTGGGACCACCCTGAAGATGACGGGGGGAATCAACCGCCCGCCGATGCTGCGGACAGAGCGCACTGTGGCCCTATTTGAGCAGGCCCGTCAACTGGCCTTCGAAATTGGTTTTGAGCTGCAGGAGGCGTCCACCGGTGGGGGTAGTGACGGCAACTTCACAGCCGCCCTGGGGGTTCCGACCATCGATGGTCTGGGGGCTGTCGGGGAGGGCGGTCATGCTGAGCATGAGCATATCCTGATTGACCACCTGGTTCCGCGGACAGCGCTGTTGGCGCGGCTGCTGGAGACACTGTAGATCTTCAGACTCAAGAGGATGGCCAATGACAAAGCAGCTCATGTGATTAACGGGCCGCTTGGCGTGGGCAAGACAGCTGTCTACCAGCGGCTCTACAAACAGCTTGATAGCTCAGTCTGGCTAGCCCTTGGCAAGGTGGCAGGCTGGTTCTAGAGAAACCAGATTCCATCCCGATCAGTCGGCGAGGGGGTTGTAGCTGATAACAACAAGCGACATGACCAGATCAGAGAGTGGCTGGAGGTAAGTGGGGCCACTTCTTTTTTTATGTCCCAGGAGGAATCCATTGGCGAATGTAGAATTGGGTACATAGCGTATACGCAGTCACATACAGCATCGCAGTTGAACCCTGTGTCCCCCCTCAGAGCTGAGTTTGTCCCTTGAGCGGTTTAGCAGGAGATGGCGGAAAGGAAGTGGTCAAATGGAAAGACACCAAATCCACGGCACAATCATCGAAGATTTCAAGCGCCCTGACCCCAAACTACTTGAAGGGTTCAGGAAGCATGAGACGGCTAAGATTGGAGACGCCATGAGTCGGTATGGGGTTGTCCACTACGAGATCAAGCCCCTTGACAACGATATGCGCGTTGTTGGCCCCGCTCTTACCGTCCTGACTCAACCAGGAGACGCCCTATTTGTCCAGGCAGCCATCGACATTGCCCAGCCAGGGGATGTTGTTGTCATTGACGCCTCAGGTTATAAGGATGTCTCAGTAATTGGTGAGCGACTAGCTTACTATTTCCAGCGTAGGGGAGTAGCGGGGATCATCGTGGACGGGGCCGTTCGCGACTCCATAGGCCTGGTCGAGCTGGGCATGCCCTGCTTTGCCCGGTCTTCTTGCATCAAGATCTGGGGTTCAAATGGCCCAGGGGCTGTAAATGTCCCTATTCAGTGTGGCGGGGTACCCATGAAACCTGGCGACATTGTTGTTGGTGACCGTGACGGTGTGGTAATTGTCCCACAGGATGATGTCAAGCGAGTCCTGGCCCTCACTGACGAACACCTTGAGAACGAACTGGCAAGGCTGAAGGAAGTTGAGAGTGGACGCACTGTAACAGAGGTCTTTGGTATTGCTCCCCGCTTGGAGAAGTGGCGGAGCGACAACTAGGAGAGACGAAAGTTCCGGAGGTATGGAGAAAGGGGAGGAGAGTATGCTTCAAAGGGGTAGTCGGTTTTTGCTGGCAGCAATGCTTGTCAGCGCTCTACTTCTATCCGCAGGCTGTGGAGGCGGACAGGATACGGCCGAATTGACGGAGATAGTCATTGCCATCCCGACAGATGCTACCACCATGGACCCCCTGGTTCAGTCGAGTACCAGAGACGGAGCAATCCTGAGGAACATGTTTGACACTCTGCTGAAGATTGAAAACGACGGGAGCTTTACACCGCAACTGGCGGTTAGTGTCGAGCAAGAGTCGCCAACGGCATGGCTGATAGAGCTCAGAGAAGGTGTCACTTTCAGCAACGGCGAGCCCGTCAATGCCGAAGCAGTCAAGTTCACCCTCGATATGATCCAGGACCCAGAGAATAAATCACCTCAACTCTCTCACTATAAGGGCTTTAGCAGTATCGAAGTCACGGATGACCTGAAACTAAAGATTGAGACCGCCAGTCCTGACTCATTATTCAAGGTCCGGCTGGCTAATTTGATGATCCTGCCGCCCAACTACTACCGGGAGAACGGAGGCGAGCATTTCGCCACCAATCCTGTCGGCAGCGGCGCCTACACCCTGGAGACATGGGTTAAAGACAGCCATATCACCATGGAGACCAACGGCGACTATTGGCAGGGCGACCCACCATATGATGTGGTCACCTGGAGAGTTGTTCCGGAAGAGGGTTCGAGGATAGCTGACCTTCAGACTGGGACGGCCCAGATTGTGCTCAACCTGTCACCCGACCAGGCCACTGCCCTTGATGGAACTGGTGACTTTCAGGTGCAAGCGGCTGCGACATCCCGTCTCATGACAGTTGCCTTTAACATCAACGAGTGGCCTGGCGACCAGTTGGCCTTCCGCCAAGCGGTTGCCCTCGCTATTGATGTAGAAGCCATTGTAGAGCACGTTCTCTCTGGGGTAGGCGGTACAATAGCCCCCTCGGTTCTGAGTCCAGTGATCCCCAACTTCCCGAAGGATGCTGTAGATCCTTTCGAGTATAACCCGGAAAGGGCCCGGCAGATCCTGGCCGAAAACGGACTAGAGAACATTAGTATTGAGTTCGAGACAACAAATAATCACTTCCCACAAGATCGTCAGGTGGCCGAGGCCATCGCCGGCCAACTGGCTGATGTCGGCATCGACGCCACCGTCATTCCCCTCGAGTACGGTGTCTTCTTTCAGAACTGGCGCAATGCCGAGGAGTCTCCCGCCTACCTTGCTGGACACGGCAACATCTGGTGGGATCCTGAGCCTCAGCTAAAGGCCTTCTTCCAGACTGGAGGAATCCTCTCGTCCTATGGTGACGAAGAACTGGATGCCTTGATTGCGGAGGCTTCAGCCAAGTCAGACCTGGTCGAGCGCAGCGCTGCCTTTGGCGAGGTCCTTCAGGCCATTCACGATCAGGTTGCCGCTGTACCGCTCTACGCAGTCAACTTCATCTACGGAGTTAGTAACGAAGTCGAGTGGGAGCCACGCTCTGACGCGCTAATATATGTTATGGACATGGAGCCTACTTCGAAGTAATCTGGATGTAGCCAGGGCCGGGCCCCTTCTGTGGGGTCCGGCCCAAATCGAACCAGGGGGTGTGTTGCATGACCCGGTATCTAGTCTGGCGACTTTCCCTGGCAGTGCTTGTCTTGTTTGGGGTCTCGTTAATCGTCTTCATGTTACTTCACCTTACTGGGGATCCCACAGCCCTGTTGCTGCCGGAAGATACCCCTGAGGAGATCAGGGAGCAGTTTCGGCACGAAATGGGGTTTGACCAGCCTCTCTCAGTGCAGTACGGCAAGTTTCTGTGGAAGGCCCTTCAGGGCGATTTCGGAACCTCCTATAGGCAGCGCCTTCCTGCCATGGCCCTGGTCCTTGAGCGGCTCCCCCGGACCTACCAGTTGACCTTCTCGGCGCTGCTCATAGCCATGATTGTTGCCATTCCAGCTGGGGTCATGGCGGCGGTCTATCGGAACACATGGGTAGATACACTTACAATGGGTTTTTCCCTTATTGGACAGGCCACACCCACCTACTGGATGGGCCTGTTGTTCATCATCTTATTCTCTGTACGCTTACGCTGGTTCCCTACTGGGGGAGCCCAGGGGCTAGAGTCCCTGGTATTGCCCGCCACTACTCTGGGCCTTTACTCCATGGCCCGCATCGCAAGGATGACCAGGTCTAGTATGCTGGAGGTGCTGCGGACTAACTATGTTCGGACGGCTCGGGCCAAAGGGCTTTCAGAGCGGGTGGTTTTATACAAGCACGCCCTCCGCAACGCCGCCTTGCCGATTGTCACGATCCTCGGACTAGAGCTAGGAGGGCTACTGGGCGGCGCTGTAATCACTGAAATGGTTTTTTCATGGCCTGGTGTTGGACGCCTAGCCGTCAACGCCATCCATGGTCATGACTATCCGGTGGTACAGGCTGTGGTGTTTATCATTGCTACCACCTTTGTTCTCCTTAACCTACTCACTGATTTGACCTACGCTTTGCTTGACCCAAGGATCCGTTATGATGGCAAGGGGGGAGCCTAGTCGTGAAACTCCCAACAAGGGTTGCCGGGCGGCTACCTTCAAAGGCAATTATCGGCTTTGCAGTCATGGCGGCTGTAGTAGTCTGCGCGTTGCTGGCGCCGTGGCTGGCGCCATACGACCCCAATGACCAGAGCCTGCCTGACCGATTATCCAAACCCAACTGGCTGGTGGACGAGGACAATGGCTACTTCCTGGGTTCTGATGGCTTGGGTCGGGACATCCTTAGTCGTATCATATACGGTTCTCGCATTTCTCTGACAATTGGCATTCTGGCCGTTGGCCTCTCGGGAATCTTGGGCTCGCTCTTGGGCATGTCCGCTGGCTACTTTGGAGGTTGGTGGGAACAGTTGGTGCTCCGCCTGGCGGACATCATCTTGTCCATCCCCTTTATTCTACTGGCAATCGCTATTGTTGCGGTCCTGGGCCCCAGTATTGTCAACCTTGTCATCGTTTTTGTGGCGACAAGATGGGTTCGTTACGCCCGGGTTGCCGCTGCCCAGACTCTTTCCGTCAAGGAAGGCGATTTCGTGGCGGCAGCCAATGCCATGGGGGCCAGCCCTATTCGAACTATGCGGCTCCATGTACTACCCAATATCACCTCTGCCCTTATTGTTTTGGCGACCCTTGACTTCGGTTTTGTGATTATTATTGAATCTGGCCTCTCCTTTCTAGGGCTAGGGGTGCCCCCCCAAATTCCCTCATGGGGGGGAATGCTTGCCGACGGGCGTAACATTCTTAACCTGGCCTGGTGGATATCGACCTTCCCGGGGCTTGCCATTGTCGCCACGGTGACGGCCTTTAACCTTCTGGGAGACTGGCTTCGAGATAAGCTTGATCCGACTCTGCGGGGACAGGGCTAGTAGGAATAGAATTCAGGTAGGATGGTGTTAATGAACGCTAAACACAGCACGCAGCAAAGGACAATACAGATGGTCCATTCAACCTTTGATAATAGTAGCGCCAGATGGCTTGAGATCAGCGACAGGGTCTGGAGCTACGCCGAGGTAGGCCTTCAGGAGTATCAGAGCGCCAGTCTCCTCTCTACGACCCTGGAGGAGGCGGGTTTCAATGTTAGCCGAGGACTGGCAGACATGCCCACGGCCTTTGTAGCTGAGTGGACCCAATCTCCTGGCTCCAGCCCTGGATCCGGGCCTGGGGCGCCAGTGGTTGCCATCCTCGGAGAATTCGACGCCCTGCCAGGCCTGTCGCAAGCCGTTGACACAGAACAGAGGCCGATAGTGCCTGGTGCCCCAGGACACGGCTGCGGTCACAACCTTCTTGGGGTTGCGGGGGTCGCTGCCGCTGTTGCCGTCAGGGAGGCCATGGAAGAGGCCGGACTCGAGGGGACCATACGATACTATGGGTGTCCCGCCGAGGAAACCCTTGTAGGAAAGGTTTTTATGGTCCGCGAGGGACTCTTTAGCGATGTGGATATAGCCCTAACCTGGCATTCAGGGGATGTGAACGCTGTGCGGGAGGGCAGTACCGCCGCCCTGATATCGACAAGGTTTCGTTTCTACGGTAGGGCGGCTCATGCCGCTGGAAGCCCCGAATCTGGCAGGAGTGCTCTGGATGCTGTGGAACTGCTGAATATCGGCGCCAATTATCTACGAGAACACGTTCCTTCAACAACCCGCATCCATTACGTTATTACGAATGGTGGGAGCGAGCCAAACATTGTACCCCCTGAGGCCGAGGTTTGGTACTATGTGCGCGCTCCTCTCTTCGAGGAGGTACAGGAGGTCTATCAGCGGTTGCAGAAGATAGCAGAGGGAGCGGCCCTGATGACGGAGACCCAAATGGAAGAACGCTTTCTAACGGGCTGTCACAATTCGCTCCATAATCAGGTGATTGGCGATATCTACATCAAAAACATGAGGGAAATAGGGCCACCCCAGTTCTCCCAGGAGGAGATTGACTGGGCCAAGGGGCTGCGGGATGGCTATGCCCCCCAGCAGTTGCGGAGCCAGGCTAACTTCTACCAGCGTTCCGATTGGGCAGAGTCTTTGGTCCTGCACCAGGAGGTGGGTCCCCTGGGGACCGATGTTAAGGATAGGAGCGGTTCCACCGAAGTTGGAGATGTGTCCTGGGTAGTACCCCTGGCGCAGTTTAGCACCACATGCCAGCCCTTTGGTACCCCCGGCCACTCCTGGCAGGTTACCGCCTCCGTTGGCGGGACCATTGGCCACAAGGGGATGCTGTACGCCGGCAAGATACTGGCTTTGACAGCCCTAGACTTTATGGCTGACAGGGAGCTAGTAGAGGCGGCGAGGGCCGATCTCCGTGAGACCCTGGCTCGCCGGCACTACCAGTCCCCACTACCGGAAGGCCTGAAGGTGCCCCTTGATCAATTATCAAACCATAAGTGAGGTGCAGAACCGTGAGCATTAGAGTGAAAGAGACCAGGTTTCTCAGGGACGATGCCTACCAGCAGATCAAGCGGTCAATCATAACTGGACAGTACGAACCAGGAACGGTTCTGTACGAGACTGTTCTGTCCAAGGAAATGGGAATGAGCCGGACCCCCATTCGTGAGGCCCTGATGCTCCTCAGTAAGGAGGATCTGGTCAAGGCCCTGCCCAATGGAGGGGTTCTGGTAGCCACAGCCACCCTTGAAGAGATTAACGAGATCTTCGACCTACGCCTGTGCCTGGAGCGTTATGTTGTTGAGGAGATATTCTCCCGTCAACTAAGAGTTGATGTCACAGAGCTCAGGAAGATTTACGCCAGGCAGGCTAAGGCCTATGAAGAAAACGACGTTTGGGAGTTCTTCGACGCCAATAGGGCCTTTCACATCGAGTTTGTCACCCTCTTGGGTAACAAGACCCTTGCCAGTGTGATGGAGGGGCTGCGCGACAAGCCCATCCAGTCGGGCTTTCGCGCCCTGCGAAATAAGGCTAACCTGGAAGAGGCCCTTGGGGAACATGAAACAATCATCTCCGCTCTTGAAGCTGGGGATGAGGACCTCTTGATGGAAGAGGTAGCCAAGCACGTAGCTAATGCGAGGCGACGGCTGTTTAGCAGATAGAGAACCCAGGGCGGCCTTCGGTTGGGGAGCGAGTAAACCCTATGAACCTGACAGATAGGCAGGTATTAAGCTTCCTATGGAGAAGCGACGTCAGTAAACTTGAGGAGATTCCGGCTACCATCCAGGTATGCAGGGAGGGTCCCAGAACAACAATGAAACATACATCTCCAGGGAAGGAAGCCGAGCCATGCAACACCCGGTTCTCGATCTGTTTCATCCACTGATCCGCAAGTGGTTTATCGAAAAAGTGGGCCGCCCCACAGATATTCAGGTCCAAGCCTGGCCCCGCGTTGCCGAAGGCGAGCATGTCCTCATCACAGCACCCACGGGCAGCGGCAAAACCCTGACCGCCTTCCTCTGGGCCCTGCAAAGGCTCATTACCGGGGATTGGCAGGGCGGCAGGGTCCGGGTCTTGTATGTCTCGCCCCTGAAGGCCCTCAACAACGACGTGCAGCGCAACCTGTTGAAGCCTCTTCAGGAACTGGAAGCCTACTTCGAAGAAGCAGGTGAGGCCTTTCGCCCGATCCGGGTGCTCACCCGCAGCGGTGATACCCCGCAAAGAGACCGCCAGCAGATGCAGCGCCGGCCACCCGAGATTCTAATCACTACACCTGAGAGCCTTAACCTGCTGCTCACTTCCAAGAACAACCGTCGAATTTTGAGCGGCGTAGAAACGGTCATTATAGACGAGATCCACGCTGTCCTGGACAACAAGCGGGGCACCCACCTGATCACGGCGGTGGACCGGCTCATTCCCTTGGCGGGGGAATTCCAAAGGATCGCCTTATCCGCCACGGTTCGCCCCCTGGAACCGGTGGCCGATTTTGTGGGTGGCCTGAAAGCACACCAGAACGGCAAGGATTACCGCTATGAAAGGCGCCCTGTGACTATCCTGAAGTCCACCGCCGAAAAACAGTATGACCTGACCGTTGACGCTATTGAACAGACTAATGACGGGCTGGAGGGGGTGGAGCAGGACGCCCCCTGGCAGGCCCTGGCTGCCGCCCTGGTCAGGGAGATTAGCGAAAACACTGCCACCCTGGTGTTCTGCAATAACCGCCGGACAGTCGAAAAACTGACCCGCTATATCAACGATGCCGCGGGTGAGCCCCTGGTCTACTCTCACCACGGGTCACTGGCTCGGGAGCTCCGCCTGACGGTGGAACACAAACTCAAAGCCGGCGAGCTGAAAGGCATTGTGGCCACTAATTCCCTCGAATTGGGGATCGATATCGGCGAACTGGATAAAGTGATTCTGGTTCAAACGCCCCCCTCCCTGACTGCGACCATCCAAAGGATTGGCCGGGCCGGCCACGGGGTGGGCCAGGTGAGCTCTGGCATTCTGTTCCCCGTTCACGGGCGCGATTTTGTGGAGGCCGCAGTAGCTTCACGCAACCTGCCCGCGGCCGAGATTGAGCCCATCGCCCCCATTGAAGCGCCCCTGGACGTGCTGGCGCAGGTGCTCTTGTCCATGACCGCCGTGGAGACCTGGGACTTGGATGAGCTTTACGCCTTCCTCAAGACCAGTTATCCCTATCGCGACCTGCCCCGGAAGAGTTACGACCTGCTGCTGGAGATGTTGGCGGGGCGCTACGCGGACACCCGCTTGCGTGAACTCAGCCCCCGCGTCATTCTGGACAAGCTGGATCATACGGTCAGGGCTCGTGACGGCGCAGCGCGCCTTGTCTACTTGGGGGGCGGCACTATCCCTGATCGGGGTTACTATGACCTCCGTCTGACGGACACCAGGGCCAAGATCGGCGAGCTCGATGAGGAGTTTGTCTGGGAGCGGAGCTTGGGCGAAACCTTCATGCTGGGTACCAGGGTCTGGCGGATCATGCGCGTCACGCACAATGATGTGGAAGTGGTTCCCGGCGATCAAGCAGTTAACATCATCCCCTTCTGGCGGGCGGAAGAGCAAAACCGGGATTTCTTCTATGCCGAGAGAATAGGCCTCTTTTTAGAAGAGGCGGAGCGTGACCTGGAGACGGAAACGATATCCTTTGCTGATCAGCTGGCGACAGAGAGTAACTGGTCAGCATACGCCGTGGAAAGGCTCATGGCATTTCTCAAGCGGCAGAGAGAAGCGACGGGTCAACCCCTACCCCATCGTCACCATGTTCTAATTGAGCACCTTGCCGACCCTCTGAACACGACAGACAGCAAGCAAGTCATTGTGCATACCCTTTGGGGGGGCAAGGTCAATCGGCCCTTTGCCATGGCCTTGGCCGCCGCCTGGGAGCAAAGCTTTGGCTATCCTTTGGAGATTTACACTAGTAGCAACAGTATCACGCTTATGCTGCCCCACAGCTTCACCCCGCGAGATGTTTTCTCCCTGGTCTCACCCCACAACATAGAGACCCTATTGCAGAGGAAACTGGAAGGCTCAGGCTTCTTTGGAGCAAGGTTTCGCGAAAACGCAGGTACTGCCCTGCTGTTACCCAGGGCTAGTTTCAAGAAGCGCATGCCCCTATGGCTTAACCGCCTCAGGGCCAAGAAATTGATGGCAGCGGTCACCCAATATGCCGATTTTCCGATCATGCTTGAGACCTGGCGTACCTGCCTTAATGACGAGTTCGATCTGGAAGCCGTCAAACAACTGCTGGATGAGATATACGATGGCCGGATCAGGATCAGCGAAACCGTCACTCAGCAGCCGTCTCCTTTTGCCTCTGACGTGATCTGGCGCCAGACCAACAAATACATGTATGAAGACGACACCCCTTCTTCCGACAAGCAGTCAGGTTTGAGCCAGAAGCTATTGAGGGAGCTGGTGCATGCGCCATATCTACGGCCCGAGATCCCGGAGGCCCTGGTTAAGGAGCTGGACGGCAAACTCAAGCGGACCGCCCCGGGCTATGCCCCCACTGACGGGGATGAACTACTGCTCTGGATCAAAGAGCGTCTTTTCATTCCCGCTGACGAAGCGACCTCACTCTTTGCCGCCATGGAACGGGATCTCCAATCAGCCGGTGACAGTTCAACCGTAGAAGAGATTAAGGATAGCCTGGGGTCCAAGGCAGCCTGGCTTCACCTGCCTGGGGTGGAGCAGCCGGGCCTTTGCGCCCTGGAGATCCTGCCCAGGATCACCGCTGACTTGGGTGTGGACTTCTCCGACCTGACCCTTCGCCCCCTAGTCCCTCAGGCAGCCGAACAGCTGTCGGCAGGCCTGAACAAGGCGGCTGCCCTTTTTGAACAGGAAACGACCGAGACGGCCGCGGAGCCCAAGGAGTTCAAGAGCAATACCGCCTTCTTTGTGGGCCAGTGGTTGTCCTACTACGGTCCCGTGCCACAGGGATTTGTCGGCCGGTGCCTTGGACTGCCGGCTGAAGTTTGCGCGGTTGTGTTTGCCACCCTGCTGGAAGAGGAATGTATCGTGGTGGATGTAGTCACCAAAGGCGCCGGCGAAGAACAGGTATGTGACCGTGAGAACCTGGAGCGCCTGTTCATCATGGCCAGGCGCGCTCGCCGGCCGGAACTCAAGCCCTTGCCGGCTACCGCGTTACCCCTGTTCTTGGCGACCTACCAGGGGGCTACGGAAAGAGGGACCACTATTGAGGACCTACAGGCGCGCCTGGAGCAGCTCTTCGGTTATGTTGCCCAAAGCCATCTTTGGGAGGAAGCCATTCTACCGGCCCGCATGGAGCCCTACTACACCGCCTGGATGGACAGCCTGATGCAAACCAGTGACCTGATTTGGTTTGGGCGCGGCAGCAAACGAGTTGGCTTTGGATTTCACGAGGATTTGGCGATGTTCTCTCCCGACGAGGAGGGTGAGGAGGGCAAAGGAGACGAGAATGAAGCTCAAGCGCGGGCGCTCTTTCCGGACCCGTGGGGAAAGTATGATTTCTTTGCCCTCAGCCGACATACAGGTTTACCCAGCGATGTTCTAACGCAAAGACTATGGCAGCATGTTTGGCAGGGCAGCATCACCAACGACAGCCTTGCCGTATTACGCAAAGGGATCCTCACCAAATTCACCCCCCTCCAGGTGGAAGACAGGCGTGGCTTCCGCCGCCGCACTGGCCGCAGCCGCTGGTCCGCTTCCCGTCCTTTACAGGGCAATTGGTATGCCTTGCCGGAAGGAGAAGAGCGAGATCTCATGGAGCAGGAGGAGCTGGTCAAAGACAGGATCCGCCAACTCCTTTCCCGCTATGGGGTGCTTTTCCGCGAGCTGCTCGGGCAGGAGTTGCCTGAGATGCAGTGGCGGCGCATCTTCCGTACCCTGCGCCTGATGGAGTTTTCGGGGGAGATTATTGCCGGGCATTTCTTCGAGCAGATCACAGGTTTACAGTTTGCCTCCCCGGAAGCAAGCCGTTACTTGGGCCAAGGGTTAAACGAGGACAGCATCTACTGGCTGAACGCGGCGGACCCGGCCTCGCCCTGCGGGCGTGGACTTCCCGGAATGGACGAAGACCTTCCCGCCCGCCGGCCAACCAATTACGTGGTCTTTCATGGCACCCGGCTGAAGGTAGTAGTCAGACGTAACGGCAAAGACCTCTTAATCAAGACTGAACCCGATGATCCCGCTTTGCCCGCATATTTCGCTTTCTGCAAGACCCTCTTAACGCGAGACTTTAACCCCTTAAAAGTGGTGGTCGTGGAATCGATCAATGGCCAGCCGGCCCTGAAAAGCCCCTACAAAGAGGCTCTACAAGGGATTGGCTTTACGGGTCAGTACAAGAACCTTGAATTGAGACGACGATACTAGACCGGGAGTTCCACCCCCGCCAGTCGGAGACCGCTGGCGGGGATGAACATCGCCCTGCTATTCAGCAATGGATTCATACAGGTCAAACACAAACTCGCTGAACTCGGGATTAGCGAGGGTCTTGTCAAGCACCGGCCTGATGAGAACCTCGGGGTTAACCAGTTCCTCAAGGCAGGGCTCCCCCGAGAAGACATAGTTGCTGTCCTCAACCCAGGCAGCAAGCCTCTGCCAGGCTTGCATCATTTCTTCAGGGCTCTCCTTGATTTCGCAGCGAGTAACAGCAAAGAGCCCACCCTCAAACTCCTTGATCTCAACGCCTTCGTTGCCAGTTGTCTCGACATCCTCGTCAGCGCCGATGGTCATCCACTGCTCATAGCCGTAGTTGTCCGAACCCGCTGAGGGTGAGGGATTGTTAAACCCAAAGAAGCGTCGTCCCTCCAGGCTGTGAAGTAGGTCCATATCAGCCGCCCACCTCATCAAAATGTCCCAGGCCGCCGGTTCTGGCTGTTTGCCAAACCCCAAGGCGCTGACTGCCCGCATGGGCTCAAGCCTCACGATCCGTACACTTAGTTCCTTCATGACTGCAAACTCCTCCTTTTGTTATTGTGCTAACAGCATACATGAGTATACCTGACACCCTCTGTCATGAATCTGTGGTACCATGAAAACATCTACAGAGAAGGAGCATGATGAGATGCGCGCTGACCGGTTACTCAAACTCCTACTGACCCTTCAAAGCCATGGGAAACAGACCGCCAGGGAGCTGGCGGAGGAGCTGGAGGTGTCTGAACGTACCGTTTACCGGGACATCGAGGCCCTGAGCGGAGCGGGCGTCCCGGTGTACACAGAGAGGGGTCCCGGCGGCGGTTGCGCCCTGCTTGATAACTACCGGACATCCCTAACAGGATTAAGCGAAGACGAGATAGCGGCGTTGTTCGCTTCGGGGATCCCGGCGCCCTTGGATGAACTCGGTGTCAAGCGGGAGCTTAAGACCGCCCTTCTCAAGCTGGCGGCGGCTCTGCAAGGGCGAAGCCCTGAGGTGGAGAGCGATTTCCGACCCAAGGTCTATATCGATTGGGATAACTCCCAGGATGGTCAGGAGGGGTTACCCCACCTCCATGCCCTGCGTCGGGCCACCTGGGAGAACCGTAAGGTCAGGTGTACCTACCGGCTGTGGTCTGATTGGACAGCAACCCGCTGTCTTGATGCCTACGGCCTGGTGGCCAGTGGCGGCAGATGGTTCCTGGTAGCCTGGGGCGGCAATCACACTCGGGTCATCAAGGTTGCCGATGTCTTAGATGTTGAGGCTCTTCCAGAGAGTTTCACGAGGCCTGACGGTTTCGACCTCAAGGAGTTCTGGATCAAATGGAAGGAGAAGTCGGCAGCAGCTGCTTCCAGGCTGCAGGTGGTGGTCCAGGTGTCCGCTCCTTCGGTGGTGACGGTAGCCAGGGATCTGGCCCCGCACATAGTGTCATCATCCGCTGAAGCCCCAGAGGAGGGTGGCAGTTCCCCTTGGGGCAAGGAGGGCGATATAGTTACTATGGAGCTCGCTTTTGACAACATTAGTCAGGCGCGGACGAAGCTTCTACCCCTGGGAAAGGCAGTTGAGGTACTGGAGCCACTGGCCCTAAGAATGACTATTGCTGATTACGCTGAGCAGACCCTGAGGCTTTACCGCTAGCGTTCCAGGGCCCAGTTGCAGACGGTGGAACTCGGCTGTTGCGCAAAGTTCGTCCTCATTAACGGGACTGCCAGGTCCGCAAGCCAAGGGGGGTTACATTGAATGAGTTGGATGCTGCAAGCTCTCTCCGATTACCTTACCGAGGTCAGTCTCAGGTTCACCGTTGGTGAGGAAAAGTCTTTGTTGCAATGTCCTTCTCGGGAGACAACGGGAGATGGAACTGCATCGCCGTCTCCACACTCTCCAAGCTTCGCTCAGGCGCCGCTCCACGTGAAGGATCATAACGAAGCCTCAAGGGCTTCTTCCCGGCCCGTGAGTAGGCGTATTCTATTGTCCACTTGGGTGAATTGGCACATCAATGAAGTCGGGCAGCGCTTGGACTCCGCTTGATGCTCGCTCGGTATCGAAAACAGGGCAGAGGTGGAGCTTCATCTCCTCGATCTGTTTCTCCGTCGCTGTAAGGATATCTCCTCTGCTCAGCGGTTACACGGGCGCCTGGCCGGGACACCACATCATCATTGCCAAAGAGGCCGGGGGGGGTGAGTGTTCATCGTGCAGCAGGATTGGCCTCTTCAATCGGCGAAGGGCTAGTTGTTTTGTTGCGTTCCACGCCTTCGCCCGGCGCGCGACCTGACGGGACGCCTTCACCAGGATGGTGCGGGAGTTTGACAGGTATTTAGGCATGTTTGGCGCCAGGAGTAGTGAGAGCAGGTACCCGATCCCAAACCAGACAAGAGAGGTGCTGTGTGTTGCTAGCCCCAGAAATCTCTGAGTACTATTCGAGCTACGGAATAATGACTGACCCGGGCCAGCACAGGGAGTTGCTTGAGGCGCTCCCCGACGATGTTGGGTCGCTGTGCGAGATCATCCACGGGCTGGTAATCCATGACGGTTGGATTGCCCATTACGGGGTGGAACTGCGTGAGGGCTGGCTTTCTGAACTCAGGTTGAAACGGGTGGAAAAGAGCATCAGCCGCATATTAGAACTCAATCCCAGCCCTTTGCATGTGCCGCGTCCGCCAGCGGAACGGCTCATTGGGTGCTGCCGGGACTTCACGGTATTGCTGTGCTCTATCCTGCAGACCAAGGGCATTCCAGCCCGGGCTCGCGTGGGGTTCGATGCCTACCTTGGCCTTGATGCACCTACCTTTGGCGACCACTGGGTATGCGAATACTGGGACGAAGTCGAAGACCGCTGGGTTTTGGTTGATGCCCAGATTGACGACCTTCAGCGTCAGCGATGGGGGATTGACTTTGATGTGTTGGATGTGCCCCGGGAGAGGTTTCTCCTTGGCGGCAGGGCCTGGGAGATGTGCCGCTCTGAGGGATACGATCCAACGCGGTTTGGACTCAAAGACGCCCGCGGCCTCTGGTTTGTCAGGGGCAACCTGGTCCGCGACCTGGCCGCCCTGAACAAGGTAGAGACAGTGCCATTCCTGGTGGGCAGGCCCTGGGATGGGTGGGAGATAATTACCAAGGAAGACTCGGCGCTGTCGGCGGGGGAGTTGGAATTGCTGGACCGTGTGGCCCAACTTACTCAGGGGGTGGGCGATGACACCGTCGAACTGAGAAGGATCTGTGGGGATACCCCCCTATTCTGGCCGCCAAAAGAGAGGCTGTAACCCGCGTGGAGAAGGAGGAGATCGATCATGGTTCTACGTTTCCTGCGTGGAAGAACCGGTTGGTTGCTAACCCTCGCAGCAGTGATCTTAGTTGGCGCAGTAGGTCTTCACTTATTTAACCCGCTTTACACCATCGTCCTGTCGGACCGGGTTAAGGTGGCCCTTACACCGGGCCCCCGGTTTCCCCTGACAGGGGAACAGAAACGGGAGGATTTCCTTTTTCTCTATGACTTCCTCAGAGACTCATACCCATGCTTCGATGGAAAGACTGAACTCTACGGGTACGATTGGTTGGCCCAAAGGGATAGGTTTGAGGCCATGGTGGAGGCATCCACCGATGACGCCTCCTTCTACCGCGCGATACGGCAGATTGCTCTGGCCGTCCAGGACGGACATGTCCATGTCTTCAGTGCCTCTGCCCAGGAAAGAAGGTCGGCGTGGCTTCAGGAGAAACATGTCATCCCTGAACTAAAGCGAAGCCTGCAGGGGGTGGTGCCTGATGAGGCGCTTAGAGGAAGCGTTCCACCAGAGGTCTTCACGTCAGAGGTTGTCAAGGCCAGCCAGCACTGGGCCCGTATTGCCCAGCAGGTTGGCCAGGCTGCGAAAAGGCCACCGGTGGACTTCGCCTACTTAAGCGGCAGCTACATCGCGGTCGATGGCGCCCGAGGGGGCTGGACCAAGGAGTTTGGCATCCCCAGGGGCTCAACGCTAGTCACCATCGACGGCATCAGCCCGGAGGAGTACGTTCTTACCCTTGCAGAGCGGGTTCCCCTCAAGTATGACGCTCATTCCAGGAAGGCTTTCCTTGATCCCCTTGTCTTCAATCCCGACGACGACCAGGTCACTCTGGAGCTGGAGGCGCCCAGCGGAACCAGGCTTTCGGTGATCTTACCCACAGTCTCAGAGGATGTAGACCCCTATCTACTGAACTTCCCGAAGCAACCTCGCCTTTACGATCCCTACGCAAGCGTCGAGACGGAGGTCTTGAGGGAAGGAGCGGTAGCGTACTTACGGATCACCAGCTTTAACTGGAGGGGCCGGGACAAA
>Ga0209347_1001714_pt1 | contig 33278 bp, 30 predicted proteins | sample AutmiccommuBRH23_FD_187382 | JGI IMG/M metagenome (GOLD analysis project Ga0209347, IMG submission 187382) | Deep subsurface microbial communities from Mt. Terri, Switzerland - Autotrophic microbial communities BRH/23 (SPAdes) (version 2) | ecosystem: Environmental > Aquatic > Deep subsurface >...
CTGCCGGCGCTTGTACTCGGCAAGATAGAGCATGCGCTCGATCTTCTTGACGGTCTCGAGCGTGTGCCCGCGCGCCACGATGTCGGCGAGCGGCATCTCCTTCTCCACCAGACAGGAAAGGATGTCGTCGAGCTCGGGATAAGGCGGCAGCGTATCCTGATCGGTCTGATCGGGGCGCAGCTCCGCGGAGGGCACCTTGGTCAGAACCGCCTCCGGGATAACGATGCCGGCGGGGCCAAGCGCGCCTTTGGGATGGTGCGCGTTGCGCCAGGCGGACAAGCGATAGACCTCCATCTTGTAGAGGTCCTTGATGGGATTGTAGCCCCCGTTCATGTCGCCGTAGAGCGTGGCGTATCCGACGGACATCTCCGACTTATTGCCGGTGGTCACGACCATCCCGCCGAACTTGTTGGACAGCGCCATCAGGATGATGCCGCGCGCGCGCGCCTGGATGTTCTCCTCGGTGGAATCGGGCTCGGTGCCGGTGAGCGCCGGGGCCAGCGTCTCGTTGATGCCGGTGACGGCCGCCTCGATCGGCAGCGTCTGGTAGTGCAGGCCCAGCGCCTCAGCGAGCGCGTCCGCATCGCGCATGCTTTCCGACGATGTATAGCGGTAGGGCATCATCACGCCGCGCACGCGTTTCGGGCCCAGCGCATCGACCGCCATCGCAGCAACCAGCGAGCTATCGATGCCGCCGGAGAGGCCGATGATGACACCGGGAAAGCCGTTCTTCTCGACGTAGTCGCGCAGGCCCAGAACACAGGCCTGATAGGCGGCGGCATCATCGGCTTCGCGCGCGACAACCTCGCCCTGCTCGCAAACCCAACCGGCATCGGTTTTGCGCCAGGAGCTGAGCGCGACTTTTTCCTCCCAGGCAGGAAGGCGCACCGGCTCGCTGCCGTCGGCGTTGAGGATGAAGGAGGCGCCGTCGAAGACCAATTCGTCCTGGCCGCCCACCTGGTTCACGTAGGCGAGCGGTAGTCCCGTCTCCTCGATGCGCTCTTGGCTGATCCGGTGGCGCACGCCGGGCTTGGTCCAGTCGAACGGCGAGCCGTTGGGAACGAGCAGCATCTCGGCGCCACGCGTTGCGAGGTGCTCGGTCACCTCCGCACCCCAGATGTCCTCGCATACCGGAACGCCGAGCTTGATGCCGCGAAATTCGATCGGCTCCGGCAGCGGACCTTGTGCGAAAACACGCTTTTCGTCGAACACGCCGTAGTTGGGCAGATCGACTTTGAAACGAACCGCGGCGACCTTGCCCGCGTCCAAGAGCACCACCGCGTTGTAGACCTTGCCGTCCTCGGGCCAGACCGTGCCGGCGAGCACCGCAGGTCCCTCGCCCAGCTCAGCGGCCAGAGCCTCGACGTGCCGGCGCGCCGCGGCCTGGAACGCCGGCTTCAGCACCAGGTCCTCGGGCGGATAACCAGTGACGAACAGCTCGGGGAAGATGACGAGGTCCGCGCCCTCATCGCGCGCACGCTCGCGCATGGCGATCAGCTTGGCGACGTTGGCGTCGATATCGCCGACGGTCGGGTTCGCCTGCGCCAGCGCTATCGCAAGTCGCGAAACCGGGGACTTGGGCATCAAGAAGCCTCAGGCAACACGCACCAACACGCGGGCAGCGTAGCGGGACGCCACCTAAGGTTTGGTAGCGATCCCGCAATCGGTTTACGCAACGTCCGGCATCTGCCGGTGGGCCATACCCTCGCGCTCCTGCTTCAGGCGCTCCGCGATCAGGAAAGCGAGCTCCAGCGCCTGGTCGGCGTTGAGACGCGGATCGCACAGCGTGTCGTAGCGCTCCGAAAGCTGAGCCTCGGAGATGTTAGCCGTGGCGCCGCCCGTGCACTCGGTGACCGGCGAGCCGGTCATCTCCACGTGGATACCGCCGGCATAGGTGCCCTCGGCGCGGTGGACGTCGAAGAAGGTCTCCGCCTCCGTGCGGATGCGGTCGAAGGGCCGGGTCTTGAGACCGCCCGCAACCGAGATCGTGTTGCCGTGCATGGGATCGCAAGACCACACTACCGTGCGGCCCTCCTGCTTCACGCGGCGCACGAGCTTGGGCAGATGCTTTTCCACCTTGTCCGAGCCGAATCGGGCAATCAAGGTCAGGCGACCCGGCTCATCCGACGGGTTCAGGATGTCCAACAGGCGCATCAGGCCGTCGGGCTCCAGCGAGGGGCCGACCTTGACGCCGATCGGATTGCGGATGCCGCGCAGGAACTCCACGTGCGCGTGATCGGGCTGACGCGTGCGGTCGCCGATCCAGAGCATGTGCCCGGATGTGGCATACCACGCCTGCGAGCCGCCGGCCTCGTCGCGACGCGCCAGCGACTGCTCGTAGTTCAGCAGCAGGCTCTCGTGGCTGGTGTAGAACGAGGTGCGCCCGAGCTGGGGAACGGTCTCCTCGGTCACGCCGCACGAGCGCATGAACTGCAGCGCCGTCTGGATCTGCTCGCCCATCTCCCGGTACTTCTGACCGAACGGCGACTTCTGCTCGAAGTCCAAAAGCCAGCGCAGCACGTTGTCCAGGCTGGCATAGCCGCCGCTGGAGAACGCGCGCAAGAGGTTCAAGGTCGCCGCCGCCTGGCGGTAGGCCTCGAGCTGGCGATGGGGATCTGGGATGCGATCCTTCTCGGTGAAGCCTTCACCGTTGATGATGTCGCCGCGGTAGCTCGGCAGCTCCTTATCCCCGCGCTTCTCCATAGGCGAGGAGCGTGGCTTGGCGAACTGGCCAGCAATGCGGCCGACCTTCACCACCGGAGAGCCGCCGGCGTAGGTCAGGACCACCGCCATCTGCAGGAAGACGCGGAACAGCTCGCGGATGTGGTTGGCGCCGTGCTCGGCGAAGCTCTCGGCACAGTCACCGCCCTGCAGCAGGAAAGCCTCACCCGCGGCGACGTCCGCCAGCGCGCGCTTCAGCTTGTCCGCCTCGCCGGCAAACACGAGCGGCGGGAACGATGCGATCTTCGCCTCGACATCGGCCAGCGCCTGCTTGTCGGGATAGTCGGGCACCTGGACGATCGGCTTCGATCTCCAGCTGTCGGGGGACCAGGATGCCGCCATGACGTTATGCTCCATACTTCGTGCGGCCGGGACGCTCGGGCGCCTTCCAAAGGGCCGCCGCTTGCCCGGCATTATGCCATTGGCGGGGGCTTATAAGCTACCCCGACCAAGGTTGCCAGTGCCGGGCGTGCTGCGCTGCGCAGAGCGGAGTTGCATGGGCGCGCCCTTGCAGGCCGCGGCCGCAGCGCACATGCGCTGGCAATCGGCTCGCCGGCATGCCATGAGCGAGGGATGAGCGCGGAAGAGCCATCCTTTACCTTTGGGATCGAGGAGGAATACCACCTCGTCGATCTGGAAACGCGCGGCTTTGCGGCCGCTCCCACGGCGCTGATGGAAGCCTGCGAGAGCGCGCTCGGCAAGCAGGTGGCGCCGGAATTCTTCCGCTCGCAGATCGAGGTCGGGACCCAAGTCTGGCGCGATTTCAAAGAGGCGCGCCAGGAGCTCGCCCATTTGCGGCGCACCATCGCGGATGCGGCCCGCGAGTTCGGCCTCGCGCCGATCGCCACCTCGACCCACCCGTTTGCCGACAAGTCGACGCTGGAGACGACGCCTAAGGAGCGCTACCAAGCGCTGGCGCGCGACTTCGGCGGCATCGGCCGGCGCCTCGCCATCTCCGGCATGCACGTGCACGTAGGCCTCGACGACGACGAGATGCGCATCGACCTGATGAACCAGGCGCGCTACTTCCTGCCTCATCTGCTCATGCTGTCGACGTCGTCGCCCTTCTGGCAGGGCGAGGATACCGGCCTCAAGAGCTACCGGCTCGCCATCTTTCACGAGCTGCCGCGCACGGGCCTGCCGCAGCGCTTCGGCAGCTTCGGCGAGTTCCAACGCACCGTCGACATCCTGGTGAGCAACGGCGTCATCGAGGACGCGACCAAGATCTGGTGGGATCTGCGCCCTTCGGCACGCTTTCCCACGCTGGAGATGCGCGTCACCGACGTGTGCACGCGCATCAACGATGCAATGTCGGTTGCGGCGCTGTTCGTCTGCGTCATGCGCATGCTCTGGCGCCTGCGCCGCTCCAACCATCGGTGGCGTGACTATCCCGCCTTCCTGATCGAGGAGAACCTCTGGCGCGCCCAACGCTACGGCGTCGACGACCGGTTGTTCGACTTCGGCAAGGGGACGCTCGTGCCCTTCGCCTCCCTGATCGACGAGCTGTTGGACCTGATCGCGGAGGACGCCGCGGTGCTCGGCTGCGAGAAAGAGGTCAAGCACGCGCTCAATATCGCGACCGGCGGCACCAGCGCCGACCGGCAGCTCGATTGCTACGAGGCGCTGATCGGCAAGGGTATCGCCAAGGAAGAGGCGCTGAAGGGCGTGGTCGATCAGCTCATCGCCGAGACGGTGACAGGGCTGTAGCGGCGCCGGCGCTGACCCTCAGCGCAGCGAGCTGCGGCGCGACGCCAGGCGGGACGGCAAGCGCAGCGTCCGCAGCGGCTGCTCGATGAACCGATAGGTTGCAGCAGCGAGCGCCAGAGCGGCAGCGAGACAGATCGCGGTGACCCACGTGTCCTCCTCCAGATCGAGGATGTTGCGGAACGCGATCAGCGGCCAATGCCAAAGATAAAGCGCGTAGCTCACGAGCCCCATCGCCACCATCGGCTGGGACGCCAGGAAGGCGCGGTTCGGCACCGCCTCGGGCCCGGCACCGATTACAAGAAGCGCGCCGAGCGTCGGCACCAGCGCCCACCAGCCCGGATATTCGAGCCCGTCGGTGAATGTCAGTGCGGCGACACCAATGAGCACCAAGCCTACGGCCGAGGCGCCGCTCGCAGCCCGTGCCCTGGCGATCCCGAAGCGATCAAGGCCGCGCGCCAGATGCTGCTTCCCCTGCTCTCTCGCAATCGCAAGCGCCAGCAACCCGCCAAGCGCCAACTGCCAGACGCGCGACTGCGGCAGGTAGTAGGCGCGCGCGAGCACATCGCCCACCATCGCCAGGTTGGCCGTGAACGAGGCGGCGATGATTAGCGCAACTGCAGCGATCAGCCGGCGCCTCTCCGGCACCGCCACGAGCACAAGCGGCCACAGCAAATAGAACTGGCCCTCGACCGCCAGCGACCACAGGTGCACGAGCGGCTTGTCCTCGATCGCCCCCTGGAAGTAGCCGGCCTTGGGGCTGACCGTGAAGCGGAGGAAGTCGGCAAGGCTGTGTGCCATGCCGTGGCGTAATTCTTGGACCTCGTGAGGAAGCAGGAGCCACCAGGCGATCGCCAGGATGCCAGCAAGCATCGTCGCGAGCGCCGGCACCAAGCGCATGAGGCGCGCGAGATAGAAGCGCTTGAGGCAGAACTGCCCCTCGCCTTCTTGGCGCGCGATGAGGCCGGTGATCAGGAAGCCGGACAGGACGAAGAAGACATCGACGCCGACAAAGCCACCGGCAACGAGCTGCGGCATGGCGTGATAGCCGATGACGCACAGTATGGCGATTGCGCGAAGCCCGTCGATATCCGCTCGATACCTAATCCGTCCTGCTCCCCTCAGCGGTCGTTCGAGGTGTGGGCACTTTCGTCACAGGCCCGCGGCCATGCCGCCGTCGATGGCGAGTTCCGCCCCGGTGATGAAAGAGGATTCATCGGAGGCGAAGAACAGCGCGGCCATCGCCACGTCCTCCGAGGTGCCGAAGCGCCCGAGCGGCGTCTGATTGAGGAGCGCGTCCGAGAAGGCCTTGATCTTCAGGACGCGCTCGGTGAGCGCCGTCTCGATGAAACCCGGCGCCAGCGCGTTGACGCGAATATTGAAGGGCGCGTACTCGACGGCGAGACCGCGCGTCAGGGCCGAGATGGCGCCCTTGGTGGCGCCGTAGGCTGCCAATGTGCGCATGCCGCGGTGGCCCATGATGGATGCAAGGTTCACCAGCGAGGCACGCCCCGACGCCTTCAAGAGCGGGAAGGAGTCGCGGGCGATGCGGACGACGCCATCCAAGTTCACCTCGCGCAGGCGCACCCAGTCGTTGTCCGACATGTTGCGGAAATCGGAGCGCACGTTGATGCCGGCGTTGTTGACGACGATGTCGAGGCGGCGGTGCTCCTGCTCGATCTGGCGCATCAGGGCGGTGACGTCCTGCCCCTTGGAGACGTCGACGGTCATCGGCGTGGTGGAGAAGCCCTTGACGGCGCACTCGGCGGCGGCCTTCTGGGTCGCCTCGCCGTCGATGTCGGTGATGTAAACGTGCGCACCTTCCTCGGCGAACAGCTTGGCCACCGCTAGTCCGATGCCGGCGCCCGAACCGGTGACGAGGGCAATCTTGTCTTTCAGCCGCATATCTGGTCTCCACGGAACCGCAGCGACCTAGCATTCGCCCCCGCCGCTTTCAATGGGACATGGGCCCTGGGAGGACTGAGCGGGGCGGCAAAGACGGCAGATCGCCCGGCGGCGGCAGCAGAATGGCCTCTCAGACACCACCGGCAAACGCTCAGCGGCGGCGCTCGGAGCGGCTGTAGTTGCTGAGGTGGCCTTCGCGGGCGGCGGCCGCTCGCATCTTCTGAGCGTATGCCTTGCTCTTGCCCTGGGGAGCCGGCGGGGCCAGGAGCCGCTCAAGATCGCTGGCGCCGCACTTGGGACACTCGGGAACATCGTTGGAGCGCACCAGCGTCTCGAACTCGTTCTCGCACTTGGTGCATCGATAGCTGTAGATCGGCACGATCAGAGATCCCGTCGTTGGGCCGGCCTAGGATTGCTCGTTCGACCAGCGTTGCGACCCGAATTCCTGCGCGATGGCAATGGCGCGTGCGGCCTGCAGATCCTCACCCGCGCCCGCTCCCACCAGCGCGCCGTCGCCCAGCGCGACGCAGACATCGCGCGCGGCCTCCAGAAGCTGCGCCTGCGGGTAGGTCTTCTTGCGCTTGCCGCCGTAAGCGAGGTAGTCGCAGGTGCAAACGCTCATCAATTGGTGGAAGCGCTCTGGATTCTTGAATGCCCCGATGCGCTCCAGCATGGCGGCCACGGGCCCGGCGCGCACGCGTGAGACCCGGTGCACCCTCTCGCATTCGCACAGAGCCAGCAGAGCCAGCTCGCGGCATGCATCGGGGACGCCGAAGCGCTCCGAGATCGCCTCGATGCGCGGCGTGCCGCGCTCGACGTGGCGATAGTGAACCGGTAGATGCTCGCGCGGGGAATCCGACTTGCCGACGTTCATGACGAGAAGCGCATAGCGCACTTCCAGCGGCGCGTTGCCGGCTGCCGCCCGCATCAACGCCTTCAAGATATGCTCGCCGATGTCCACCTCGGCCGGGTTGTCGGCGATCTGTGGCACGCCGAAGAGCGCTGACACCTCCGGCAACATGACGTCGAGCGCGCCGCATTCGCGCAAGGCTTGAATCATCGTCTGCGGCGAGTTGGACATCAGCCCGCGCTCCAGGTCGGGCCACAGGCCCGTGGGCGCAACGGAAGCAAGAACCCCACGCTCGACCTGCTCGAACATGACGTCGAGCGAATCCACATCCAGCGCGCCGCCCTCGGCAATCAGGGCCGCGAGCCGCAGGATTTCGATGCCCGGATGTACGGGTACCAGATCCGTCGGTAGCGGAGTCAATTTAGCTGCCATAGGCAAAGGATCACCAGTTGGCAGAAAAACGCAAGTGCCGGGTGTGCCGCGGGGCGGTTGTGTAACGATAAATGTTGCGCGAACCGCGACGCTTATCCCGCCGCCTCGGTCGGCGCGACCCACTTCTCGCGCATTGTGACAAGCTCCTCCGCCGCGGTGGGATGCAACCCCATGGTACGGTCGAAGTCGGCTTTGGTGGCACCGAGCCGCAACGCCAGCGCTGCAAGCTGCACGATCTCGGCGGCGCCCTCGCCCAGGACGTGGCACCCCAGAACCTTGTCGCTCTGGCCGTCGACTATGAGCTTCATCAGCATTTTCTCGTCACGCCCCGAGACGGTGGCCTTGAGCGGGCGGAACGCCGCCTTGAAAATGTGCAAATCCTCGCAGCGCTCGGCCGCCAAATGCTCAGGCAATCCCACCGTGCCGATCTCCGGCGTGGAGAACACGGCCGTGGGCACATCCATGTAGTCGGGCGACCATGGCTTGCCGCCGAACTCGCTGTCGGCGAAGGCATGGCCCTCGCGGATGGCGACGGGGGTCAGCGCCATGCGGTCGGTAACGTCACCGACGGCGAAGATCGTCTCGACCGACGAGCGCGAGGTCTCATCCACCACCACATGGCCGTTCCAGCCGAGCTTGACGCCGGCGGCCTCCAGGCCAAGGCCGACCGTATTGGGATTGCGGCCGACGGCGAACATGATCTGGTCGCCTTCCAGCGTCGAGCCGTCATCGAGGTGGCCGATGAGGCCATCGGCGGTTTTTTTGATGCGCGTGAAGATGTGGCCGGTGACGATGCGGATGCCGCGCTCGGTGTAGGCCTCGCTCAGCATGTCGCGCAGGTCCTGATCGAACCCGCGCAGGATCTTGTCGCCGCGATAGATCAGTGTGGTCTCGACGCCGAGGCCGGCAAAAATGCCGGCGAACTCGACCGCAATGTAACCACCGCCGGCAACGATGATGCGTCTGGGCAGGCGCTTGAGGTCGAAGGCCTCGTTGGAGGTGATGACGTGCTCGAGCCCCGGGATCGGATTGCCGTACGACGGCGTCCCGCCGGTGGCAATCAGGATCTTGCCCGCGCTCAGCGTCTTGCCCGAGCGCTTGAGCATAACGGCGTTGGCGCTGGCGACCTCTGCGCGCTCCTGAAAGATGGTGACGCCAATGCGCTCCAGATTGGCGGCATAGATCTTTTCAAGTCGCGCGATCTCCTTGTTCTTGGCCGCGACCAGCGTGGGCCAATCGAAGGTTGGATCGTCGAGCTGCCAGCCGAAACCGCGCGCGTCCTCGAACTCGTCGCCGAAGCGGCTGGCGTAGACGAGGAGCTTCTTGGGCACGCAGCCGCGGATGACGCACGTGCCGCCGACCCGATACTCCTCCGCGATCGCCACCTTGGCGCCGTGGGTTGCGGCGATGCGGGCGGCACGCACGCCGCCCGATCCCGCACCGATCACGAAGAGGTCGTAGTCGTGCTTGGCCACCGCTGGCTCCTTCAGCTATCGCCCTCATCGGAGCCGACGATCGCGATGCCGTTTGCGCCCGCGACGATGGCGAGATCGGCAATGCCGAGAAACAGTCCGTTCTCGACCACGCCCGGAATGAGCTTCAAGGCCTCGTCCAGGTCCTCTGGCTCGGGGATGGAGCCGAAGGCGCAGTCGAGGATGTAGTTGCCGCTGTCGGTGACGAAGGGCTTGCCGTCGGCGCCCATGCGCAGCGTGATGTCGCCTTCGCAGCCGGCATCGGCCGCGAGCGCGATCACCATATTGCGCGTGGCGGTCAGTCCGAACCGGACCACCTCGAGCGGCAGCGGGTGCGCGCCCAGCGTCTCCACCTTCTTGGTCTCGTCGGCGATGACAATCATGCGGCCCGAGGCGGTGGCGACGATCTTCTCGCGCAAGAGGGCGCCGCCGCCGCCCTTGATCAGGCGCAATTCGCCGTCGAGCTGATCGGCGCCGTCGACGGTCAGGTCGAGAAACGGCAACTCGTCGAGCGTGGTCATGTGGATGCCGAGCTTTTCGGCGTGGGCCTGCGTCGCCTCGGACGTCGCCACGCAGATGAGATCGAGACCCTCGTTCACTTTCGGCCCTAGGACCTCGACGAACTTCGCCGCCGTCGTTCCGGTGCCGAGCCCCAGCTTCATGCCGGGCTCCACGTACTGCAGCGCGCGCTCGGCCGCCGCCAGCTTCCAGGCGTCATTGCTCATCGGTGGTGGTCTCCCCGCAATAAACGCTCCCGCCGGGAGCGTGTTGGCGCGACGCAATTTCTGGCGATGGATGATCGCCCCCTCCCCGCAAAGGGAGGGGGCCGCCAGCGCGAGCCCCTTGGCCTCCCGGCTCACACCGCTTGGCCGTGCCTGCCGCGTCGCACGGCCCATCCGAACTGCGTGGCGGAGACGCTTACAATCCGCCCATCAAAGTGTACTTCATCTCGACGAATTCTTCGATGCCGTGATGCGAGCCCTCGCGGCCGATGCCGCTCTCCTTCACCCCGCCGAAGGGGGCGACCTCGGTCGAGGTCAGTCCCTCGTTGACGCCGACGATACCGTATTCGAGAGCCTCGGCAACGCGCCAGCAGCGGCCCATGTCGCGCGAGAAGAAGTAGGCGGCGAGGCCGAAGGGCGTGTCGTTCGCCATGGCGATCGCCTCCTCCTCGGTCGCGAACTTGAACAGCGGCGCCACCGGACCGAACGTCTCCTCGCGCGCAACAAGCATGTCGCGCGTCACGCCGGTCAGGATCGTCGGCTCGAAGAAATTGCCGCCGCGGGCGTCGCGCTTGCCGCCCATGCGGACCTTCGCGCCTTTGGAGACCGCGTCGGCGATGTGCGCCTCGACCTTCTCCACCGCGGCGGTATTGATGAGCGGACCGACGGTGACACCCGTTTCCAGGCCCGGGCCCACCTTCAGCTTCTTGACGGCCGCAGCGAGCTTCTCGGCAAAGGCGTCATAGACGCCTTCCTGCACCAGGATGCGGTTGGCGCATACGCAGGTCTGGCCCGCGTTGCGGAACTTGGACGCCATCGCACCGGCGACGGCACGGTCGAGATCGGCATCGTCGAACACGATGAAGGGCGCGTTGCCGCCGAGCTCCATGCCGACGCGCTTCACCGTGCGCGCGGACTGCTCCATCAGGATCTTGCCGACCTCGGTGGAGCCTGTGAACGTCACCATGCGCACCAGCGGATTGGACGTGATCTCGTTGCCGACGGGCACCGGGTTCTTGGCCGTTACCACATTGAGCACGCCCTTGGGGATGCCCGCGCGCGCGCCCAGCTCCGCCAGCGCCAGCGCCGACAGCGGCGTGTCCTCGGCCGGCTTCACCACGACGGTGCAGCCCGCGGCGAGCGCCGGCGCCACCTTGCGGGTGATCATCGCGGAAGGAAAGTTCCACGGCGTGATCGCGGCGACGACGCCGACAGGCTGCTTCATGACGACGACGCGCGCGTCCGCCTTGTGCGTCGGAATGATCTCGCCGTAGATGCGCTTGGCCTCTTCCGCGAACAGCTCCACGAAGTTGGCGGCGTAGATGATCTCGCCCTTGGCCTCGGCGAGCGGCTTGCCCTGCTCCTTGGTGAGCAAGAGCGCCAGCTCGTCGGCATGCTCGATGATGAGGTCATACCAGCGGCGGATGATCCTCGAGCGCTCCTTGGCGAGGAGCGCCGCCCACGGCTTGAAGGCGCGCCCTGCGGCCTCGATCGCCGCTTTGGTCTCGGCGGCGCCAAGATCGGGAACGCGCGTGATCTCCTCGCCCGTCGCCTTGTCGATGACCGGCATGTCGGGCTTTCCGACCCAGGCGCCGTCGATATAGGCCTGCGACTTCAGGAGCGTGATGACTTTCTTATCCATAGCGAACATACACCGCACTTTAAGATGCTAGTGCCCCTTGGCGATCTGTCTAAGGTGCGGAGCCTGCGGTTTCAAGCGACAACCCCGCGCAGCATGACACCGCAACCGCAAAGGACTAGCTTGCCGCCGGCTCTACCATCCAGGGATCGCATGAAAGACCTCACCCTCGTCTTCGACCTCGACGGCACGCTCGTTAACACGGCACCCGATCTGACCGCAGCCACCAACCATGTTCTGGCGCAAGTGGGCTTGGCGCCGATCAGCGCCGCGGAGCTTCTGCCGCTCACCGGGCAAGGCGCCAAAGCCATGGTGGATCGCGCGCTCGGGCCCGCCGGCGCGAAGCTCTCGGAGGCCGAGCACTCGGACCTATTGGCGCGCTTCTTCGACTATTACGGCCGCCACATCGCGGTGGGGAGCGAGCCCTACGAAGGCACGATCGCGGCGCTGGAGCATCTGAGCCGCGAAGGCGCGAAGCTGGCTGTCTGCACCAACAAGAAAGAGAACATGTCGCGCGCGCTGCTCGATGCGCTCGACATGACCAAGTACTTCGCCGCGATCGCCGGGCGCGACACGTTGCCCGTGAGCAAGCCCGATCCGGGCCACCTGTTGGGAACCATCACGATGGCGGGTGGCAGGGCGGACCGCGCAGTGATGATCGGCGATAGCCGCACCGACATCGCAACCGCCAAGGCGGCAAACGTTCCCGTCATCGCGGTGAGCTTCGGCTATACCGACACGCCCGTGCGCGATCTCGATCCCGATATCGTCATCGATCACTACAGCGAGCTTTTGGCAGCGATCGCGTCGCTGAAGCCTTAAGGCTCAGTTCGTCGTCGTCGCCTTCTCGTCCTTGTCGGCGCTCGAGCGCTGCGGCCAGAGCTTGCGGCCGACCATGATGGTGGCCGGCAGGAAGACGAGATCGGCCACGAGAGACGCGAGTAGCGTGAAGCCGCACACCAGGCCGAACATCCTGAGCGACGGCAGGTCCGAGAACACGGTGACGCCGAGGCCGAACGCCAGCACGATGGTGGTCAGGATGATCGCGGGACCGACGAGGACGCGCGCACGCCGGATCGCGTGCTCGGGCGCATCGCCCACCTGCTCCTCGAGCTGCAATCGGTTGAGGAAGTGTATCAGCGCGTCAATGCCGAGGCCGAACACGACGAGCAGCGCCACCACCGAGGCGAACTCCAGCCCGTCTCCCCTCGCCCACAACAGCGTGCCCGAGGCGACGACCGGGAACAGGCCCGGCAGGATGCTGACCACCGCGACGAACGGCGAGCGGAAGGCCATGCCGAGCAACACGCCGGCAATGGCGACGCAGATCGGGATGCTCTCCTTGAGCTGATCGATCATGCGCTTGGAATTGCGCGCGGCGATCGCTGGAAGGCCCGTCACCGAGATGCGGAACGAGGGATAAGCCTCGCGCACCGGATCGAGCGAGCGGTCGATCTTCTCCACAACGGGCAGGATCTTGCTGGAATCGATGTCCGGCAGACGTCCGGTGACGAGGACCGCATTCTCCTCCTTGGCGATGAAGCGGCGCACCAGATGTTCCGGCAGGATGCCCACGTACCTCTTCACCGTCTCGATGCGATCGTCGCCGGCTTCATGCAGCCAGCGGCGCAAGCTCTCCACCGACCAGACGTTGCCCAGGCCCGCCGCCTCTTCCAGCGTGTCGTGGACCTTGGCGATGACCTCCATGGGAGCGGGCGAATAAAGCGAGCTTCCGTCCGACCACTCGATCATCACGTGGACCGGATTGGCGCCGGTCAGCTTGTTGTCGATGCGGCTGGTGGCATCGAGAGCCTGCTCGCGGTCGGGCACCTGATCGGCCAGGCGGTAGCGCGAGGGCAGATCGAGGAAGGCGGCGAAGCAGGCTGCAAACATCGCAAATCCGATCGCCGTATAGAGGTAGGGCCGCTTGACCACGTGATCGACGATGCCGCCCACGACGGTGCCGAGCCCGTCCATGAGCGCATCCGCCGGCGAGCGGTCCTTGGCCAGCGCCGCCTCGTTGCGAATGAACTTCACGCCCAGGATCGGCAGCACCAGCAACACGGCAATGAATGAGATGCAGGTCGAGAGCACGCCGGCGAGGCCAAACGTGCGGATGAGACCCGATTCCGACAGCAGCAGCGCGCTGAAGGCCAGAAGGGCGGTGCCGTGCGCCAGCACGCAGGCCGGGCCGACGACGCGCACGGCAAACTGCACCGCCTGGAACCGGTCGTCGCCCTCGCGCAGGCGAATGCGGATCGCCGACACCATCTGCATGCTGTCGGAGAAACCCATCACCATGATGAGCGGCGTCATCACGTTGAGGAACAGGTTGAGCTTGAAGCCCGCCCAGCCCAGCAGGCCGAGCGACCACGTCACGGCCAGCACCGGCGGCAGCGCGGCAACCAGCATCAGCGAGACGCGGCGGAAGAAGATGACGGCGATCAGCGCGCCGAACAGAAGACCAAGCCCGTTGTAGACGAGCTGGTCGCGCTCCACCGCGTTGCGGATCTCAAGTTGCATCACCGGCGCGCCGGTGAGCTTGGCCGTGAGCCCCGTGCCCTTGAGCATCTCATGCACGGTGTCGCCGATCTCGCCGATGACGACACGCGCCGTCTTCTCCGCGACGACATGTCGGTCGAGCGCGAGGATGACGAGAGCGAGCTGGCCGTCGTCGGACAGGAACTTGCCCTTGACGATGTCGTTGGTGCGCAGCGCAGAGATAATGGAATCGAACTCCGCCTGATCCTCCGGCAGGTCGTCGGGGACGATCGGAGCAGCGTATCCCGTCTCGTCGGGAGGTCCGCGCGCCGAGAGCATGGAGACTATGCCGGAGACGCCGTCGATGAGTTGAAGATCGATCGCCAGGTTGGCGAAGGCCTGCAATTGAGGACGCTTTAAAAGTTCATGCCCCTCGACGACGACGAGCACGTCGTACTCGCTGGACGGAAAGCGCCGGTCGATCGCCTCATAGCGATGGAACTCCTCGGTGTCCGTGCGAAACAGCTCCGAGAGCGAATCGTCCACCTGCAGGCGCGACACGCCGAACGCGGCAATCACCGTGGCAATAGCAATGAGCACGGCCACGAGATTGGGGGCCATCAATCCGACGAGGCCGACCCGCTCGAGACCGAGTGAAAAGATGAATCTGCGGCGCGGTTGCCCGGCGCTCCCCATTGCTCCCCCGTCGGCATATTTTGGCTCTGCGTTTCGCGGCCCGCCGATTTGCTCCTTGTCCCACGTCGGATTGCCGATTTCCACACGGAATCAGGATGTGAACAGCCGATCGTTGCATTTGGCGCACACGCGGGGCAAGAGGATCACTGTGCGTCAGGGTACGCCCCATTGTGGCCGCAACCCCGAGCTCCCTTGCCAGCCGAAAACAGCGCTCCTAAATGGCGCAAGAGGCCTTTCACCAGCCGCGTTGCGGGAAAAACAATGACCATCGGCACCACGCCCCAGGGTCCACGGGCCAAAGGCGCCTGGCTCGCGCGCATCGTGAGCGGACTGGCGCTCTTCTTCGTAGCGTTCGTTCTGTTCTGCCGACTGGGCGCTGAACCGGCCATTGCCACGCCGCAGCAGGCACCCAACAGCCGAGTCGTGCTGGATCTGCCGGCCAGCTTCACTCCTTCGCCCCTATTCTCCGGCTTCCAGGACGAGACGCGCGGCACCTCGTTCGTCATCCTCGAGGCCCCTGCCAGCGAGTACGACAAGATGGCGCAGGGGCTCACCCGCGAGGAGCTCGCCAAGCGTGGCATCGAGGACGCGCGGCCGGCATCGATCTCGCGCTCGGGGCCACACGTCTATATGCGGGCCAAACAGTCATCGCCTGCCGGGACATTCGAGAAGTTCTTCGTGCTGTTTCGCACTCACGACCAGACCGTGCTGATCTCGGCCAACGTGCCGATCAAGGCGATCGAGGACGGCAGCGTCACGCCCGAAGAGATCGAGCGCATCCTGGCCAGCGCCAAGACCACCGAAAAACCTAGCGTGCGCGACCTCTTCTCGCTGTCCTATCTCGGGCCCTTCAAGGAAGCCGGCACGCTCGTCGGCACCAGCAAGGTCTACACGCTCGATGGGCGCTTGGAGCCGGAACGGCGCGGCGAGACGCGCTCGGCGTTCATGGTCGCGCCGTCGCTCGACAAGCGCCCGATCGCCGATCCCGACAAGCTCGCAGTGAACCTGCTGGCCAGCCTGCCAGGCTACAAAGAGGTCAAGCCCGGCGAGCCGCAGGACGTTAAGATTAGCGGCCTCGACGGCGTGGTGGTGTGGGCGGACGCTGTCGATACGGACGACAACACCCCGGTTCACCTTTATCAGGCCATGCTGATCGGCAAGGACGGCGGCTATTATCGCCTGATCGGGATTGCCACGCCCGGACAGGCAGCGAAACTGACGCCCGAGTTCCCGAAGATTGCCGAGAGCTTCGCGCTGCTGCCCTGAGGCTGCCGGCCTCGACAAGGGGCGCTTACGGCGCCTTGACATTCGAGCACGGGGGCTCGCATAAGGTCTGCCCGCAGCGCGCATTGGCGCTTCCAGTTCTTGCGGGCCATTCGGGCGGTTAGCTCAGCGGTAGAGCACACGCTTCACACGCGTGGGGTCACAGGTTCAATCCCTGTACCGCCCACCATTTGTTAGCCAAGGTCCAAACCGGGAAGAAACATACCTAGAACAAGGGCCGCGCCGCCATTTTGGCGCCCGCATTGTCGACAGACTGCAGGCCGCTTCCCCTTTTGAAAGTGATGGAGGTCGAAATGCCTCTTGCGCATATGTCGGACGACGAAATTCGCAAGTTCCGGGACACCATCCGGCGCCACAACAAGCGACTTTCCGATTTCGAGCTTTGGGAGCGTGAAGCCCCAATCGGAGCCGTCGACGTCCGCTACAAGCCACTTGGGACCTCGAAGAACTACCGCTTCGGCTCCGGCTCCGGCTGGCCCGCAGCGTTGGAGCGCGATCTGGCCGAAGGCCTTTTCGATCGCAAGTAACGCCCGGTTTTACGGGCGTTCGCGCGCTAAGCCGCGATCGTGTCTCGGCCTCACTATGCGGACGGTCGCCCGTCTCAGCCGGTTCGGCCGCAGAGGCGTACCCTCACAGCGGACGCTCGTCTGTTACGGCGCCTGCGCGGCCGCTATCAGCATCCTCGATGCGCAACGCGTCTCGCTGAGCTCATACTCGGCTTTGGCGATGTGGCCACCGGCCAGCTCGTCGCGCGCGGCCATCTCGACGGCGAGCGCATGGTGCGCTCTGAACTCGCAAACGTGCCTTCGAAAAAGGTCCTCGGCGGGTATGACAACCCTCCGTCGGGAGCAACGGCGGCGAGATCGTTGCGATTCGTGTGGATCAATAGTGGATGAGTTGTGGATAACTCTTCTCCGGACGGCAACGCCCGGGCCGCAAGCAGCCGCAATATGAGAGCCCCAGCGCCGGTGCGAGACCGCGCGTCTCAGCGCTGCGCCGAACGCGCGGCAACGGTCTGCGTCTCGTACATGCTCAAGATCGGATCATCGAGCAGGATCGCCTCGTCGTACTCGCCGTACCCGTTGAAGTGGCCGGCGATGGCGCGGCCATAGGCGCCCATGTTGCCGATCTCGATGTAGTCGCCTTCGCGCACCGACGCCGGCAGCATGAAGGGTCCCTTCATGTAGTCGATCGAGTCGCAGGTCGGCCCCCACAGCTCGAATGCCACGAGTTCCTCGTCGGGCTCGACGGTGCGGCTGACGAGGCGGGTGGGATAGATGAAACCCAGGTGCGCGGCGTCGAACAGCATGCCGTAGCCGCCATCGTTGATGAAGAGGCCGTTGTCGCGGCGTGCATCGACGCGCACGATCAGGCTTTCGGCCTCCGAGACCAGCGCACGGCCGGGCTCGCACATCAGCTTAATGTTCTCGCGCACGGGGAGCTGCTCGATGTCGGCCAGGATGACGTCCATGAACTCTTTGAGCGGGGCGGGATCGCTGTCGGGATAGCGCGAGGGAAACCCGCCGCCGACGTCGAGGCGGTCGATGACGATGCCCGCCTTCACGATCAGCTTGTGCACCTCGGCGAGCGCCGTGACGAAGGCATCCGGAGTGGTCGTCTGTGAGCCAACGTGGAAGGTGAGGCCGAGCTCGGCTGCGGCCTGGCGCGCCTTCATCAAAAGCTGCGCCGCCTTGGGACCGTGCACGCCGAACTTGCGCTCCAGCGGAATGCGGGAGTTGATCGCCGGCACCGCGACGCGCACCCAGAGCAGGAGATCGCGCGCGTGGCCGGTGGACTCCAGGATCTTCTCCAGCTCGTCCTCGCTGTCGAGGGCAAAGCTGCGCACGCCCATGTCGTAGGCGCGCTTGATCGCATGGCGCGATTTGACCGGATGCATGAAGTGGAGGTGCGCGTCGGGGATCGTCACGGCGTCCTCGATCTCGGGCAGCGAGGCGACGTCGAAGTGGCGGATGCCGGCTCCATAGAGCGCGCCGATCAGAAAGACGGAGTTGTTGGCCTTGTAAGCGTAGGCCACGTCACCGGGAAAGTTCTCCAAAAACCATCGCGCCGCTCGACCTGCCGCATGTGGGCGCAATCCGCGCACCGGGCGCTCGGGCCGGCGTTTCTCGATCAGTTCTGCCGCAGAGGAGAGCTTCTCCATCGCATGTGACCTCCACCGCCTCTAGAGGCGAAACAGGGCTCATCACCCCCCAAAAGAGCGCTGCATGTAGGGCGCGCGCGCCCACCTGTAAAGTCCTTTCTTCCCCGCAAGATGGCGGTTTTTCGGGACTTCGGGCGGCAGGCTGAGCCAGACCGTCGCGCTTCCTCATAGCAACACTCTGGCCCACTCGTAACCCAATTGCCGGTTTCTGCTGTTCCCCGGCCACCCAGCCTGCCTAAAAACACGCGTAGTTGGTGGGAGTATGAAGGAAAGGTGATGCGGACGGGGGGAAAGATCCTGGTCGACCAATTGGTCGCCAACGGCTGTCGCACACTCTTCACGATCCCCGGTGAAAGCTTTCTGCCTGCGCTCGACGCGCTGTTCGACGACGGACCGATCCGCACGATCGTCTGCCGCCAGGAGGGCGGCGCCGCCATGATGGCGGAAGCCATGGGCAAGCTCACCGGAGGTCCGGGCGTCGCCTTCGTGACGCGGGCAGCGGGCGCGGCCAATGCGGTTAGCGGCGTCTACGTCGCGCATCACGACGCAACGCCGATGCTGCTGCTGGTCGGGCTCTCCTCGCGTGCGAAGGAAGACCGTGGCACCTTTCAGGAGATCGACCTGAAGCCGATCTTCGGCGCGATGACCAAGTGGGTTGGCATCGTGCGCTCGGCCGAGCGCATTCCCGAATATGTGGCCCGCGCCTACCAGACGGCGATGGCAGGGCGACCGGGTCCAGTGGTGCTGGGCTTTCCCGAGGACGTGCTGCACGAGCCGGCCAAGGTTGCCGATGCCGCCTTCAACGGCCCCGCCTCGCCTGCCCCCTCGGGCGCCGACATGGCCTTCGTCAAAGGACAGCTTGCCACCTCCAAGCGCCCGCTGGTTCTGATCGGCGGCGGCAACTGGAGCCAGCACGCCAGCGATCGTCTCGCGAGTGTCGCCAAGCGGTTCGACCTGCCGGTCGCGACCGCCTTCCGCCGCCAGGACCATTTCGACAACCGGCACCAGAATTATGTGGGTCATGCCGGTCTCGGTATGGGCGCCAAGCTCGCCACCGCGGTGCGCCGCGCCGATCTGCTGCTCGTCGTCGGCGAGGCCCCGGGCGACGTCACCACCGAAGGCTACTCCCTGGTGGAGGTGCCGCGTCCCAAGCAGGTGCTGGTGCACGCGCACCCTTCCGCCGACGAGCCGGGCCGCCTCTATCGCACCGATCTGCCGATCGCGGCCGCCCCCCTGCCCTTCATCAAGGCGCTCGCCCGCTTCGCCAAGCCCAATGCCATCCCTACCTGGGCACACGCTCGCCAGGACCTGCGCCGCGCTTACGAGCGCTCGCTCAAGCCAGTGGCGACGCCCGGCAGCGTCAAGCTGGAGGCGATCATCGCCGCGCTGTCGGCAGAGCTGCCGGAAGACGCCATCGTCACCAACGGGGCCGGCAACTACACCGCCTTCCTGCACCGCTACTACCAGTGGAAGAGCTACCCCTCGCAGCTCGCCCCCACGTCGGGCTCCATGGGCTACGGCCTGCCGGCGGCGATCGCGGCCAAGCTCGCCTATCCCGAGCGGACGGTGGTGGCGCTGGCGGGCGACGGCTGCATGCTCATGACGGTCCAGGAGCTGGCGACGGCGGTCCAGTATGGTTTGCCGATCGTCATCATCGTCGCCAACAACGCCATGTACGGAACCATCCGCATGCGCCAGGAGCGTCTTTACCCTGGCCGGGTCGTGGCGACCTCGCTGGTCAACCCGGACTTTGCCGCTTTGGCACGCAGCTTCGGCGCCGCCGGGGTCACGATCACGCGGACCGAGGACTTTCTCCCGGTGCTGCGGCGGGCCCTGACGGTCCCGCTCCCCACCGTGATCGAGCTGCGGCTCGACCCGGAGGCCATCAGCCCGCGCCAGACGCTTTCAGAGATCCGCCAGACCGAGCGCGCCAAGCCGCGCAAACGCCGCTAACGTCTTGCCAATACTGGCTTCGCGCTCATCGCTATTCATACTTATTAATACTTCATTAAAGATAGAATTGTCGCGTTATCCATAGCACCGGCAACGGTTAGACTAACGAGATATTATCGGTTACAAAAGGATCAACTCAATAGTACACGCCGATCCGCACAGGGACTAACACGATGGACTTACAGGCCACAGGCGCAAAGGACGGAGCCCACTGGGCCTGGGCGCGCACGGGCGCTCTGGTCCTCTTCCTTCTGACGGCAATCCTTCTCATCAGCGCACTGAACTCGGCGCAAAGCAGTTCCAATGCTCGCGCACAACTGGGCGCCACCGCTCAGTCTCAGTCACCTCCGCGCAGCTAGACGAGCACAGCCGCACAAACAGTAGCTCTCCTCTTCCCACACACGACTTTACTACTCTCCCCCAAACGCACTTTGGGCCCCGGATCCAGGATGATCCGGGGCCCCTTTTCTATGTTACCGGGATTTCTGGATTTTCCTCGATAACCCACAGATTTCCCTGCAAATGCCTTGGCTTGAGGGTTCTGTAATTTGACACCCCTTGATGGGCGCGTACTAAGTGACGCTGCGGCCCCGTCGTATTTCATTCGGCCTTTTTTGGGGGAGTTTGGCGCCAGTGGCTTGTCGGCGTGAACACGGCGCAGCTCCACCGCAGCAAGCGGTGCATTTTTCGCCCGCGCAACAAGGGAAGCACACATATGGCTATCTCTTTCGGAGCTATCGCCCACCCATTCCTTGCCTCCCACGCCCAAGCCGACGCGACCACCTCTCAAGCCATCATCGCAACACTGCTGAAGAGCATCGACAGCTCACGGGCCAACGTTACGCCGTACAAGCACTGGTTCCTCGAGCACTGTCTGCCCGAGGACGTTCTCGACACCATCCTCGCGCTGCCCTTCGAAGCGCCGCCTTTGGAGGGCGTGTCCGGCAAGCGTGAACTCCACAATGCGACGCGCACATACTTCGATGCGGAGAACATGGAGTGCTTCCCGGTGTGCAGAGCCTTCAACGAGGCCTTCCAGAGCTCAACTGCCACGGATCGCATCGAGCACTATTTCGGCATCGATCTGGAAGGATCCTACCTGCGCGTCGAGCTTGCTCAGGACACAAACGGATTCTGGCTCGAGCCGCACACCGATCTCGGTGTGAAACTGTTCACGATGCTGCTCTACATCTCCAAGGATCCGACCCATACGGATCTTGGAACCGACATCTACGATGCTCACAAGAGTCACGCCGGCCGCTCGCCCTTCCACCCCAACGGGGCGCTGGTGTTCGTGCCGTCTGACATCACCTACCACGGCTTCGAGCCACGCAAGATCAACGGCGTGCGCAAGTCGGTCATCATCAACTACGTGACCAACGATTGGCGCGCACGCGAGCAGCTTGCGTTCCCGGACCAGCCGATCAAGCATTGAGCGACGGCCGGCTTCCTGCCGGCCTCAAGCTCCCTGACATGACCGTCTGCCCCGCAACCAGCATAAGGAGAAAATGATGGCGAAGGCGGCGTGGATCGGGCTTGGCGTAATGGGTTTTCCCATGGCCGGGCACCTCCTCAAGGCGGGCGGACACGACGTCGTCGTCTACAATCGCAATTCTGAGAAAGCGCAGGCGTGGGTCTCCAAGTACGGTGCGGGGCGCACGGCCCCGACACCGGCCGCGGCCGCCGCCGGCGCGGAGTTCGTTTTCTGCTGCGTGGGCAACGACGACGACTTGCGCGCCGTCACAATCGGCAAGGACGGTGCCTTCCACGGCATGGGCGCGGGATCGGTGTTCGTCGATCACACCACCGCCTCGGCTCAGGTGGCGCGCGAGCTGGCGGTCGCCGCCAACGAGCGCGGTTTCTGCTTTCTGGATGCTCCGGTCTCGGGCGGCCAAGCCGGTGCCGAGAACGGCGCGCTGACCGTCATGACCGGCGGCGACGAGACCGTCTTCGAGCAGGCCAAGCCGCTCATCTCCGCTTATGCGCGCGCGGTGATGCTGATAGGGCCGTCGGGCGCCGGCCAGCTCACCAAGATGGTCAATCAAATCGCGATCGCGGGGCTGTTGCAGGGGCTCTCCGAGGCGATCGCGTTCGGCCAGCAAGCCGGTCTCGATCTCGACCTGGTGATGGAGACCATCTCCAAGGGCGCCGCGCAGTCCTGGCAGATGGAGAACCGCTGGAAGACCATGAGCGAGGGCAGCTTCGACTTCGGCTTCGCCGTCGACTGGATGCGCAAGGACCTGGCGATCTGCCTGGGTGAAGCGCGCCGCAATGGTGCGAGCCTGCCCGTCACCGCGCTCGTCGATCAGTTCTATGCCGACGTGCAGGCGATGGGCGGTGCCCGCTGGGACACCTCGAGCCTCATTGCCCGATTGCAGACAGGCGCCAAAGCCGGCTGAGTCGGCACGCGAGCGTTGCCATGAAATCTTTCCGCAAAGAATTGTGGTTCGACATTCCCGGGCGGCGTGCGTTCGTCAACATCACGCCGCAGGTGGAGGCGTGTCTGGCCGAGATCGGCATCACCGAGGGGTTGGCGCTCGTCAATGCGATGCACATCACCGCATCGGTGTTCATCAACGACGACGAGAGCGGCTTGCATTACGACTACGAGGTGTGGCTGGAAAAGCTGGCACCGCACGCGCCCGTTTCACACTACCATCACAACCGCACAGGCGAGGACAACGCCGATGCCCACCTCAAGCGCCAGGTAATGGGCCGCGAGGTCGTGGTCGCCGTGACCGAAGGCCGCCTCGACTTCGGCCCCTGGGAGCAGATCTTCTACGGAGAGTTCGACGGCGGACGAAGAAAGCGTGCGCTCGTCAAGATTATCGGCGACTAGTTGCGCCGCGTTCTGGCAACGCATCGGCGGAGGGTGCCATGCTGACGATCACTGCCTTCTATGCCTCGCTGCTCGCCGGCCTTTACCTGGTGCTTAGCGCGCGCGTCATCGGCTGGCGGCGCGAACGCCGGGTGGAGCTGGGCGATGCGGGCGATGCTCAGCTCCTGCGGCGCATGCGCGTGCATGCGAATTTCGCCGAGTATGTGCCGCTGGCGCTGATTTTGATGGCTCTCGCCGAAACGATGTCGCCGCCCGACCTGCTCGTGCATATCGTCGGCGTGATCCTGGTTGTGGGCCGCGCTTTGCACGCCTACGGCCTGTCGCAGACGCCGCACATCCTGCGCTTTCGCGTCTACGGAATGGTGCTGACGTTCTTCTCGATCGGCATCGCCGCCATGATCTGCTTCACGCTGTCGTTGCTCTATATGCTTGTCTAGACCTTCTCGCGTGCGTTGTTGCGCGCGCGCGCGAACTCGAGCGGCAGCTCCGTCGTGCACTTGATCTGCTCCATGGCGAAGGCCGACGACACCTTGGCGATCTCGATGCGCTCGATCAGCTTCTTGTAGAAAGCGTCGTAGGCGGCAATATCGGGCACAACGACGCGCAACAGATAGTCGACGTCGCCAGCCATGCGGTAGAACTCGACGACCTCGGGAAAGTCGGCAACGGCGCCGTGGAACTTCTCCAGCCACGCCACGCTGTGTTGATCGGTCTTGATCGAGACGATCACCGTGACACCGGCGTTGACGGCCTCGGGGCTGAGCAGCGCCACACGGCGCTCGATGACGCCCGCCTCCTCCAGTTTCTGGATCCGCCGCCAGCACGGCGTGGTCGAGAGCCCGACCTCTTTGCCGATCTCGGCGACAGGCCGGGTGCAGTCCTGCTGCAGAATGCGCAGGATCTTGATGTCCATCTCGTCGAGCATCACCGTGACCGATCCGAAAAAATGTTGCGCGATGCACCCGCAACCGCAATTGAGCTTGCGCCTAAAGGCGTCAACTGCACAGCATAGAGTAATTTATTCTAGCATGCCTCGGCCTGCCGGCGCTAGCCCAGCAGCCGGCGCACCTCTTGGCGCAGCCGCGGCAGCAGCTCAGCCTCAAACCAGGGATGCCGTTTCAGCCAGGCATTGTTGCGCCAGGACGGGTGCGGTAGCGGAAGAAATCGCAGCGAGCCGGGACGATCGAGAACCGCGCGCCAGTCCTCCACCAACGCGGTGACACCGCGCCGGTCGTCCAGATGCCAGCGTTGCGCATACCCGCCGATCAGCAGCATCAGCTCGATCTGCGGCAGTTGAGCGAACAGGCGCGGGCGCCAGAGGGGAGCGCATTCGCGGCGCGGCGGCAGATCCGCGCCCTTGGCGTCCTGACCGGGATAGCAGAAGCCCATCGGCACGATGGTGATGCGGTTGACGTCGTAGAACTCCTCCGCCGTCACGCCCATCCAGTCGCGCAGACGCTCACCGGAGGGATCGGAGAAAGGCACGCCGGATGCGTGAACGCGAGTGCCCGGCGCCTGGCCGACGACAGCAAGCCGCGCCGTAGTGCTGACGCGCAAAACCGGGCGCGGCTCGTGTCCCAGCGCGACGCCTTGGGGCGTCTCAACGCACACGCGGCAGGCCTGGATCTTACTCACCAACCGATCGAGGCTCGAGGCCACGGACGTTCCCACTCAGATATCCATCACCAGCCCATCCTCGGCGAGGACGACGCGCGGATCTCCGAGCTCGACGGAGCGCGCCAGCATGTCGCTATTCATGTGCGTGAGCATCACGCGCTTGGCGTCGAGCGCGGGCAAGTTCCGCTCGATGATCTGCCAATTCATATGATAGCCGGGCAGCTCGTCGAAGCTGAAGCACTCCGCGATGAAGAGATCGGCCCCGTTTGCGGCCGGCAGCAGGTTGTCGACCCACATCGTATCGCCGGAGAATGTCAAGGTCTTGCCCGCGCATTCGAGCCTGAGCGCATAGGGCGGCGCGCCGGAGGGATGGCGCACCTCGAACGGCGTCACGGTGATGCCGCCGACGGTCAGCGCCGTCTTGTCGGTGTACTCGATGAAGCGCATCTCGAACCGGCGCTCGATCGATGTGGTGCCGGGAAACAAGGCATCCGCCGCGGTGGCGAATCGCTCCTCTATTCCCACCGGTCCGGTGATCGTCAGAGGGGTCGTGCGCTTGGAGATGTAGTGGGCATGCAGCAGCAGCCAGACGAGACCAGAGAAGTGATCGCCGTGCAGATGCGAGATGAAGACGGTGCCAACGTTGTCGGGATCGAGGCCCAGGCGCTGCATGCCGATGATCGCGGTGGCTCCGCAATCGATGAGGAATTCCTCGCCGGGCACGGCGACGTGATAGCAGGTCTGCAGTCGGCCTCCCGAACCGAACGCGTCACCCGAGCCGACGACGGTGAGCTTCATTGGCGCCTCATCGATTCTGTCACCGTCTCAGTCTCACCCATTCTGCCGTGAGCAACAACGCATACCGCACAGGTCCGGCCGCGCTCACGCTTGCGCACTCGGGCGCGCCGAAACCGCCTGCCGCCAGCGCGCGATATTCTGAAGCCCCGGCGGCATATCGATGCGCGCAGGCTTCATGAAGTCGATCGCAACCAGCGCCGTGATGTCGGCGATGGAATAGTGCTCCCCCGCAATGAAGGGGCGATCCTTCAATGCATCGTCGAGCATCACCAACAGTGACCTTGCTTTGTCCTTGTTGGCCTCACCCCACGCTGTTACCTGGGGAACTTCCAGATGGCTCATTTTCTGATTGAGGTGGCGAAACGCGTGCGCGATGGCGCCGAATAGCCCCAGCTCCATCCGCCGGCTCCACATCTCGACGGTCGCGCGCTCAAGGGCTCCGCGGCCGAACAGGGCCGGCTCGGGGTAGATTTCCTCGAAATAACGGCAGATGGCGACGGTCTCGGAAATCACGGTACCGTCGTCGAGGACGAGCACGGGAACGCGCTGCATCGGATTGAGTGCGGAGAAGGTCGGAGCCTTCGCGGCCTCGGTCATGATATCGATTTCCTCAAAAGGGACACTGATCCCTTTCTCGGCGAGGAAGATGCGCACCCGGCGTGGATTGGGGGCGCTGCGCGTCTCGATGATCCGCATGGGGCTGAGGGCGTGGCCGCATTTGTGGTTTTTCTAAACCCTAAAGGGCCGGGGCCTCGCCGACAATCGGGCGGAGCCGACTTGCAGGACACCAGTTGCAGACGCACACTATTTGCCATTAGTCGTTGATAAACACTTAGTTAGTAAATCGTATAGAGATTGAGATTGAGGTCCGCCCCGGACAACAGCGCAACCTTCGACTTCAGACGACCATGAGCACGACTGCCATAGCCAAGGAGGTTGCGCGGCTTCGCAGCCGGCATGACGCACGTGTGCGTGCCGCCGAGAACCTGAGGGCCACACGCGCGCGCCTGGCGGCGGGGACCACCATCAAGCCGGAGTTCGAGTACGAGCTCCTGACAATGTTCGTGCACAACGAGCTGGGAGCCGCCGTCACCATGCCGGCGCTCTATGCTCTGTTCGCCATCGCCTCCATGTTCTGGGCTCCGGTGGCGGAATCGATCCTCTGGCTCGGCATCGTCATCGCCGCCAAGGTAGTGCTCCTGGATCAGGGCCGCCGCTTCCTCGCCCTGCCACCAAGCCAAGTGGACATCCGGACCTGGCGCCGGCGGTTCTTCATCATCGAGCTGTTGAACGGCATCGCGCTCGCCGGATTCGCCCTGGTCGGTATGGGCGAGAACGTCGGGCTCGCCAGCGACTTTGCCTACTCCTCGCACATTTTCATCTTTGCGACCCTGATCGTCGTGATGGCCATCCGCACGATGTTCGCCGCGACGATCCCCCCGATCCTGTACGCCGGCACGGTGCCGATGACGGCCGCGGTGGTGCTGCGTCTGCTCCTGCTCAATGATCCGTTCAGCGTGGCGCTGGCGTTGATGGGTGTCGGCATCCATCTCTACTTCGTGTTCCTGGCGCGCGGCCTGCGCTCCACTGCCCTGTCGATGATCGAGTTCCGCAGCGAGAAGGACGCGCTCATCGCCGAGCTCGAGGAGGCCAAGTCCGTCTCCGACGAGGCCCGCCGGCGCGCGGAGACCGCGAACACGGCCAAGTCGCGCTTCCTTGCCACCATGAGCCACGAGCTGCGCACGCCGCTCAACGCGATCCTCGGGTTTTCGGAGGTGATGAAGACGGAGATGTTCGGCCCGCTGGAGAACCCCACCTACCGCGAATATGCGGGCAACATCCTCGACAGCGGCCGTCACCTTCTGCATCTCATCAACGAGATCCTCGACCTGACGCGAATTGAGTCGGGGCGTTATGAGCTCAACGAGGAGCAACTGCGTCTCGTCGACATTGCCGAGGAATGCCACAAGCTCCTGAAGCTGCGCGCGCAGACCAAAGGTATCCAGATCGATGAGCTTTACGAGCCCGACCTTCCCGTGGTCTGGGCCGACCGGCGCGCCATGCGCCAGATTTGCCTCAACCTGATGTCGAACGCCCTCAAGTTCACGCCGAAGGGCGGCCGCATCATCTTGCAGGCCGGAACTGCCGGTGACGACGGCCAGTTCCTGTCGGTGATCGACAACGGTCCGGGCATCCCCGAGGAAGAGATCCCCAAAGTCCTGCAGGCGTTCGGCCAGGGCGCGCTCGCCCAGGAGAACGCAGAGGGAGGAGCGGGCCTGGGCCTGGCGATCGTGCAGAACCTGATCGAGCTGCACGGCGGCCACCTCGTCTTGACCTCGGAGCTGCGCAAAGGCACCGAGGCTCGCATCGAGCTGCCCGACTTCCGGGTCCTGCGCGTCATGGCGCCGCTGCAGCCGCTCGGCCAGGAGACGCACAAGCTCAAAGATGTCATGCCACGCCCGCCTCGCCCCGCGCGCCTGCGCATGAAAGCGCGTGCCGCCGACGAGGCGAGTTTGCGCTAAAGCGGCGCGCCGTTGTGCCGGGCGCCTGCCGCCGCTACATAAGCCCCACAATTGCCGTTCATACTGAAGCGGGAGCGGAGCACCGTTGGAAACACCCTGCGTCAACATCTGCGAGATCGACCGCGCCACCGGACAATGCCGGGGGTGCAGTCGCACGGTCCCCGAGATTGCGAGATGGTCCAAGATGACGAGCCAGGAGCGCCGGCGCATCATGGAGGAATTGCCCTCGCGCGGACCGCCTGCCGCCGTTTCGTCGGAAAGGTGACCCCATGATCGGCTGGCTGTTGTTGGTGTTCCTGGTCGTGGCGGGGCTTCTGCTGCTATTCCACGGCGACGTTCAATTTCTTGCCGGCATGGGAACTCTGGAGATCATCGTCGTCGCCTGCGCGATCGTCATGATCCTCGTCTACATCATGCTGCTCTTGAGCAACGAGCGCGCGCGCCCGCTGCAGGCGATCCGCTATCTGCTGTTCTGGGGCGCGCTCGCGTTCGCGCTCATCGTCGGCTACAGCTACCGCGACGAGCTTTCCGGCATCGTCGACAGGGTCGCGGGCGAGTTGGTGCCGCCGGGCCAGACCATCTCCGTTGCGACCAACGACGAAGGCGAGCGTGCAGTCCGCGTTCGCCGGCGCCCGGACGGGCACTTCGTCGTCCGCGGTGCGGTCAACGGGCGTCAGATGCTACTGCTGGTTGATACCGGCGCGTCCTCGGTCGTCCTGCGCCCGGCCGACGCCACGCGGGCCGGCGTCGACACCGACAACCTCAACTACAATGTGGCCGTGCGCACAGCCAACGGCACGACCTTCGCGGCTCCCGTCCGATTGCGCTCGATCACTGTCGGGCCGCTGGAGATGCAGGACGTGGAAGCGCTCGTCGCCCAGCCCGGTAGCCTTAACGAAAACTTGCTCGGTATGAGTTTCTTAAGGCGTTTGCGCTCGTATGAATTCTCGAAAGACTTCTTAACGCTCCGGGGCTAATCGAGCGTCGCCCCCCTAGGGATCGATCGGGAACATTTGCGATGGCGCTTAACTCCGGCACCAAGCGGCTGCTGCGCGAGGCTGCGAGCTGGACGGTGATCGCTGTGATCGGCATCGCCGCATTCATGCAGTTCGACAAGCTCCGGACGGGCGCAGAGCGGATGCTGGGCGCGCCCCCGTCACAGGACGCCGGCCGCGACGACGCTGCAGAGCTCAACGCGGTGACCGGTTCCGGCGCGGTCGTCACCATCGCGGCCGGAAACAACGGTCATTTTCATGCCGAGGCAGAAATCAATGGGCGCCCCATCAAGGTAATGGTCGACACCGGCGCGACCATGGTGGCGCTCAGCTATGAGGATGCCGAGCGCGCCGGCATCTTCGTCAATCCCGGCGATTTCACGGGCGCGGTCTCCACCGCAAACGGAGCCGCCCACATTGCCCCGGTGATGCTCGATCGCGTCACTATCGGCGACATCACCGTGCGCGACGTACCCGCGGCCGTTTTGGAGCGGGGCCGGCTCAGAACCTCGCTTTTGGGGATGAGCTTCCTCAACCGGCTGTCGCGGTTCGACATGCGCGCCGGCGAGCTGGTGTTGCAGGAGTAGCAACATCCCCTCTGCCCGTTTACCCCACGTTCGTGTTTTCTTCCGGCAGAACCAAACTTGCCACAACCGGCGTTTACACCTGCGGCTGCCCGTGATGATTAGAGCTGCCCGCCGACCCCGCCATACCTGTTAGCCACCCCATCAAGACTTCGACAGGAATAGACACATGTTGCCTGCGCCGCGCGCCGACTTGAAGCCGAACACGCCCGATTTCGAGCGCTTCCCTCTCGTCAAGCCGACCGGGTTTCGCGAGTACGACGCGCGATGGCTGTTTCCGCAAGAGATCAACCTCATGGGGCTCAACGCGGTGGGCCTCGGCATCGCGACGCTATTTGAACGCCGTGGCGTGAAGAAGCGCATCGTCGTCGGCCACGACTATCGCTGGTACTCGGGAAGCGTGAAGCAGGCTCTCGTCGTTGGCCTGATGGCTGGCGGCGTGGACGTCTTCGACATCGGCCTTGCGGTGACGCCGATGGCCTACTTCGCGCAATTCGATCTCGACGTCGAAGGCGTCGCGATGGTGACGGCGAGCCACAACGACAACGGCTGGACCGGCATCAAGATGGGGCTTGCCCGCCCCCTCACCTTCGGCCCCGACGAAATGACCGCGCTCAAGGAAATCGTGCTGACCGGCGACTACAAGACCTCGGGCCGCGGCAGCTACACCTTCGTTGACGACATGGGCGAGCGCTACGTGAAGAACCTCACCGACCGCGCCAAGCTGAAGCGCAAGCTCAAGGTCGTGGTGGCGACCGGCAACGGCACCGCCGGCGTCTACTCACCGCGCGTCCTGGAGGCGATCGGCTGCGAGGTCGTTCCGCTGCACACCGAGCCCGACCACTCCTTCCCCAACTACAATCCCAACACCGAGGACATGGCGATGCTGCACGACGTCGCCGCCAAGGTGAAAGAAGTGGGCGCGGATGTCGGGCTCGCCCTCGACGGCGACGGCGACCGCTGCGGCGTCGTCGACAACGAGGGCCAGGAGATCTTCGCCGACAAGGTCGGCGTGATGCTCGCGCGGGACATCTCCAGCCTGCACAAGAATGCCAAGTTCGTCGCCGACGTGAAATCGACCGGCCTGTTCCTCACCGATCCGGTGCTGAAGGCCAACGGCGCGACCACCAACTACTGGAAGACCGGCCACTCCTACATCAAGCGCTACAGCCACGAGATCAAGGCGATCGTGGGCTTCGAGAAGTCGGGCCACTATTTCTTCAATCCGCCTCTGGGACGCGGCTACGACGACGGGCTGATCGCTGCGCTCGCGGTTTGCGATATGCTCGATCGCAACCCAGACAAAACCATGGCCGACTTGAAGAACGACCTTCCCAAGACCTGGGGGTCGCCGACCATGTCGCCCCACTGCGACGACGAGAAGAAGTATGCCGTCGTCGATCAGGTGGTCGCCCACTACCAGAAGATTGCCGACGACGGCGGCACGGTCGCCGGACAGAAGATCCGCGACCTCATCACCGTCAACGGCGTGCGCGTCGTGCTGGAGGATGGGACCTGGGGCCTCGTGCGCGCCTCCTCCAACAAGCCGGAGCTGGTCGTCGTGGTCGAGAGCCCGACCTCGGAGACCAACATGAAGGCGATCTTCGCCGACATCGACCGGGAGCTGTCGAAGTTCCCGGAAGTCGGCGCATACAATCAGAAGATCGCAGTCTGATCCTCTCACTAAACTGAGTTCGCGAACGTAGTTCGTCTGCGGAGCGATTGCCGCAACGAAACTCCGGTGCGATACTGCGCGTGGCAGTACTACTCGGTTTTGGAGGGAGACCCATGAAACTGAAACCGGCTGTCACGGCACTTTGTGCACTTCTCACTCTCGGCCTCGTAGCGATCACCATCGCACCTTCGACGGCATTTGCCGGCGACGAGGGCGATAGCAGCTCGTCGGAAGCGGGCGGCGATGGCACCGGCGGCGGCGGCGGTCAAACCGACGACGCCCAGACGGGCAACTAACACGCGGGGGCGGGCAGCGAAGTCGGGGGATCAGTCTCAATGACCGCTGCCGCTGCGCCTCAGCTCAAAGGCAGAAACAAGTTTCCAACCCTCTCGCTTCTCGTGGTGCTCGCCGCGGGCGGTGCGGTCTTGGCATTGTTCTATCCGCCCGTGCGCGAGCGGCTCGACAGGTTCCAGTATTGGACCGCAGACTGGCGCACCGTGCTGCTCGCCGATCGCGCCTCCGACACGCACAAGGGCGTCGTCATCATCCTTTTCGATCCTGCCACGTTCGACGGCAACGTCACCTCACCCATACCGCGCGATACACATGCGCAGGTGCTGCGGGCCGTCGACGCTATGCATCCCAGCGCCATCGGGTTGGATTTCTTTTTCGTCGCCTCGCAGGGGACCGAGAAAGACAGCGCCATCATGACGACGCTGCACGAGATCAAGACGCCCATCGTGCTCGGCGCCATCGACGCGCACACTGACGAGTTCAGCGACCAACAGAAGGCCTATCAAGCGCACTTCCTTGCAGGGGCCGGGCGCCCGACCGGCTATATCGCGCTGCGCTATGACCCGGGCCACATCGTGCGACGCACCTCGCCTCCGATACCGGGTGCTCCGTTTCAGGAAAGCTTTGCCCGGCAGGTTGCGCTCGCGTCGAAGGCAAAGCTCAACGGCCCTGGTGCCTCATCCGCATCGATGCCGATCGCCTGGGTTGTCGGCGCGGGCTACGACACCCAACCTTTCCTCACGGTCTCAGCCAGGGACCTGTTGCCAGGAACCTCGGCGGAGCGGCGCGCCCCGCTTGCCGAAAAGGTCAAAGGCAACGTCGTTCTGACCGGCATCGCCATGCCCAACTACGATCGGCACGACACGGCCCTGTCGGTATGGACGGACGACAAGATGCTCGGCGTCATGGTGCATGCCCACATCATCGCGCAGCTCCTTGACGGCCGCTACTTCACCGAGCTTCGCGGCAAGCATCTCTGGAGCTATCTCGCCGTCGTCGGGCTGATCGGCCTTGGCCTCGGGTGGCTCGTCAGGGGCAGGCGCGCCTCGTTTCTCAATCTGAGCGCAGCGACGGTCATCCTCGTGGTGATCGACGCGGTTTGCTATCTCGCGCTGCGCACCGTCCTGCCTTTCATGCTGTCGCTCTATGTGTGGTTTGCGGGGGTGCTCGCCGGTCAGAACCTGCGATTGATCGCCCGGTGGGCAGCAGCGCGCCTCCGCGCCCCTGCGATGAGTGAGCTCAGCCCAAAAGATTGATGAAGAAACGCGTGGAGACGCAGGCGAGGAAGACGGCAAAAGCCAGCTCCAGCTTGCGGCGCGGGATGGCATGGGCGAGACGCACGCCGAAGGGAGCCGCAAACACGCTCGCCGGGATGACGGCCGCGGCGCCGAGCAGGCTCACGTATCCGAGCGAGAACGGCGGCAGCCCCGGCTCGCCCCAGCCCGCCCACATGTAGCCTAGCGCGCCCGGGATCGCGATCATGGGGCCGATGCCGCTGGCGGTGCCGACCGCCGGCAGGATCGCGTAACCGTAGAGCGTCAGCATGGGCACGACGAATGTCGCCCCGCCGATGCTCATCAGCGTCGACAGCGTGCCGACCGCAGTGGCGGCCGTCTCCGGCCAGGGGCGCGGCGGCAGATGCTTGGAGATCACCCAGCCCTCGCGGCCGAATGCCAGCTTCAAGGCGAAGATGCCGGCAGTGAGCGCCCACACCCACTTGAGCGTGGTGCCGCTGACGACCTTCGCGATCAAGATGCCGGCAACGACGCCGATCACGATAAACGGACCGACGCGCTTTAGCAGCGCGACGTCGACCGTTCCTTTGGCCCGATGACCTGCGAAGGAGCGCAACGCTGTCGGCACGATGATCAGAAGCGTGGTGCCGAGCGTCAGATGCATGTGGATTGCGGGATCGACGCCGAGGACGCGAAAGA
>Ga0209347_1001717_pt1 | contig 33179 bp, 33 predicted proteins | sample AutmiccommuBRH23_FD_187382 | JGI IMG/M metagenome (GOLD analysis project Ga0209347, IMG submission 187382) | Deep subsurface microbial communities from Mt. Terri, Switzerland - Autotrophic microbial communities BRH/23 (SPAdes) (version 2) | ecosystem: Environmental > Aquatic > Deep subsurface >...
CTTCGCTCCTGCCCTCCGAACACATTCCCCGGTCGCTTCGCTCCTGCCCTCCGAACACATTCCCCGGTCGCTTCGCTCCTGCCCTCCGAACACATTCCCCGGTCGCTTCGCTCCTGCCCGAGGGTGTGGTCTACGCTGCGTAGTAGCCAGTGCAGCCGTCTGACCGCCGGCGGTCCGTCGACTGCCCGATGACATTTCAAGGAGGCGCCAACGTGTCCGCTCGCGGCCTGAAGTTGGTGGCATTGTCCGTGCTCCTGGGCGGAACGGCGGTCCTGCTCAGCGGGTGCAGCTGGTCCGAGGTGCTCGGCCTCGGCTGGCCCAATGGCATCACCCCCGAGGCGCACCTGAACCGGGAACTGTGGATCGGCTCGCTGATCGCCGCGCTCGTCGTCGGCGCGATCGTCTACATCCTGCTCTTCTGGACGGTGATGTTTCACCGCAAGAAGAAGGGCGACACGGAACTGCCGCGTCAGTTCGGCTACAACATGCCACTGGAGCTGGCCCTCACGGTGACCCCGTTCCTGATCATTTCGGTACTCTTCTACTTCACGGTGGTGGTGCAGGAGCGGATGCAGCACAAGGACCCCAACCCCGAGGTCGTCATCGACGTCACCGCCTTCCAGTGGAACTGGAAGTTCGGGTACCAGAAGGTCGAATTCGCCGACGGCACGTACACCTACGAGGGTGCCGACGAAGCGCGCAAGGAGGCGATGGTCTCCAAGCCCGAGGGCGTGGACAGCCACGGCGAGGAGCGCGTCGGCGCGATCGACGGTGTCAACCCCGAGGACCGCTCGTACCTGAACTACGACGAGGTCGAAACCCTCGGCTCGTCGACCGAGATCCCGGTGCTCGTGGTGCCCGCTGGTAAGCGCATCGAGTTCGAGATCGCCTCGGCCGACGTGATCCACGGGTTCTGGGTGCCGGAGTTCCTGTTCAAGCGGGACGTGCTGCCCAACCCCAAGGAGAACAACTCCGACAACGTCTTCCAGGTCAGCGAGATCTTCCTCCCCGAGGGCCAGAACAGCGGCGCGTTCGTCGGGCGCTGCACGGAGATGTGCGGCACCTATCACTCGATGATGAACTTCGAGCTGCGGGTTGTTCAGCCTAATGACTTCAAGGCCTATCTCGACCAGCGCCGAGCCGGCAGGACGAACGCCGAAGCGCTGCAGGGCATCGGTCAGGATCCGCGCGCGATCACGACCGAGCCGTTCGACACCCGCCGCGGAGAGCAGGCGCCGCAGGTCCCCCAGGCGAGCAGGTAGGACAGCACATGCATATCGAAGCCAGGTTGTTCGAGTTCCTGACGGCGTTCTTCGCTCTGTCGTCCGTGGTGTACGGCGTCCTGACGGGGATGTTCGCCCCGGGCGGTATCGAGTGGGCAGGCACGACAGCGCTCGTGCTGACCACCGGCCTCACGGTGATCATCGGCACGTTCTTCCGCTTCGTCGCGCGCCGTCTCGACACCCGCCCCGAGGACTACGAGGACGCCGAGATCGCCGACGGCGCCGGTGAGCTCGGTTTCTTCAGCCCGCACAGCTGGTGGCCGCTGTTCATCGCGCTGTCCGCCTCGATCACCGCCGTCGGCATGGCCATGTGGCTCCCGTGGCTGATCGTCGCCGGCGTCTGCTTCGTCCTGGCCACGGTGGCGGGTCTGGTCTTCGAGTACCACACGGGACCCGAGAAGCACTGAGCCGCTGGCGGTGTCCTCTGCTCTTCGCCCAAGCGCGCACCGGTATCGCGGTCTGCGTGTCGCGGACAAGGTCACAATCCGGGCATGAGTTCGCCCGGATACCGCACTGAGCGTCCTTGTCGGGTGCCGCCGTTGGGTAGTGTTGCCCACGCGTCGCGGGCCGTTGACGGCCCCGGCGTCGGAGAAGCAGTCGAGAAGGATAGACCTAGATGAGCGGGCCGAATCCCCCGGGGCGGGACTCTGGCGGCTCGGATCTCCCAGGTGAGGAGCCGGGCGGCCAGCCGTCCTCGGACGAACCCACGCGGGAGGTCGCCGGCGCGTCGCCGCCCGACGGCGGTGCCGGCGCGGATCTTCCCGATGCCGGTCAGACCGACCAGTATTCGCGGGCCTACTCGGCACCGGAGGCCGACCAGTTCGTCAGCAGTCCGTATCTACCGGCCGACGCGTCGCTCTACGACTACGACACCTTCGACCCCGCCGCCGGCGATGTCGGTGAGCCGCCGCCGCCTCCCCGGTGGCCGTGGGTGGTCGGCGTCGTCGCGATCGTCGCGGCGGTCGCGCTCGTCGTGTCCGTGTCGGTGTTGGTGACGCGTACCGACACCGACAACCTGGCGACCCCCGAGACGACCACCAGTTCGGTGCCGCCGGTGCAGGACGAGGTCACCACGACGACCCCGCCGCCACCGCCTCCGCCGCCGCCCCCGACCGAGGAACCACCGCCGCCTCCGCCCGAGACGATCACGGTCACCGAGGAACCCCCACCGCCGCCCGTCGTCACCGAGGCGCCACCACCGCCGCCGCCCACGACCGAGGAACCGCCGCCACCGCCCCCGACGACAACCCGGGCAGGCCCACGGCAGGTGACGTACTCCGTCACCGGCACCAAGGCGCCCGGCGACATCATCACCGTCACCTACATCGACGCCTCCGGGCGCAGCCGCACACAGCGCAACGTGTACATCCCGTGGTCGCTGACGGTCACCCCGATCTCGCAGTCCGAGGTCGGTTCCGTGCAGGCGTCCAGCCTGTTCCTGGTCAGCCGGCTGAACTGCTCGATCACCACGAGCGACGGCACCGTGCTGTCGGCGAACACCAACAACACCGCACAAACCAGTTGCTAGGCAGACCACACCGCTGATGACATACCTCACCGACACCGCCGACCGCCCGCGGCAGGGCAATGGGTTCGACCTGGCCGCGCTCGACCGCACCGACCGCATCCTGCTGGGCAGCTGTGCGGCCGTCTGGCTGGCCGCGCTGGGGGCGGGGGTCGCCGCGACGGTGGCGCTGGTCGACCTGTCGCGCGGGCACGCCGCGTCCAGCGCCGAATCGGGTACGCCGTGGATCCTCTACACGGTCATCGGGGTCTCTGCGCTGGTGATCGTCGCGGCGGTGCCGCTGCTTCTGCGTGCCCGCCGTGCCACGCCTGCCGAACCCGTTTCCGACGAACGGTCCAGGGCGGCGGCGCCGCAACCCCCGACCCCGGCACGCGGCGCAGAAGCGCCGACCGAGAAGTTCCGGGCGCCGGCCGTGGTGGCCGAGCCCAGCGGCCCGATCCCGTTGGTGCTCCAGCGGCCGGCCGGCGCGGCGGCCCTCGAACAGCTGTGGCTGCGCTCGGCCGTCGCGATCGCGTCCGCGATGGGCGTCGCGACCCTGCTGACCGGGGTGTCGACCTACCTGATGGCCGTCGCCAGCGACACCGTCGCCTGGGTGCTCTACGGCCTCGCCGGCGTGATCACGGTGGGAATGGTGGCCATCCCGTGGTACTTCCTGCGTGAACTGCGCGCCCTCATCGAGGGCTGAACAAAACCCCGGTAAGAAAACTGATCCGTCCCAGCCGTGACGGATCAGTGGTGAGCGATCGGTTCCTAGTGGTGACCGTTGGTCGAGCCGTTGGGGGAGCCGTTGGACCCGATGACGCGATCCTGGTGCTCCTTCAACGCGGTCAGGGCCCGGCGCTCCGCGGCATGCGTCGCCTGCTCGAGCGCCTCGTGCTCGGAGACCGGATCGGCGGACAGGAAGCTGCCGGAACCGGGCGCGCCGCTCGAACCCAGCTTGTTCATCCGCTTCGGCAGCGCCGCCCCCTGGTACTCCAGCGGAATCGCGTGGCCGTGCTCGTCGACGGGGCCGAGCGGCTGATGCAGCTCGACGTAGGCGCCATGCGGGAGCCGCTTGATGATGCCCGTCTCGATGCCGTGCTCGAGCACCTCACGGTCACTGCGCTGAAGTCCGACCGCCCACCGGTAGGCGACGAAGTAGACGATCGCGGGCAGCACCACCATGCCGACACGCCCGATCCACGTCGTAGCGTTGAGCGAGATGTGGAACTTCAGCGCGATGATGTCGTTCGTACACGCGAAGGTCAGCAGGATGTAGAAGGAGACCGCGGCGGCGCCCACGGCGGTGCGTGTCGGGGCGTCCCGCGGACGTTGCAGCAGGTTGTGGTGCGCGTCGTCCTTCGAGAACTTCCGCTCCAGGAACGGGTAGGCGATCAGCAGCATGAAGATCACGCCCATCCCGACCGCGACCCACACACCCTGCGGGATCGTGTGACCCCAGAAGTAGAACTCCCAGGCCGGCCACAACCGGATCAGCCCGTCGGTCCACATCATGTAGAAGTCGGGCTGACTGCCCGCCGAGATCTGGGAGGGCTTGTACGGCCCGAGCACCCAGATCGGATTGATCTGCAGCAGCCCGCCCATCAGGCCCAGGATGCCGAGCGTCACGGCGAAGAATGCGCCGGATTTCACCGCGAACACGGGCATGACGCGCACACCGACGACGTTGGTCTCGGTGCGGCCGGGCCCGGGGAACTGGGTGTGCTTCTGGAACCACACCAGCGCGAGGTGCACGCCGATGAGTGCCAGGATGACGCCGGGGATCAGCAGGATGTGCACCGCATACAGCCGCGGGATGATGATGTCGCCGGGGAAGTCGCCGGCGAACAACGCCCAGTGCATCCAGGTGCCGACCACCGGAAGGCCCATCGTGATGCCCGAGAACGCGGCGCGCAGGCCGGTGCCGGACAGCAGATCGTCGGGCAGCGAGTAGCCGAAGAAGCCCTCGAACATCGCCAGGATCAGCAGCAGTGAGCCGATCACCCAGTTGGCTTCGCGCGGACGTCGGAATGCGCCGGTGAAGAAGATGCGGGCGAGGTGAACCATGATCGACGCGGCGAACAGCAGCGCGGCCCAGTGGTGGACCTGGCGAACGAACAACCCGCCGCGGATCTCGAAGCTGATGTCGAGGGCCGTCTCATAGGCTCGCGACATCTGTACCCCGCGCAACGGCTGGTACACCCCGTCGTAGGTGACGTGCGCCATCGACGGATCGAAGAACAACGTCAGCCAGACCCCGGTGATGAGCAGCACGATGAAGCTGTACAACGCGATCTCACCGAGCAGGAACGACCAGTGGGTCGGAAAGACCTTGTTGAGCTGCCTGCGCACCGCCGCCGAGGGGTGGTACCGCGAATCGATCGCGTTGCCCTGTTTGGCGGCGATCTCGGCCATGGTGGGTCGTGGGCTCATGAGGTGCGCTCCCAGAATGCCGGTCCGACGGGTTCGATGAAGTCGCCGTTGGCGACCAAGTAGCCGTCCTGGTCGATGGTGATCGGAAGTTGCGCCAATGCACGGGCCGCCGGACCGAAGATCGGCCTCGCAAAGTGCAGCGCGTCGAACTGCGACTGGTGGCAGGGGCACAGGATGCGGTAGGTCTGCTGCTCGTAGAGCGAGGACGGGCAGCCCAGATGTGAGCACACCTTCGTGAATGCGAAGAGCTCGCCGAAGTTGAAGCTCTCCTGGCCTTTGCGCTTGACCACCCTGTTCATGTCGCCGGGCCGGATGCGGATCAGCATGACCGGGTTGCGCACGCCGTACGCGATCTCGGTCAGATGGTGCTCGGATTCGACCGTGGTGCCGTCGCCATCGGATTCGCGCCACGGGAACACCGTCTCCATGCCGCCCGCGTCGATGTCTTCCGGGCGCATCTTGACGTACGGCGACTCGCCGGGGTTGCCGGTGGCCCGGGCCAGGAAGATGGTCTCGCCCTCGAACCTGGGGGTCCAGCCCGACGTCCACAGCACGGCCTTCATACCGTCGGCGGTCGGCACGACGGGTTTCCACGGATTCTTGATCAGCCCGCCGACGAACGCCACGAGCGTGCCCAGCCCGAAGGCGCCGAACCCGATGCCGAGCGAGAGCCCGATCATCTTGCGGCGCTTGAGCGTCGAGGTTTCCAGCGCATCGCCCAGGTTGGCGGCCACGGTCTTGCGGTGCAGCTCGGGGGAGCTCCCGTCGTGGCGTTCCTGGATGGCGATCTCTTCGGGGATGAACTTCTTCTGATACAACACCGCGCCGACGCCGATGGCCAGGATCGACAATCCGAATGTCAGGCCGTAGAGCGGGGTCGTCAACGTGTACAGGAACTCACCGTCGGACCCGTACGGCTGGTACTCCCACGGCCAGAACAGGAAGATCAGCAGCAGCGCCAGGCCCGAGAACCCGGCCAGCAGCAGCCAGTACGCCACCGTGCGCTCGGCACGTTTCTCGGCCTTGGTGCCCGGGACCGGCCACCGTTCCTCCCGGTAGACGATCTCGACGCCGTCGAGCTTGCCGCCCAGTTCGAGTAGCTGCTCCTTGGACATCGCGGCGAGCTCGGCGTCGGTGGGCTGGCCCGGTACGCCGGTATGGCGTGGTTCTCCGGCCTGGGTGTCGGTTCCCTTGAGACCGTCGCGGTCGTCACTCATGCCCGTGCTCCGATCCAAAGGGCGGCCGCGATGATGGCCACCATTCCAACGATCCACGCGACCATGCCCTCAGAGGTGGGGCCGAAGCCGCCCAGCCCGAGGCCACCGGGGCTCGGCGTCGCAGCAGCCTCCCGGACGTAGGCCACGACGTCGCGCTTCTCCTCCGGCGACAGCTGCCGGTCGGAGAACTTCGGCATGTTCTGGGGACCGGTCAGCATCGCGGTATAGATCTGAGCTTCGGTTGCGTTCCCGAGATCGGGGGCGAACTTACCCGAGGACAGTGCGCCGCCCTTGCCCGTGAAGTTGTGGCACGACGCGCAATTCAGCCGGAACAGGTCGCCGCCGCGGGCGACGTCGTTGCCGATCAGGGATTGCTGGGCGATCTGGCCGTTCTCGTCGCGGGGCACCACCGGGCCACCGCCGTTGGCCTGGACGTAGGCACCCAACGCATCGATCTGGGCCTCGTCGAACTGCGGCGGCTTCGCCGGCGCCTGCGCCTCGCCGCGCATCGCGGGCATCCGGCCTGTCGACACCTGGAAGTAGACCGCGGCCTCGCCGACGCCGATCAGGCTGGGACCGCGATCGGCGACACCCTGCAGATTCACACCGTGGCACGACACACACGACGTGTCATACAGTTGCTGGCCTGTGCGCAGCATGGCCGAGGCCGACTCGTCGGCGACGGCCACCTGGGGTGACGGTGTCACGGTGGCCGCCAGGCCACCGGCGACGGCCAGTCCGGTCGTCAGCAGCAGTGCGGCCGACAGGCGCCGTCGCAGCCGACGGCGTTTCACTGTCGCCGGCGTCCCGGCTGAGCGGGCCTTGCTGGTCATCGAACCCCTTCTCATCGGCTTGTCCTGAGAGGCATCGTCAGTAGAGACGTTTCTTTCCATTCGTGTCATCGAACGAAGTAGATGACGGCGAACAGGGCGATCCACACGATGTCGACGAAGTGCCAGTAGTACGACACGACGATCGCCGCGGTGGCCTGCGCGGGGGTGAACTTGCTCATCTTGGTGCGCACCAGCAGCAGGACGAACGCGATGAGACCGCCGATGACGTGCAGACCGTGGAAACCGGTCGCGAGGTAGAAGACGGTGCCGTAGGCGCTGCCCGGGATGGTGGTTCCCTCTTCGACCAGGTGGATGTACTCGTACCCCTGGCCGAGCACGAAGAACGTGCCCATCGCCAGGGTGATCGTGTACCACCGGCGGAGCCCGAAGACGTCGCCGCGTTCGGCGGCGAACACCCCCATCTGGCAGGTGAAGGACGACGCGATCAGCACCAAGGTCACCGGCACCGCGAGGGCCAGGTTCAACTCAGTGGGTTCAGGCGGCCAGTTGCCGCCGGCCTGAGCGCGCGCAGTGAAATACATCGCGAAGAGGCCAGCAAAGAACATCAGCTCGCTGGAAAGCCACACGATGGTGCCGACACTGACCATGTTCGGTCGGTTCAGCGAATGTACGCGCGACGTGATTGCCGTTCCCGAGGTCCCTACAGCGCTCGTCACAGGAGCAAGTATGACGCTTTGTAGTTGTTGAACTCCACCCGGGTACAGCAATTCGTCATAATCTCCCGGTGACTTCCCTTCCGCCCAAGCCCCCCGCATCCCACGACGAGTCGGGTGCCACGCCTACGTGGCCGGTGATTCTCGGCAGGTTGACCACAGGTCAGTCGCTTGTGCCGGGCCAGGCCGCGTGGGCGATGGACCAGATCATGACCGCCACCGCGACGCCCGCACAGATCGCCGCGTTCGGCGTGTCGATGAAGATGAAGCGCCCGACGGCGGCGGAAGTGACCGAACTGGCCGACATCATGCTCGAGCATGCGCTGCGCGTCCCGACAGACAAGATCGGCACCGCGACGGTGGATGTCGTGGGGACCGGTGGCGACGGCGCGAACACCGTCAACCTGTCCACCATGGCCGCGATCGTGGTCGCCGCCGCGGGGGTGCCGGTGGTCAAGCACGGCAACCGAGCGGCCTCGTCGCTCTCGGGTGGCGCCGACACGCTCGAAGCGCTCGGGGTCCGGATCGATCTCGGCCCCGAAGAGGTGGCCCGCAGCGTGGCGGAGGTCGGCATCGGTTTCGCCTTCGCTCCGCAGTTTCATCCCTCCTACCGGCACGCGGGCGCGGTGCGGCGCGAGATCGGTGTGCCGACGGTGTTCAACCTGCTCGGTCCGCTGAGCAATCCGGCCACCCCGCGGGCCGGGCTGATCGGTTGCGCGTGGGGGGACCTTTCCGAGGTGATGGCCGGGGTGTTCGCGGCCCGCGGCTCGAGTGTTCTGGTGGTCCACGGTGACGACGGGCTCGACGAGCTGACCACCACGACGACGAGCACGATCTGGCGGGTGCAGGCCGGCACCGTCGAGCGGCTGACGTTCGACCCGGGCGCGTTCGGGTTCAAGCGGGCCGAAATCTCCGAATTGGTCGGCGGTGACGCGGAGTCCAACGCGGCCGAGGCCAGGGCGGTGCTCGCCGGGGCGAAGGGCCCGGTGCGTGACGCCGTCCTGCTGAACGCCGCAGGCGCGATGGTGGCGCACGCCGGATTATCCAGCGACGCCAAGTGGGTTCCGGCCTGGGAGTCCGGCCTGGCCCGGGCGACCGACGCCATCGATTCCGGGGCGGCCGAAGAGCTGCTCGCGCGTTGGGTGCGGTTCACCCAGCAGCTCTGAGTCGGTGAGTTGGTCGGCGGCCAGGCGCGCCGAGCGTGCCGACGCCGCCCAGTGCGACCACCGCCCGGCGGCGCCGAGGGGTGAGCAGTAGCCCGACTCGGTGCGCACGATGCGGACGCCGGGTTGGGCGAGCCAGCGGGTCAGCAGCGCCGTCTCCTCGACGAGCGCACCACCCAGCGGTTCGGCCGTGGGCAGAACGGACTGCGCGCAGGCGCTCAGCGCGTCCACGACCGGCATCGGCGGAACGCCGCGGGGAGCGCGGCCCGCGGCGGCCAGCTGGCCGTACCGGATCACCGCGAGGTGCCAGCCGCGGTCGCCGTCGGGTTTGGCGGCCACCAACTCGGGGATCGACGCCAGCGCCCGCAGCCGCTGACCGCGCCACAGCACGTCGATCGTGGCCGCGGCATGGTCGCGTAACCGCGCGGCCGTCTCGTAGCGGTGGCGGTCGGACAGCTCGGCGATCTGCGCCAGCGCCGCCGCCAGCGGGCGGCTGCTGCGACCTTCCATGAGCGCGACCGCCTCCCGGGCGGCGCAGGCGTACTCGGCGGCGCCGAGGCCCCGGGCGGCCGGGCAGGGGGACACCTCCCGCTCGGGGCAGGCCGGTCCGTGCACCGCCGAACGGCCCAGCCGGTTGGTACAGGTGCGCACGCCGGTGAACCGGGCCATCAGCGCGGCCGCCTCCAGGGCGTCGGCGCGGGACCGGAACGGTCCGACGGCGGCGTCTCTGCGCGGCGTCCTCACGGCCGAAAAGCGAGGGAACGCCTCTTCGGTCAATGTGACCCACCACCAGCGCTTGGGGAACTTCGACCGCCGGTTGTACGGCGGTGCGTGGGCGGCCAGCAGGCGAAGTTCCCGGACACCGGCCTCCAGATCGTGGGCGCACTCGACGTGGTCGACCGCGGTGGCCAGCGACGCCATCTCCTTGATCCGGGTGCGCGGGTCGGCGCCGGTGAAGTACTGCGCCACCCGCCGCCGCAGATCGACGGCGGTGCCCACGTAGAGCACCTCGGCGGACGGTCCGCGGAACAGGTACACCCCGGGACTCCTGGGCAGGCCCCGGGCGAGGTGGCGCTTGCTGCGCTGCGCAGGCGTCACGTCCGGCAGGTACGAACGCAGCTCGGTGTAGGTGTGCACCCCCTGGTTGCCGACCCGCTCGATCAGCGCGTGCAGCACGTCGACGGTCGCCCTGGCGTCATCGAGGGCGCGGTGGGTGGGCCTGGTGGAAGCGCCGAACAACTGCGCCAGTGCGGACAGTCGCACGCTGGGTGCCTCATCGCGGGTGAGCACCTGGCGCGCCAACCGGACGGTGCACAGCACCGGCGGCCTGGGCCACGGAAGGTGGTTGCGTTCGGCCGCCGCCCGCAGGAAGCCGATGTCGAATCCGGCGTTGTGGGCGACGAGCACCGCCCCTCGGGAGAACTCGAGGAAAGCGGGCAGCACCGAATCGATGCGGGGGGCGTCGTAGACCATCGCCGACGTGATCCCGGTCAGCGCCACGATCTGTGGAGGGATGCTGCGACCCGGGTCGACCAGTGTCGCGAACTCGCCGAGGATCTCGCCGCCGCGGACCTTGACCGCGCCGATCTCGGTGATCGCGTCGTGCCGGTCGCCCGTCGGCCTGCCGCCGGTGGTCTCGAGGTCGACGACGACGAACGTGGTTTCCCGCAGTGTGGGGTCAGCGAGCGGATCGACATCCGCAAAACTCAGCTGACCCATGCGCTGAACGTAAGCGCCCGCCCCGACAACGTCTGGAACGTCGACCGGGAAACGCCGCTGGGCCGACGTGTCGGACCCCGTCGATAGCGTGCGGATGACTCCGACGAGAGGACGACTGCGATGGCACGGGATCAGCGGCCACCGGGCGAGATGCCCGACCCGGGAACTGAGGCTGGAACGGTGACGATCGACTGCGATGACTGCGCTGTCCGAGGAGTGGGATGCCAGGACTGCGTCGTGAGTGTGCTGCTCGGCGTGCCCGAAACTTTGCTCGTCGACGAGCGCCGGGCGCTGGAGGTGCTGGCCGAAGTGGGCCTGGCACCGCGATTGCGCCTCGTCCCGGTTCACCGGCAGGGGAGCTCGGGAGTTGCCTGACGACACGCGGCGAGGCGGCCGGTCGGCCCCACACCGGAGTGACTGTTAAATTTGCGTCTCCTGTTGGACAAGGCCGATGCCGTTTCGTAACCTATCTGAGACCTAAGAGCAATTCGAGGCGGCTCGTTACGGCAGTTGAAGGACGCAAATCTTGAGGCTCGTTCGCGCGCACCGGAGCACCCGTCGTTCTTGGCGACTCATCATCACCGTGATAGCTGGTTTGGTCTTTTCGCTGTCGGCGTTGGCAGGTCAGGGGCAGGCCGATCCGGCCGACGATGCGCTGGCAAAGCTCAACGAGCTCTCCCGACAGGCCGAACAGACCACCGAGGCGATGCACTCGGCACAGCTCGATCTGAACAGCAAGCTGGAGATCCAGCAGACCGCAGAAGCCAAGCACGCGAGCGACATCGCGGCCGTGGAGGCAGCCAGGGCGCAGCTCGACCGGTTCCAGCAGTCGGTCGACACGCTCGCCGCCGCTCAGTACATGGGCGGTCGGACCTCGGGCTTCGACGCGATGCTGACCGCGTCGTCACCGCAGGGGCTCATCGATCAGCTCGCCGTGCAGCGCGTGATGGCTCATGAGATGCAGGCTCAGATGGCCGGCTACCGCGAGCTGGGCCGGCAGACGCAGCTCGCCGAGCAGGCCTCCGCCGCGTCCGCCACCGAGGCGAAGACAGCGGCCGAGCAGGCCGCCGCCGTGCGCGCCGATCTTCAGTCCAAGCAGAGCCAGCTGCAGGTGCAGATCGCGGTGGTCAAGTCGCAGTACGAGGCGCTGACCCCGGTCCAGCGGGAGGCGCTGGCCGCCATGCCGCCGCCACCGCCGGCGCCGCCGGGCCAGGATCCTGCGGTGCTGGCCGCGCCCCCGGCGCCCGAGCCCCTGCCTGATGTCCCCGGAGCGATCCCGCCCGGCGATATCGCGGCTCCCGGTTCTCCCGCGTCCACCACGGTGATCCAGGCCGCGCTGAGCCGCATCGGCTCCCCGTACTCGTGGGGTGGGTCCGGCCCGGGTGCCTTCGACTGCTCCGGCCTGGTGATGTGGTCCTTCCAGCAGGCCGGGATCTCGCTGCCACACTCGAGCCAGGCGCTGGCACGGGGCGGTCAGCCGGTCTCGCGCGATCAGATGCAGCCCGGTGACCTGGTCACCTACTACTCCGATGCGTCGCACGTCGGCATCTACATCGGCGACGGGATGATGGTGCACGCGTCCACCTACGGCACACCGGTGCGAGTCGCCCCCGTGGACAATGCGCCGATCCACAACGTCCGGCGTTACTGAGGCCCGCGCGCTGGATCGACGTCGGCTCGGCGCGGTTCTCGGTGCCGAGCTGATCTGTGCGGTGCTGCTGGTGGCCGGACCGCAGACCGCCCCGGCGGGTCCGGCGGTCGCCGCCCCGCCGTCGTCCACCGCGCCCAGCGATGCCTCGCGTGTGGTGGCCACGCCGGACGGCCGGACCGCGCAGCTGATCGACATGGGCGCCCCCGGCGGCGCCGCGCTGCTCGACCGCATCGCCACCGAACTCCCCGGCGCCACCGACGCGGTCACCGCGTTCTGGGGTGCGCGGTGGCCCACGGAGGTCCAGGTCGTCGTCGCCGGGTCGCAGGACCAGTTCGCGACCCTGGCGGGCGGCGGCGTCGACGTCGCCGCGACGACCACCGCGGACCGGATCATGTTCGCGCCGGCCGCCGTCGCCATGAATGACGCGGACCTGCGAATGGTGCTGCGCCACGAGCTCTTCCACTTCGCCGCGCGGGCCGACACCGCCGCCGACGCACCGGTGTGGCTCACCGAGGGGGTCGCCGATTTCGTCGGTCGCCCGGTGTCCGGGGCGATGCCGACGCCGCCGTCGGCGCAGCTGCCGACCGACGCCGAGTTGGCCACCCCGGGCCCCGGTCGCTCGGCCGCCTACGACCGGGCCTGGTCGCTGGCCACCTACGCCGCCGAGACCTACGGGACCGACCGGTTGCGTGCCCTGTACGTCGCCGCGTGTGGATACGGCCATCCCGACTTCCCGACCGCGGTCACGCAGGCGCTCGGGGTCGAGCTGCCCGCGGTGCTCACCGGGTGGCGGCAGTGGCAGAGCAGTTCGACCCGATGAGCCGGGTTCTGTTGGTCACGAACGACTTTCCGCCGCGTCGCGGCGGCATCCAGTCCTATCTCGAGGCGCTGGTCACCCACCTGGTCGGTTCGGGTGACCACACCATCACCGTGTACGCGCCGAAGTGGAAGGGCGCGCCGGACTACGACAGGGCCGCCACGGCCGCGGGCTACGACGTCGTGCGCCACCCGGGGACCCTGATGGTGCCCGAGCCGACGGTCGCGTTGCGGATGCGTCAGCTCATCACCGACCGGGACGTGGACACCGTGTGGTTCGGCGCGGCCGCCCCGCTGGCCCTGCTGAGCCCGCTGGCCCGCTCTGCCGGAGCCGACCGGGTCATCGCCAGCACCCACGGTCACGAGGTCGGCTGGTCGATGCTGCCGCTGGCGCGAACGGCGCTGCGCCGCATCGGCGACGACACCGACGTGGTCACCTACATCAGCTCCTACACCAGGGGCCGGTTCGCCTCGGCGTTCGGGCCCCGGGCGGCCCTCGAGCTGGTGCCGCCGGGCGTGGACACCGACCGCTTCGTCCCCGACGAAGTGGCGCGGGCAGAACTGCGGGCCCGGTACCGGCTCGGAGGGCGGCCGGTGGTGGTCTGCGTGTCCCGGCTGGTGCCGCGCAAGGGGCAGGACATGCTGATCCGGGCGTTGCCCGCGATCCGGCAACGGGTGCCCGGCGCCGCTTTGGTGATCGTCGGTGGCGGGCCCTACCGGATGTCGCTGCACCGCCTCGCCCACACGTTCGGGGTCGCCGAGCACGTGGTCTTCACCGAGGGCGTGCCGGGCGACGAACTGCCCGCACACCACGCGATGGCCGACGTCTTCGCGATGCCGTGCCGGACCCGTGGCGCCGGGCTGGACGTCGAGGGACTGGGCATCGTGTACCTGGAGGCGTCGGCCTGCGGGGTACCTGTGGTGGCGGGACGGTCGGGCGGCGCGCCGGAAACGGTGCTCCACGGGGAGACGGGCCTGGTCGTCGACGGCTGGGACGTCGGGGCCGTCGCCGCCGCCGTCGGCGACCTGCTCGCCGACCCCGGCCGTGCCGCGGCGATGGGCGAGGCCGGCCGCCGCTGGGTCGTCGACAACTGGCAGTGGCAGCGGCAGGCCGAACGCCTGGCCCGGCTGCTCTAGGTCGACGCCTTGGCGTAGAGCGCCTCGATGTCTGCCGCGAACTTCTCGGCCACGATCTTGCGCTTGACCTTGAGCGTGGGCGTCAGCTCGCCGGTGTCCTCGGTGAAGTCGACCGGCAGGATGCGGAACTTGCGGATCTGCTCGGCCTTGGAGACCGCCTCGTTGGCGTCCTTGACCGCCAGCTCGACCTCGGACTGCAGATCGGGATCGGTGGACAGGTCGGCGACGGATGCGCCCGCATCCTTGCCGTGGCGTTCCTTCCAGCCGGTGAACGCCTCCGGGTCGATGGTGATCAGCGCGGCGATGAACGGCTGCGCATCGCCGACGCACATCGCCTGACTGATCAACGGATGGGCGCGCAGCCGATCCTCGAGCAGCGCCGGGGCGACGTTCTTGCCGCCGGCGGTCACGATGATCTCCTTCTTGCGGCCGACGATCGTCACGAAGCCGTCGTCGTCGATGGCGCCGAGGTCACCGGTGTGGAACCAGCCGTCGGTGGTCTTTTCGCTCCTCGCGTCCGCGGTGAACACCGCCGCGGTCTCGGACTCGTTGCCCCAGTAGCCGTGGAACACCACACCGCCCTTGACCAGCAGCTCACCGTCCTCGCCCAGCTTCATGCTGTTGCCGGGAAGCAACTTGCCGACCGAGCCGACCCGCAGGTCGCCCACCCGGTTCACGGTGATCGCCGCGCTGGTCTCGGTGAGCCCGTAACCCTCGTAGATGCTCAGTCCGACACCGCGGTAGAAGTGGCCGAGCCGCGCGCCCAGCGGGGCGCCGCCGGAGATCGCGGCGCGGCAGTTGCCGCCGAGCGCGGCCCGCAGCTTGCCGTAGACCAGCTTGTCGAACAGCGCGTGCTTGAGCTTGAGCAGCAGCCCGGGGCCGCCGGTGTCCTGGGCCTTGCTCCATTCGATCGCGGTGTCTGCCGCGGCCATGAAGATCTTGACCTTGCCGCCGTTCTCGGCGTTCTGTTCGGCGGTGTTGTACACCTTCTCGAACACCCGCGGCACGGACACCACCAGCGTCGGCTTGAACACCGCCAGCATCGGCACCAGGTTCTTGATGTCGCTGGTGAAACCGAGCGTGACCCCGCCGGAGATGGCGCCGATGGTCAGGGCGCGGGCCAGCACATGCGCCAGGGGCAGGAAGACCAGCAGCTTCTCGCCCTTGGTCAGGTGATCGGGGAAGCACTCCTTGGCGCCGCGGGTCTCGTAGAGCAGGTTGGAGTGCGTCAGCTGGCATCCTTTGGGGCGCCCGGTGGTGCCCGACGTGTAGATCAACGTCGCAGGGTCGGCGGACCTGATCCCCGCCAGCCGCTCGTCGACCGCGGTGGCGTCGACACCCCGACCGGCTTCGGCCAACTCGTCGAGGGCTGCCGTTGCGGCGCCCTCGATGCAGTAGACCTTGCGCAGCTGGGGCAGCCGGTCCCGCAACTGTTCGATCCTGCCGACATGGGCGTCGGTCTCGGCGAACGCCGCGACCGCGCCGGAGTCGGACAGCACGAACTGCACCTGCTCGGCCGAACTGGTCTCGTAGATCGGCACCGTCACGGCACCGATCGACAGGATGGCGAAGTCCAGGATGGGCCATTCGTAGCGTGTTGCGGACAGGATCGCCACGCGGTCCCCGGGCTGAACCCCCTCGGCGATCAAACCCTGTGCTGCCGAACGGATCTGGTCGGCAGCCTGACGGCACGTGACATCGACCCAGGTGCCGTCGACGAGACGCTGGAAGATCACGTGGTCGGGATCGTCCCGCTCGTGGGCGTAGACGGAACTGGCGATGTTGTCGTGCTCGCCGACGGTGAATGATGCGGGAACGCTGAACTCGCGCACGGTGGAGGCCCTCTCGTGATTCTCAGGCGGCTCGACAAACGGCCTGGCCGTGTCCAGCGTAGTCGGCCGACGGATCCCGATACCCCGTGATGTGTGAAGCTTGTCTGTCATGAACAGCATCCAGATCGCCGACGAGACGTTCATCGCGGCTGACCCGGTTGCGGTCGGTGATGCGGTCGCCGACCCGGCGAACTGGCGGCGGTGGTGGCCCGACCTGCGGCTGACGGTGGTCGAGGACCGGGGCGAGGTCGGTCAGCGCTGGACCGTGACCGGCGCGCTGACCGGAACCATGGAGATCTGGCTGGAGAAGGTGCGCGGCGGTCCCGACGGCGTCGTGCTGCACTACTTCCTGCACGCCGAGCCATCCGGCGTCGCGGCATGGGAACTGGCGAAGATGAACCTCGCCAAGATGAACCACCGCCGCCGGGTGGCGGGCAAGGACATGGCCTTCGAGGTGAAACGCACGCTGGAGGCCGGACGGCAGGTGGGAGTGTCGCGGCTGGTCTGATTCAGCCGCCCGGGTGCGCCCCCAAACGCCGGTACGGGGGCCAGGCCGGTGACGGGAGAGTAGATTTTGGCCAGCGACCAAGACCTAGCGGGGAATGATTCAGTGGCGGACAAGACGGCACAGACCATCTACATCGATGCCGATCCTTCGACGGTGATGGACGTCATCGCCGACATCGGCTCCTATCCGGACTGGGTCGCCGAGTACAAGGAGACCGAGGTCCTCGAGACCGATGATGCCGGCTATCCGAAGGTGGCCAGGCTGGTTCTGGACGCCGCGGTTCTCAAGGACACCATGGTGTTGACCTACAGGTGGCCCGCCGACCGCAACTCGGTGACGTGGTCGCTGGTGTCGAGCACGTTGCTGAAGTCTCTCGACGGTGCATATCGCTTGGCGCCCAAGGGATCCGGAACAGACGTCACCTATGAACTGTCGGTCGACCTGGTCATCCCGATGATCGGCCTGCTGAAAAGGAAGGCTGAACGGCGGCTGACGGATACCGCACTGAAGGACCTGAAGAAACGAGTCGAGGCTGACTGAGGGCAGGCACGCCGCCGACGCGGCCCGGGCGTCCGGGGCAACCCGGATCAGTCTGTTCGTCGGCAAGGGCGGCGTGGGTAAGTCGACGCTGGCGACCGCGACGGCCGTGCGTGCTGCGCGCGCCGGGATGCGGGTCCTGATCGTGTCCACCGACCAGGCGCACTCGACCGGTGACGTGCTCGGTGCGACCATCAGGCCCACCGGCAGGCGTGAACCCACCCGGGTGCTGGCCGACCTCGACACCGCGGCGTCCGGCGGCGGGTCCCTGGACGCCCTCGCACTCGACACCCTGGCACTGCTGGCGAACCGCTGGCGGGAGATCGCCGCCCCGCTGTCCGAGAGGTTTCCCGACTCCGACCTCGGTGATATTGCCCCAGAAGAGCTTTCGGCGTTGCCGGGGGTCCAGGAGGTGCTCGGACTGCACGAGGTCGGTGAGCTCGCCGACTCGGGGCAGTGGGACCTGGTCGTGGTGGACTGCGCGTCGACCGCCGACGCGATGCGGATGCTCACGCTGCCTGCGACGTTCGCCCTCTACCTCGAGCGAGCCTGGCCGAGGCACCGCCGGTTGTCCAGCGCCGACGATGGGCGTTCGGCGGCGGTGATCGCCCTGGTGGAGCGGATCGGCGCGGGCACCGAGCAGCTCAGCACCCTGCTCACCGACGGTTCGCGGGTCAGCGCCCACCTGGTGATGACCGCCGAGCGGGTGGTCGCGGCCGAGGCGGTCCGCACCCTGGGCTCCCTGGCGCTGATGGGTGTGCAGGTCGATGAGCTGATCGTCAACCAGGTTCTGGTACAAGATGATTCGTTCGAATACCGCAACCTCCCCGAGCATCCGGCCTTCGACTGGTACGCGGAGCGGATATCCGAGCAGCGGACCGTGCTCGACGAACTCGATCGCGTGATTCCCGACGTACAACTGGTCCTGGTACCCCACCTGGCGGGTGAGCCGATCGGGCCGAAGGCGCTCGGCGAACTGCTCGACTGCGCCCGCCGCAGGGACGGCTCACCGCCTCCCGGTCCGTTGCGGCCGGTCGTCGACAGGGAGTCCGGCAGCGGGCTCGACGCCGTCTACCGGCTACGGCTGGAGTTGCCGCAGGTCGACTCGTCGGCGTTGTCGTTGGGTAGGGTCGACGACGACCTGATCATCGGTGTCGGAGCGATGCGGCGCCGTGTCCGGTTGGCGTCGGTGCTGCGCCGGTGCATCGTCATCGACGCCGCGCTCCGTGGCAGCGAGCTGACGGTGCGATTTCGACCGAACCCGGAGGTGTGGCCGGCTTGAATGAGTCCCGCACCGGCCCGCGCCATTCGGACATCGGTCCCGAACTGCGCCAGCTCGCGCAATCGATCCTGGAACGCCTCGACCCTGCGGTGCGCCTGGCGGCGGCCAGGGCGCAGGCCGGCGGCCCTGGCAAGTGTGAGCAGGTGTGGTGCCCCGTCTGCGCGCTCGCCGCACTGATCTCCGGCGAGCAGCACCCCCTGCTGAACGTGGTCGCCGAGCACAGCGTCGCGCTGCTGACCCTGGTCAAGGCGATGGTCGACAATCTCGACACGGCCGGGACCCCGCCGCCGGAACCCGACGGCGCACCTCCGGCCGGTCCGTCGCCCCAGGACCCGACCACGCCGTCGGAGCCGGGCCGCTATCAGCACATCACGGTGATCATCGACGAGTGAGCGCCGGTGAGTGCGCACCTGTGGTCGCACGCACACACCGTGGGTAAGGTTGTCCCAGAGCACCGCGCCGACGGTCGGGCACAATGGCCGACCGCGGTCGGGTGATGCGGAGGGTCCATGTGGTATTGGCTGTTCAAGTTCGTCTTCATGGGCCCCTTGCTGACCCTGCTCGGACGCCCGAAAGTCGAAGGGCTTGAGCACGTTCCGCAATCCGGAGCGGTGATCCTCGCCAGCAACCACCTCGCGGTGGCCGACAGCTTCTATCTGCCGCTGGTGGTCAGCAGGCGGATCACCTTCCTGGCCAAGGCCGAGTACTTCACCGGCACCGGCATCAAGGGGTGGTTCATGCGGTGGTTCTACACCGTCGCCGGCCAGGTGCCCATCGACCGCACCGATGCCGACAGCGCCCAGGCCGCGCTGACGACCGCAGAGCGCATCGTCGGGGAGGGCAAGCTGCTGGGGATGTACCCCGAGGGCACCCGCTCGCCCGACGGGCGCTTGTACAAGGGCAAGACCGGACTGGCACGGCTGGCTCTGCAGACCCAGGTCCCGGTGATTCCGGTCGCGATGATCGGCACCGACGTGGTGAACCCTCCCGGAAGCAAGATGTGGAAGTTCGGCCGGGTCCAGGTCAAGTTCGGCGAGCCGATGGATTTCAGTCGCTTCGAGGGGCTCGCGGGCAACCGGTTCATCGAACGGGCCGTCATCGACGAGGGGATGTACGAGCTGATGCGGCTGTCCGGGCAGGAATACGTCGACCTCTACGCGGCGGACATCAAAGAGGGAAAAGAACAGGGAGCGGTGAAGCCGCCGACACGGCTCCCTGAGGCAGCCGCAGGCTGAAGCGGCCGCGCTAAGCCTTGACGGCGGAGACGGGCGCAGAGTCCACGGACGCGGAGTCGTGGCCGGGGTCGCGGACAGCGACGGCACCGGCGACGATGATCACCGCCAGCGCCCACCAGAGATAAGACCCCCCGGCGAGCTGGCGCCACAGTGAGGCCGCGGTTTCGCGGTGCTCGGGCAGCAGCGTGATCGGCGTCCACACCATCAGCGCGAGCCCGACGGCCGCCACGGCGCCCAGCGCGACGTTGAGCAGCCGCACCGCCAGCACTGCCGTCACCACGACCGCGGGCACCGCCCAGACCCAGTGATGCGACCACGACACCGGTGACACCACGAGCCCGAACATCGCCACGCAGATCAGGGCCAACACGGGCTGCCCGGCGCGCAGGGCGCGGCGCCCAGCCCAGATCGTGAGGCCCAGCACGACGAAGCATGCCACCGTCCACAGCACGAATCGCTCACCCTCGCCGAGGCCCAACCGGGCCAGCGCGCCTGCGATGTTCTGGTTCGTGTTCAGCGTCGCGGTGCCGATGCGGTCGGTGTTGCGGACCGTCTCGGTCCAGTACTCCCACGAGTCCCGCCACGCGAACGCGAAGCCGAGCAGCATCGCCACGACCGCCGACGCCGCGGTGACCAGCAGCGCCCGCGTATCCCGCCGCAGCAGGAAGTACAGCAGGAAGACCGCCGGTGTCAGCTTGAGCGCGATCGCGAGGCCCAGCAGCACCCCTCGCGGCCACGGCGTCCGGCGCGGCACACAGTCGGCGATCACCAGGGTCATCAGCACGACGTTGATCTGGCCGAAGTCGAAGTTCGACCGGATCGGTTCGCAGAAGAGCACCGCGGGCGCGACGATCGCCGCGGCCAGCCACCCCCGTCGAGCCCACGCCGGCTCCCCGGTGACGCGGGTCGTGGGCCACACGTCCAGACGCGTCAGCAGGATCGCCGTCGACACCACCAGCAGGATCAGCGTGGTCAGGGTGATCGCCACGCTGGCGCCGTCGAGCGACAACAGCGCGAACGGCGAGAACAGGACGGCAGCCAGCGGCGGATACGTGAAGGGCAGGTCCAGGCCGCCCTTGGTCTGGAAGATCGCGCCGTCGGCGTAGAGCGGCCGACCGCCGAGCCAGGCCTGCCCACCCATCCGGTAGACGTCGATGTCGATGCGGTACGGGGTGTGCCCGAGAAGCCGCCACGCCGCCCAGGCCAACGCCGCCGCGGTCATCAGCTGAAACAGCCGCCACGCAAGCGTTGGCCTCCAACCAGCCCCGCCGGGCGACCGCCAAGTCCTCATGTCGCGGACCAGACTATCGGTGCCGATCGGCGAGTCGGCGGGTATCCCGGCCTAGACACGCGCAGGTCGGCGTAAGTTTTCTGGGTGCGCCCGCCCCTGGACCTCCACTTCGACTTCTCCGTTCCGCCGTCGCGGCTGCCGCTGGTGTTTTGCCTCGTGGCGTTCATCCTGACGTTCTTCGTGACCCGCACGATCGTGCGGTACATCCGTAGCCATGCAGGCAGCGACGCACCCCGCAAGTGGTGGCAGCCCCGCAACATCTCGGCCGGCGGGGGGCTGCACATCCACCACGTGGTGATCGGTGTGATCTTGGTCATGGTCTCCGGGGTGTCGATGGTGACGCTCGCGGTCGACGGGGGAGTACCCGAGTTCACGGCCGCGTCAATCTTTTTCGGTATCGGGGCGGCGCTGGTCCTCGACGAGTTCGCGCTGATCCTGCACCTATCCGACGTGTACTGGGCCGAAGACGGGCGGACCTCGGTCGACGCGGTGTTCGTCGCCGTCGCGGTGGCCGGGTTGTTGATCCTCGGGTTCAGCCCGCTGTCGTTCTTCGACGTCGACATCTGGCGCAGCGATCAGTCCGTCCTCGCGCGGGCCATCGTGGTCGCCGCGGCGGTCGTGACGCTGTGCCTGGCGGTGATCGTGTTGCTCAAAGGCAAGGTGTGGACCGGTCTGGTGGGCATGTTCATCACGCCGCTGCTGGTCATCGGTGCGGTCAGGCTGTCGCGGCCCCATGCGCCGTGGGCGCGGTGGCGGTACACGAACCGGCCCCGCAAGATGCACCGGGCGCTGGAACGCGAGCGCTGGCTGCGCAGGCCCGTCGTCCAGGCCAAGCTGTGGCTGCAGGACGCCATTGCGGGGATGCCGAAGTTCCCCGACGATGCCAAGGTCGACGAACAACTCGACCGCGAGATCCATGCCGCGCCCGCGCCACCGGATCGCAACCCCGTCAGGTGAGGAAGTCACATAACTGTGCGGTACTTCTACGACACGGAGTTCATCGACAACGGCCACACCATCGAGTTGATCTCCATCGGTGTCGCCGCCGAAGACGGTCGCGAATATTACGCCATCTCAACCGAATTCGACCCCGAGCGGGCCGGTCGGTGGGTGCGCAAGCATGTGCTGCCCAAACTGCCGTCGCCGGCGTCGCCGCTGTGGCGATCGCGGCGGACGATCCGTACCGAACTCGAGGACTTCTTCGGCATCGACGGTGACGAACCGATCGAGTTGTGGGCGTGGGTGGGCGCCTACGACCATGTGGTGCTCTGCCAGCTGTGGGGACCGATGACCGACCTGCCGCCGGCGATCCCGCGCTTCACCCGCGAGTTGCGGCAGTTCTGGGAGGAGCACGACTGCCCGCGGATGCCGCCGCGGCCCCGCGATGCCCACGATGCGCTCGTCGACGCCAAGCACAATCTGCTGCGCTACCAGCTGATCACCGGCGGCTGAGCGCCCGCGGCGGCCGGCGCGCAGGTGTGAAAGCCGGTTTTGACCCGCGGTTACCATGGACGGGTGAATTGGACCGTCGACGTACCCATCGACCAGCTGCCGGACCTCCCGCCGCTGCCCGAGGACCTGAGGCAGCGACTGGACGCGGCGCTGGCCAGGCCTGCTCTGCAACAGCCGAGTTGGCCGGCGGACCAGGCGAAGGCGATGCGCACGGTGCTGGAGAGCGTCCCGCCGGTCACGGTGCCGTCGGAGATCGAGCGGCTCAAGACGCACCTCGCGGCGGTCGCACGCGGTGAGGCGTTCCTGCTCCAGGGCGGGGACTGCGCCGAGACGTTCGTCGACAACACCGAACCGCACATCCGCGCCAACATCCGCACGCTGCTGCAGATGGCGGTGGTGCTGACCTACGGCGCGAGCATGCCGGTGGTCAAGGTCGCGCGCATCGCGGGGCAGTACGCCAAACCGCGGTCGGCCGACATCGACGCGCTGGGCCTGAAGTCCTACCGCGGCGACATGATCAACGGCTTCGCACCGGACGCCTCGGTGCGCGATCACGATGCGTCGCGGTTGGTACGCGCCTACGCCAACGCCAGCGCCGCCATGAACCTGGTGCGCGCGCTGACGTCGTCGGGGATGGCGTCGCTCCAGAAGGTGCACGACTGGAACCGGGAGTTCGTCCGGACCTCGCCCGCGGGTGCCCGCTACGAGGCGCTGGCCGGTGAGATCGACCGGGGGCTGCGCTTCATGGGCGCCTGCGGCGTCGACGACCGGAACCTGCAGACCGCCGAGATCTACGCCAGCCACGAGGCGCTGGTGCTCGACTACGAGCGGGCCATGCTGAGGCTCGACTATGACGGCGCGGACGACGGACAGACCAGCCCCAAGCTCTACGACCTGTCGGCGCACTACGTGTGGATCGGTGAGCGGACCCGTCAGCTCGACGGTGCGCACGTCGCGTTCGCCGAGGTGATCGCCAACCCGATCGGCGTCAAGATCGGCCCGACGACGTCGCCGGAGCTGGCGGTCGAGTACGTCGAGCGCCTCGACCCCCGCAACGAGGCCGGACGCCTGACACTTGTGAGCCGGATGGGCAACGGCAAGGTCCGCGACGTGTTGCCGGGGATCATCGAGAAGGTGCAGGCCTCCGGTCACCAGGTCATCTGGCAGTGCGACCCGATGCACGGCAACACCCATGAGTCGTCGACGGGCTACAAGACCCGCCACTTCGACCGCATCGTCGACGAGGTGCAGGGCTTCTTCGAGGTGCACCATGCCCTGGGCACCCACCCCGGCGGCATCCACGTCGAGATCACCGGTGAGAACGTCACCGAATGTCTCGGTGGCGCGCAAGACATCTCGGACACCGACCTGGCCGGCCGCTACGAGACGGCGTGCGACCCGCGCCTGAACACCCAGCAGTCGCTGGAGCTGGCCTTCCTGGTCGCGGAGATGCTGCGCGACTGATCGTCGCGGCCGGCCGTCACAGCAGGGTGCTCAGGTTGGTGCCGAGCGCCCACGCCCCGGCGGCCGCCGACCCGGCCAGGGTGATGACGGCGACCACCCAGAAGAACAGCACCCGCTTGGCTCGCTGCCGCGCCCAGTAGAACTCGGTGAGTTCGATTCCGGCGAATCGTCCCGTGAGGGGCCGGTCTTCGTCGTCGTCATCGAAATCGGCGGGCAGCTCGTCTCGGGTGAACACCCTGGTGTGCCTGCCCACACCGGCGCCGTCGGTGGGTTTGTCGAGGTCGCCGGTGGCATCGTGCGGGCCCGTCGGCTCGATCGCGGAGTTGTGCAGAGCCGAGTTCCTGGGTGCGGGCACCCGGAACGGCGGAAGGGCGAGCTCCCGGACCACCGTCTCGAGTTGGTCGCGCATCTCGGCTGCGTCGGCGAACCGTTTCGCGGGGTCGCGAGCGGTCGCGCAGTGCACCAGATCGTCGAACTGCCTTGGCACTCCGTTGATCACCGAACTGGGCGCGGGGACGTCATGATCCATCCGCTGGTAGGCCACCGCCAGCGTGGTGTCCCCGGTGAACGGGGTGGTGCCGGTCAGCAACTCGAAGACCAGCACGCCGACGGAATACACGTCGCCGCGTGCATCGGTGTCACCGGTGCTCACCTGTTCGGGTGACAGGTACGCCGCGGTGCCCAGGATGACGCTGGTCGAGGTGATCTTGGCCTCGGCGACCGCGCGGACCAGCCCGAAGTCGGCGATCTTCACCTCGCCGTCGTCACTGATCAAGATGTTCTCGGGCTTGATGTCCCGATGCACGAGCCCGGCGCGGTGTGCCACGGCCAGACCGCCGAGCACGGGCCGCAGCACCGCGGCGACGGCGTGCGGCGGCATCGGGCCCCGTTCCCGGAGCAACTCGCGCAGCGTCCCTCCCTCGATCAGCTCCATCACCAGGAAGGGAGGATGGCCGGCTGGGGTTCCGGCGCCCTGGTCGTACACCGCCACCAGACCGGAATCCTTCAGCCGCGCCACCGCCCGAGCCTCACGCTGGAACCGGGTCAGGAAGTGCTCGTCGCCTGCGTAGCGCGAATCCATGATCTTCAGTGCCACCGGGCGGTCCAATCGCAGGTCCAGCCCGCGATACACCCCGGACATGCCTCCGGTCGCGATCAAGCTGTCGACCCGGTACCGCCCGTCCAGCACGGCCCCGCTCAGCGGGTCGGCGTGCTGGTACGTCTCCATCGGACACATGGTACGAGCCGTCGGCCAAGCGTCCGTCCAAGGCGCTCCCGTGCACCTAGACTCTGTGCCGTGAGCAGCATTCCGACTGCCGATGACGTTCTGGATCCCGACGAGGCCGTGTACGACCTGCCCACCGTGGCGGATCTGGTCGGCATCCCCGTGACCAAAGTGCATCAGCATCTCCGTGAACGACACCTGGTCGCGGTCCGCCGCGCCGGCACCGTCGTCGTCCCCAAGGTTTTCTTCGACGACACCGGACACGTGGTCAAGAGCCTGTCCGGCCTGCTGGTCGTCATGCATGACGGGGGCTACGGCGACACCGAGATCATGCGCTGGCTCTTCACCCCGGACGAGTCGCTGACGATCACCCGTGACGGCTCCACCGAGCGGCAGGCTAATGCTCGCCCGGTCGATGCGTTGCATTCGCATCAGGCCCGCGAGGTGGTTCGTCGAGCGCAGGCGATGGCGTACTGACCCCGGTTCCCGCCACCGGGGCCTTGGCGAGCCAGTACCACACCCCTGCGGCGCACGCGATGGCAAGCAGCACGCGCACCCACGAGTACATCCCGTGCGCACCGTCGGGGTTCCAGATCACGGTGATCCACGTCGACACGCCGGCGATGAGCGCGATCGCCCGCCGCGACTGGGCCACCGCGGCGACGATCGCCAGCGGCCAGGTGTAGTACCACGGCAGCGCGGCGGGCACGAAAAGCACCACGACGCCCATCAGCAACGCGATCCCGACCAGCGCGTCGCGGTCGGTGCGGCGGTATCGCCACCACAACAACGGTGCCGAGATCGCGATCGCCGCGATCCCGATGATGCGGGTGGTCTCGAGCACCGCGTAGAAGTTCACCGGGATGAAGAGACCCCCGACCGCGTTGATCAGGTTGGCGGTCGCGGTGGGCACGGTCAGCCAGTTGATGATCTTGACCGACCCGGCGAGCGCGGTGAGCCAGCCCAGCCCGACTCCGGCAACGAGGGAGAGCACGGCGAACACCGCGACGAAGACCATCAGCGAGGCTGCGGTGGCCGCGGCGAACGCCTTCGCGCCGGAAAAGCCCCGGCGGTCGCGGAGGCCGCGGGCCCATACCCACACCATGAATGGAAGTGCCAGGCCGGCCGTCGCTTTCACCGCGACCGCGACCGCGATCAGCGTGACGCCCGACACGTGGCGGCCGCGGAAGGTCAGCGCGATGCCCGCCATCATCAGCCCCACCATCAGCATCTCGTTGTGTACGCCGCCCATCAGGTGAATGATCACCAGCGGGTTCAGCACGCAGATCCACAGCGCGGCCGCTCCATTGGCGCCGACGTGACGGGCCACTTTCGGCGCCGCCCAGATCAGCAGCGCCAGGCCGGGCAGCATGCACAGCCGCAGCAGCATCGTCCCGGCGACGACGTCGTTGCCGACCAGCATCGTGACGAACTTCGCCACCAGGATGAACGCCGGACCGTACGGCGCCGTGGTCGTGGTCCAGATCGGACTCACGTTGTCCAGCAGCGAGTTCGGATTGTCGATCGGGCCGACGGCATACGGGTCGAAGCCATCGCGCAGCAGTGCGCCCTGAGCCAGGTACGAGTAGGTGTCGCGGCTGAACACCGGGACGCTGAGCAGCAGAGGAGCCAGCCAGAATCCGGTGGTGGCGATCATCGTGTACTCGGTGGCAGTCCGGTCGACCACTCGCCGGCCCAGCCACAGCCACGCGACGAGCATCAGCGCGACGCCGACCCACAGCAGCACCGACGACAGCACCAGCCCGTGCCCGAACCGCAGCCAGGACAGGTGCATCGATTCCAGCACCGGGTCGTGCAGCCGGGTGCTGCCCGCGCCGAGCCCACCCGCGGTGATCAGCGTGGCTCCGAGCGCCCCGACCAGCGCGGGCCGGGCCTCCGGCGACAGCGCGAACTCCTTCAACCGCGCCAGAGGGGGACGCAGACGCTGCGAAAAATACTCTGGCAGACCGGTTCTCGGGGTCTGGGCCGGTGCGGGCGTCGTCATGCTGCTACGCGGTCCGGTTCGCGGCCAATCTGGCGAGTTCGGAGAGTCCCGACTTGGCCGTGGCATCGATCGGTGCGGAGTTGAGGATGTCGAGTGCGCGGCGCGTCAGGGTGTCGATCCGGCTCTCCACGGCGGCGAGCGCGCCCACCGACTCGATCACCATGCACACCTCTTTGACCTGCACGTCCGTCAGCTCGGTGCCGATCGAGTCTCGAAGCAGCTTGGCGGCGGCAGGGTCGTGCTTCTCGGCGAGCTCGATCGCCTCGGCCAGCAGCACGGTGCGTTTCCCCGACCGCAGGTCGTCGCCGGAGGGCTTGCCGGTGACGGCGGGGTCGCCGAACACGCCGAGGACGTCGTCGCGCAGTTGGAACGCCACGCCCAGGCTGGTGCCCAGTTCGTGGAAAGCCTCCAGGATGTCGGGGCGGTCGGCGGCTGCGGCGGCCCCGAGCTGCAGCGGACGCGAGATCGTGTAGGACGCCGTCTTGTAGATGTTGACGGTCAGTGCCGAACCGACGGTCTCCGAACCGCTGGACTCGGAGACGATGTCGAGGTACTGACCGCCGAGCACCTCGGTACGGATCGCCGCCCACACCCACTGCACCCGCCGCTGGGCCGGTGCGTCGATCTGGGCCGAGGCGACGATGTCGTCGGCCCAGACAAGGGCGAGATCACCGAGGAGTATCGCCGCGGAGAGGCCGAACTGCTCCGGCGACCCGTGCCAGTTGTTGGTGCGGTGGCGTTCGGTGAAGATGCGGTGCACGGTAGGCAGACCGCGCCTGGTGGCCGAGGCGTCGATGACGTCGTCGTGCACCAGCGCGCAGGCGTGCAGCAGCTCCAGTGCCGAGAAGAGCCGGAGCACGTCGGGGCTCGGCTCGGTGCCGGCCACAGCGCGCCAGCCCCAGTACGCGAACGCCGGGCGCAGCCGTTTGCCGCCGCGGAGGACGAACTCCTCGACGGCCTCGGTCAGCACGGCGTAGTCCGCGCCGATATAGGCGGCATCTCGACGACGCTCACGGAGGTAAACCCGCAACTGTTCGGTGACGGCTGCGGCCAGCTCGACGGCTGACGGTGCCGCTGCATCCACGGTCAGCGGGCGCCCCTTTCTGTGCTCATCTTCAGTCCGTCGGACTCTGCCCCCGAGTGTCCATCAGAGTAGAGCGTGCGGCCGGAGTTGTAGCAAGTCAGGCCGCTCGCGCGCCTACTGCGGGTGCTCGAGTGGTTCACCCGGCCGTGGGGATCGGTCCCTGCTGTTGTAGGCCAGCACCCCGATGATGCCCGCGACCACGAACGAACCCACCCCCAGCCAGATCGCGGCGCCGGTGAACGAGCGGGCGCTGGGGTCGGTGTAGCGCGCCTGCGCGTTCATCGTGCTGACCACGCCGGGACGGAGCTTCCACTCGACGACCTCGGAGGAGATCTGGTCACCGTTCGTCGACGTCACCTCGCCGGGGAACGACACGCTCAGCGAGACGTCGGCCTCGGGATCGCTGAGCGAGGTGAGGTCTGCTCGGCCTTCGAGGATGACCAGGTCACCGGCGCGGCGCAGCGAGATGTCGACGCCCGCCGCATCGCGGTTCATCGCCGCCAGCTGCGGCAGTTCGGCGAACGAGAGGTCGGAGAACACCGCCTGTGATCCCACGTAGTCGTCGCGACTGTATTCGGACACCGCGACCTTCTGTGCGAACGGCAGGCTGTTGAGCAGCTGTGGCCCCTTGTCGTTCTCGTCGCGGGGGATGGCGGCGGCGACGATCTGGCCCGAGACCCGGTCGTCCGGCGACACGGTGATCGACGCCCTGATCCGTACGCAGCCGATGAGCGTCGGCGCCACCATCAACAGCAGCAAAACCAGGGCGAGCAGACGCTTACGAGTGCGATGACGGGTCGGCACCAGGTCATCGTGCCAGACGACCGGCCGCCGGGGACCGGTGTGCGGCACTACAGCGGCAAAGCGCGACCCAGGATCGCGAATGCCCGCGGATCGCCCGCGAAGTGGTAGCCGCGGATGACGTCGACGAAGCCGAGGCGGCGGTACAGCCGCCACGCCCGGTTGGCCTCGCCGTTGATCTCCGGCGTGGACAGCAGGACGTGCTGTTCGCCGCGATCGTCGAGCAGCCGCCGCACCAGAGCCTCGCCGAGCCCGCGGCCCTGGGCGCGTGGGTGGATGTGCAGTTCGGTCAGTTCGAAATAGCTGTTCATCAGGTCGGCAATGTGTGCCTGGTCGGCACCGCTGCGGCGGAGTCCCGCGACCACCTGCTGCTGCCACCACTGGTCAGGGGCGCCGCAGTAGCCGTAGGCCACGCCGAGCAGTGGCCCCGCGGTCGGCGTGGTGGCGTCGCTGTCCTCGGGGTCTTCGATGGCGGCGACGGCTTTCCAGCCCCGCCTGCGGGTGTGCTCCAGCCACATCGACGCCCGCTGATCCTCGGTGCCGCGCGGGTAGCGCATGGCGTCGACGTACACGGCCAAAGCGTCGCCGAGACGGTGCGCCATATCGCTCGGCGACAGTTCGATGAGAGTCGTCGCCAAGGATCTGTTCCTCCCGATGGGTGAGTCGTGCGGCCGACACCTATTATCCGGTGGGTCGGCGGGTAGGCGAGGTGCCGGTTCCGCGGTGCGGTGTCCGTCATAGAATCGTGCGTCGAACTAGGTGGTACGCGTCAGATTCAGCTCGTATCATTACTGTTAAGTGCGCGTACACGTGCACACTCCGACTTTGAACGACTGCGACGCCCCACGGCAAGAGGGAGGGACGAATGCCACTCTCCGATCATGAGCAGCGCATGCTCGACCAGATCGAGAGCGCGCTCTATGCCGAGGACCCCAAGTTCGCGTCCAGCGTTCGTGGTGGAACTCTGCGCGCACCATCGACCAGGCGCCGCATTCAGGGCGCCGCGCTCTTCGTCGTTGGGCTGGCAATGCTCGTGTCGGGGGTGGCGTTCAAGGCCACGATGATCGGAAGCTTCCCGATTCTGTCGGTGATCGGCTTCATCGTCATGTTCGCAGGTGTGGTGTTCGCGATCACCGGCCCCCGAAAGGGGGGCACCCGTGATCGCACGCCCACCGACGTCGGCCCCCAGCGCCAGAAGCGTGCCAAGGGCGGTGGCTCGTTCACCAGCCGGATGGAAGACCGGTTCCGGCGGCGGTTCGACGAGTAGGCCTTTTCCTCCGCTTCAGGGGCAGTCCGACAGGACTGCCCCTCTTTTTTGCCCCACATCGCCCCACTGGGCGTGCCGAGGGCCCTTTCAGCCTGTTGAACTGGGATTTTCCTAAAGTGTGACGGCTCTGCCGACCGACGTGTCGCTGGGCGCACGGTCCGCTGAACACCGTGTGTGGGGAGGTCGGCGAAACGCTAGGCAGGATTTGGAGCAAAGTGGGGGATTGTGGGGTAAAGTGGCGGACAACGGAGCGACCGGGGTTCCGTGAGGCGGGCAAGGCGTGAAGTAGAAGGTCTGCGAGGTGGCGAGATGTTCTTCGGCACCTACACGCCACGGCTCGACGACAAAGGGCGACTGACGTTGCCCGCCAGGTTCCGCGACGCACTGGCAGGAGGGTTGATGGTCACCAAGAGCCAAGATCACAGCCTGGCTGTCCATCCGCGGGCCGAGTTCGAGGAGATGATCGCCGAGGTCTCGGCCAAGGCCAAGCGGGGAAACCCACAGGCCCGCGCCTATCTGCGGAACCTGGCTGCGAGCACCGACGAGCAGTACCCGGACGCACAAGGCCGGATAACGCTCTCCGCAGAGCACCGCCGCTACGCGAACCTGACCAAGGAGTGCGTGGTGACGGGTTCGATCGAGTTCCTGGAGATCTGGGACGCGCAGGCGTGGAACGACTACCAGGAGCTTCACGAAGAGAACTTCTCCGCGGCCAGCGATGAAGCACTCGGCGACATTCTTTGATCTGGCCACTGGCCCGCGGGCCCGTGCAGTGTGGCCTCTGCCCGAACCGGCCCTGACGTACTTCCCCGACGTCAGGTCCGCTCACTCGGGCAGGGACCACATTGCAGGGGCCGCCACAATCCCTCGGGGTGCTGCGATGGTGGACGACGAGCCACATGTTCCGGTTCTGCTCGACCGCTGTGTCGAGTTGCTCGCTCCGGCGCTGACCCGGCACGCCTCAGATGGCACCGGCGCCACGCTGGTGGATGCGACGCTCGGTGCCGGCGGCCATGCACAGCGATTCCTGACCCAATTCGCCGGCCTCCGGTTGATCGGCCTGGACCGCGATCCCGATGCGCTGCGTATCGCCGGTGAGCGTCTCGCACCGTTCGCCGACCGTGTCACGCTGGTCCGCACCCGCTACGACGGAATCGCCGAGGCGATAGCCGCAAGCGGTCGCCCCGCAGGGCAAGTCGACGGAATCCTGTTCGACCTCGGAGTGTCCTCGATGCAACTCGACCGTCCGGAGCGCGGCTTCTCGTACTCGACGGACGCGCCATTGGACATGCGGATGGACGCGGAATCGCTGCTGACCGCGGCGGAGATACTGAACACCTACGCCGAGAAGGCGCTGACGCGCCTGCTGCGTGAGTTCGGCGAGGAGCGATTCGCCAGCCGCATCGCCGCACACATCGTGCGCCGCCGCGCCACCACGCCGTTCTCGACGACCGGCGAACTGGTCGAGCTGCTGTACCGGGCCATTCCGGCGCCGGCGCGGCGCACCGGCGGACACCCGGGCAAGCGCACGTTCCAGGCGCTGCGCATCGCGGTCAACGCCGAGCTGGAGTCGCTGCGCCACGCCATACCCGCAGCGCTGGCGGCCCTGCACCCGGGTGGCCGCATCGCGGTGATGGCCTACCAGTCCCTGGAGGACCGGATCGTCAAGACCGAGTTCGCCGCAGCGACCGCTTCCCGGACGCCGCCGGGCCTGCCGGTCGAACTGCCCGGGTACGGGCCGGAATTCGTCGCACTGACCCGGGGAGCCGAACGGGCAGGGGCAGACGAGATCGAACGAAATCCACGAAGCGCCCCGGTTCGGCTGCGTGCGCTCGAACGAGTTGGGGGAGAACAGCGATGAAGGCAAAGCGGCCTGCACGCGGCACCGCATCGAAGAAGAAGGCGCAGCCGCGCCGCGGGCGTGAGTCGGCCCGCGAGGCGAGGCGGATGGTCGACGCGCCGCCCCGCAGGCGCAAGCCGACCCGAGACGGCCGACCGCACCGGTCGGCCCCGCAGACCAGCCCGACACCGCGGCCGGTTGATCACCCCGCACGGCCGAAAAGCGCCAGCCAGGCCAAGGCCCGCGCCAAGGCGCGCAAGGCCAAGGCGCCCGAGGTTGTCCGTCCTCCGCTGCGCGAGCGAATCCTGGTCCGGCTCGCCTCCGTCGAGCTGAACCCCCGCACGCTGGTCGCTCGGGTCCCGTTTGTCGTGCTGATCATCGCCGCCCTGGGGCTCGGACTGGGTGTGACGCTGTGGCTGTCCACCGATGCCGCCGAGCGCTCCTACCAGCTGGGCCACGCCCGTCAGCTCAACGAGGCGCTGATGCAGCAGAAGGAAGCACTCGAGCGCGATGTGCTCGAAGCCCAGGCCGCACCGGCGCTGGCCGAGGCCGCGCGCAATCTGGGCATGATCCCGTCGAGGGACACCGCACACCTGGTGCAGGACCCGTCGGGCAACTGGGTCGTGGTCGGCACACCCAAGCCGGCCGAGGGGGTCCCGCCACCTCCACTGAATGCGCCGCTGGCAGACCCCGTGCCGCCCCCGCCGCCGGCCCCGCGCGTGGTGGAACCGCGTGAGGTTCCGGTCCGGGTCACCCCACTGACAGGTCCGCTCACCGCGCCCGGTCCACTCACCGCGCCCGGGCCGCTGCCGGGTCCGGCCGCCCCCGGCGCACCCCCGGTCCCACTCGGCGTCGCCCCCGGCGTCGAGGTCCCGCACGCCGCTCCCGGTCAGCTGCCTGCACCGGGACCCGCACCGCTGCCGCCG
>Ga0209347_1001718_pt1 | contig 33112 bp, 32 predicted proteins | sample AutmiccommuBRH23_FD_187382 | JGI IMG/M metagenome (GOLD analysis project Ga0209347, IMG submission 187382) | Deep subsurface microbial communities from Mt. Terri, Switzerland - Autotrophic microbial communities BRH/23 (SPAdes) (version 2) | ecosystem: Environmental > Aquatic > Deep subsurface >...
CCCGCCGAACGGTCGATGCCTTCGGGGTGCGCACCTTGCCAGGGTGCCAGTCGTGTCCGTTGACGTTGATCTCCCGGTTGCTGCGTTGGCCCTCTGCGATTCCCGCGGCCGAATCTGAAGCGCCGACTCGACCCATCGGCCACCTCGACGGATCGAGCAGCGGGAAGACAGCGGGCATGATTTGCTGCATTTTCCTGCAGATAAGTTTTCACCCGCTTAACCTCCTTATAGGGAGTCCAGGGAAGATTCCTGTGTTGACCCAGGAGGGATCCGGATGGGGACTCATTCCAAGAAGACGTGTGTCGGTAAACAGCATGTCCGACTCGTCGGCGTCACCGCGGCTAGTGCACTGATGTTTGCTCCGATGGCAAATGCCGCAGAGGTGCCAGGCGGCGATTCGTGTGGCACCACCCCCGGATGCACCAACGGAGTCACCGCTTTGTTGGTCGGCGGGCAGGGTTCCTACGCCGTGCTGACCGAGGAGCAGATGTCGACGGCATTCGGTGGGTACTTCTCGACGTACGACCAGCGGATCAGTGTTCCCTTCCCCGGGGATGCTGAGTTCTCGGTGTCCATTCCCGAGGGGGCGACCAATCTCTACAACGTGGTGTACACGCACGAGGCGACCCTGGGCACGCCGTTGACAATTGGTGGAGTTTCCAAGGGTGCGCCGTCCGTGATCGAGGCGCTGCGGCGACTGGAGGCGGATCGGGAGAACCTGACCGACGGGAGAGAGCCGCCGTCGCCGGATGAGATGAACGTGATGATCTACGGCGCGCCGAGTCGGATCTATTACGCGGCGGTGCGGTACCGCCCTGCTCTTCCGGTCACGCCCTATGACGTCGTGCTCGTGTCCGCGGAATACGATGGTGTCGCGGACTTTCCCGACAACCCGTTCAACATCCTCGCGGTGCTCAACGCCTACCAAGGCGGCGACATGCTGCATGTGGACGCGGCGTTCAACACCGACTTCAAGAACGATCCCATGCACTACAAGGTGGAGACGAATAAGGACGGCGGGATGGTCACCACGATCGTGATTCCCTACACCGACCCGATCCTGCCGCTGCTGTACCCGATGCTGGAGGACGGCGGCGATCCGGTGAAGCTCGCCAAGCTCAGCGCGGTCCTCAAGCCGATCATCGACTCGGCATACAGGCGGAATCACATCTTCCAGAGAAACAAGTGGACTGATGGAATCGTCGACATCCCCCTGCCGGCGGCGGCGACCAGCGGTCCAGATACCGCGGAAAGCGGTGGAACGACGACACTCCAGGCGTCGCGCGTGGCGGCGCCCGAGATCGATACCGAGACTGTCGAGAAGCAAACGGACTTGGAGCCCAACGTTGAAGCGAAGAAGACCAGGCGAGTCAGCGAAAGCAAGGATGCTGAGGATCGGAGCCCTGGCCCTGTCGCTCGCGTGGTGAGGCGGTGGGGCGAGCGAATCACCAGCCGCCTCGACCGTGGCGGTGACAAGCCGGGTGCCCGCGCAGGCGCTACCTCCAGCGCCGGCTCCGACGACCCGGACTCTGGCTCCCCCTCCGGTTCAGGCGACTGAGGCGGCTCCAGGGTCCCAGACGATCTTTCAGCATTCTGAACTGGGGTTTTTGGTGCCCTCGGTGAGATTCGAACTCACACTGGACGGGTTTTGAATCCGTTTCCTCTGCCAGTTGGGATACGAGGGCGCGCGGCCTCCCACCATAGAGGATGGCCCCGAGGTCGCTCATCCGGGCTTAGACAGACACAATGTGTCCCATGACCGGGTCACCGACAGACCAACCAAGCCCTGCTGCCACGCCGCACCGTGTGCTCGTCGCCGAGGACGAGGCGCTCATCCGGATGGACTTGGCCGAAATGCTGCGCGAGGAGGGCTACGAGATCGTCGGTGAGGCCGGGGACGGCCAGGAAGCCGTCGATCTGGCCGAGTCGCTCAAGCCCGACCTGGTGATCATGGACGTGAAGATGCCACGAAGGGACGGCATCGACGCCGCCTCGGAGATCGCCGCGAAGCGAATCGCCCCGATCGTCATCCTCACCGCGTTCAGCCAGCGCGAGCTCGTCGAGCGCGCCCGCGACGCAGGCGCGATGGCCTACCTCGTCAAGCCGTTCAACATCACCGACCTCATCCCCGCCATCGAGGTGGCGGTCAGCCGGTTCAGCGAGATCGCCGAGCTGGAGAAGGAGGTCGCGACGCTGTCCGATCGCCTGGAGACACGCAAACTCGTCGAGCGCGCCAAGGGTTTGCTGCAGGCCAAGCAGGGGATGACCGAACCCGAGGCGTTCAAGTGGATTCAGCGGGCCGCCATGGACCGTCGCACCACGATGAAACGGGTCGCCGAGGTGGTCCTGGAGACTCTCGACACGCCGCCCGGGGCCACGTCCTCGACCTAGCGAATCCGGCCTCCGCCGGTGCCGCCCGTTAAGACTTCGTTTCCGTTACCGACTTTTACCGGGTCACCTGGCCGATCTGCGGGGCGCGTTTTCCAACATCACGCACTGTGGCGACGGGTTGGTTATGGTCGTCGCGAAGCATCGCCGCCCTGGCCGTCCGCGGCCGGTACGACGGTGCCGACAAAAACAGTGAACCCGGAGGTGGAACGTGCGCGGTCGCGTGGCACGCAATGCATTTGCTCTCGGTAGCGCTGGTCTGATTGTGCTTGGCATTGCCGGCTGCAGTCAGTCCACGCCGGAAGAGGAGGCATCGCAGACCAACCTGAAGATCGTCGAGAAGGTGCAGATCGACGAGAACGGCGCCGAAGTCGCGGCGTCCGAGGGCGCTGCGCCCGCCGACCCGGCAGGCGACGGGAACGCAACATGCCCGCCCGTGTCGATCGCCATGGCGGGGGCCCTCAACGGACCCGACGCCGCGCTCGGCATCAACATCAAGAACGGCGTGCAACTGGCCATCGACAAACACAACGCCGCCAACCCGGGGTGCCAGGTGCAGCTCAAGCCGTTCGACACCGAGGGCGACCCGCAGAAGGCCACCGCCATCGCCCCGCAGATCGTCGACGACCAGTACACGATCGGCCTGGTCGGTCCGGCGTTCTCCGGTGAGACCAAGGCGACCGGCGGCGTGTTCGACCAGGCCGGCCTGGTCGCCGCCTCGGCGTCGGCCACCAACGTCACGTTGTCGGAGAACGGCTGGAAGACCTTCTTCCGCGGGCTGGCCAACGACGGCGTGCAGGGACCGTCGGTCGCCAACTACATCAAGAACACCCTCGGCCATCAGAAGGTGTGCGTCGTCGACGACAGCACCGACTACGGCCTGGGCCTGGCGCAGGCGGTGCGCGAGACCCTCGGCCCGGTCGCCGATTCGGCCTGCAACATCTCGGTCAAGAAGGGCGACAAGGACTTCTCCGCGGCCGTGACCCAGATCAAGGGCGCCGCTCCGGACTCGGTGTTCTTCAGTGGTTACTACGCCGAGGCGGCACCGTTCGTCCAGCAGCTCAAGGACGGTGGCTTCGAGGGCGCCTTCGTCACCGCGGACGGAAGCAAGGATCCCGAGTTCGTCAAGCAGGCCGGCGAGTCCTCCAAGGGCGCCGTGATCTCCTGCCCGTGCGGACCGGCCACAGGTGAGTTCGCCGAGGAGTACTCGGCGAAGTTCAACATGGAGCCCGGCACGTACAGCACCGAGGGCTACGACCTGGGCACCATCCTGCTCAAGGGCATCGACTCCGGCGCCATCACCCGGCCTGCGCTGCTGGACTTCGTGCGCAACTACGAGGGGCAGGGTGTGGCCCGTAAATACCAGTGGAGCCCCACCGGTGAGCTCACCAACACGCTCATCTGGATCTACGACGTCCAGTAGGCACTGACGCGAAACGCGTCCGAGACCCGTTGTCTCGGACGCGTTTCTGTGCCAGTCGCGTACCCGCCGCCCGTCGTCTCGAGGAGCCCGCCGCCGGATGAACTTGGCCGCCAACATCAACTTCAACGTCGGAGCGCTGTTCGACAGCTTCTGGCAGTTGACGATCGACGGCTTGTCCTGGGGGGCCATCTACGCGTTGGTCGCCGTGGGCTACACCTTGGTTTTCGGTGTGCTGCGGCTGATCAACTTCGCCCACTCCGAGATCTTCATGCTCGGCATGTTCGGCGCGTACTTCGCGCTCGACATGATCCTGGGCTTCACACCGAGCGGCAACGCGTACAACAAGGGCGTCGCACTCACGGTGCTCTACCTGGGAATCGCGATGCTGTTCGCGATGCTGGTCTCGGGAAGCGCGGCGATCGGCCTCGAGTTCGTCGCCTACCGCCCGCTGCGAAAACGTCATGCCCGGTCGCTGACGTTCCTGATCACCGCGATCGGCATGTCGTTCGTCCTGCAGCAGTTCGTGCTGTTCATCCTGCCCAAGCTGATACCGGGCTACGGAGGACCCAACGCGCAGCAGCCCGTGGTGCTGGTCCAGCCCAAGACGCAGTTCACGATCTTCGGGGTGGCGATCTCCAACACCACCATCGTGATCATCGTGTCGGCGCTCGTGCTGGCCCTGCTCACCGACATCGCGATCAACCGGACGAAGTTCGGCCGCGGGATCCGCGCAGTCGCGCAGGACCCCGCGACCGCGACGTTGATGGGGGTCTCGCGGGAACGCATCATCATGACGACGTTCCTGATCGGAGGGCTACTGGCCGGCGCCGCGGCGCTGCTGTACACGCTGAAGGTCCCGCAGGGCATCATCTACTCCGGCGGATTCCTGTTGGGGATCAAGGCGTTTTCGGCGGCAGTCCTCGGCGGCATCGGCAACCTGCGAGGGGCGCTGCTCGGAGGCCTGCTCCTCGGCATCATGGAGAACTACGGCCAGGCGGTCTTCGGGACGCAGTGGCGTGACGTCGTGGCGTTCGTGCTTCTGGTCCTGGTGCTACTGGTCCGGCCGACGGGAATTCTCGGTGAGAGCCTCGGGAAGGCGCGGGTATGAGCTGGACGCAAGATCGCGCGAGGACGACGTGGCAGCGGCTGCTGGATCGGTGGGATGGGCTGTCGCGCTCCCAGAAGTGGGCGTTCGGGATCATCCTGTTCCTCGGGGTGGGGTTGTCACCGTTGTTCACCCCACCGTTCCTGGACACGCCTGGCATCAGTTTCGGCGGCACCATGGCGCAGTTCGCGATGGTGGCGATCATCGCGATCGGGCTCAACGTCGTCGTCGGCCAGGCCGGACTACTCGATCTCGGTTACGTCGGCTTCTACGCGGTAGGCGCCTATACGGTGGCGCTGCTCACCAGCCCGGAGAGCCCCTGGAACCAGGTGGGCCCGGACGGTTTCTTCAGCACGCCGTGGGCGTGGCTGTCGTGCGTTCCGCTTGCCATGGCCTTCACCGCCCTCACGGGGTTGATACTCGGCTTCCCGACGCTGCGGCTGCGCGGCGACTACCTGGCGATCGTCACGCTGGGTTTCGGCGAGATCATCCGGCTGCTCGCCGACAACCTGTCCGACATCACCAACGGCCCGCGCGGCCTCAACGAAGTCGCGTTCCCGCACTTCCTCGAAAGCGAGAAACACCCCGAAGGGGTGTTCTCCGTGTCGAACTCAGGTGGCGACGCGAATTACGGCACGTGGTGGTTCTGGCTGGGCCTGGTGCTGATCGTCGCCATCCTGCTGCTCGTCGGAAACCTCGAGCGCAGCCGCGTCGGCCGTGCCTGGATCGCGGTCCGGGAGGACGAGGACGCCGCAGAGGTCATGGGCGTCAACGCGTTCCGATTCAAGCTGTGGGCGTTCACCATCGGCGCGGCGATCGGCGGTCTGTCCGGTGCGCTCTACGCCGGGCAGGTCCAGTACGTCGCGCCGCCGACGTTCAACATCATCAACTCGATGTTGTTCCTGTGCGCGGTCGTGCTTGGCGGCCAAGGCAACAAACTCGGTGTGATCCTCGGGGCCTTCATCATCGTGTACCTGCCCAACCGCCTGCTCGGCGTGCACTTCCTCGGCATCGACATGGGCAACCTGAAGTACCTGTTCTTCGGGCTGGCGCTGGTGGTCCTGATGATCTTCCGGCCGCAGGGTCTGTTCCCCGCCCGCCAGCAACTGCTGGCCTACGGCAGGGCCGCACGAGACCTTCTCAGGGCCCGGCCGACGGACAAGGAGCCGACGCAATGACGGCCCCCGGCAACGACACTGCGCCGGAGAGCTTCGAGGAGCACATCGAGGAGATCGCCGGTGTGCACCGTGAGATTCACGTCGACGAGGGCGAGGTACTGCTGCAGACCACGGATCTGACCGTCAAGTTCGGTGGTCTGGTGGCCTTGGACGCGGTGACCTTCGACATCCGCCGCGGTGAGATCCTCGGGCTCATCGGGCCCAACGGGGCAGGCAAGACGACGTGCTTCAACGCGATCACCGGTGTCTACCGGCCCACCTCGGGCGTCGTCACGTTCGACGGCGCGCCGATCGGGCGCATCAAACGGCACCAGATCACCCGGCTCGGAATCGCACGGACCTTCCAGAACATCCGGTTGTTCGGCGAGATGACCGCGCTGGAGAACGTGATGGTGGGAACCGACGCCCGGCATCGCACGTCGGTGCCCGGCGCGCTGGTCCGCTCGTCGAGGCACCGGCGCGAGGAGCGCTCGGCGATCGAGCGATCGGCGGCGCTACTACATTTCGTGGGCATCGGGCATCGCGGTGAGGAGAAGGCCAAGAACCTGTCCTACGGCGATCAGCGTCGGCTCGAGATCGCGCGGGCGCTGGCCACCGAGCCCAAATTGCTCTGCCTGGACGAGCCCGCGGCCGGCTTCAACCCCAGCGAGAAGTCCGCGCTGATCGACCTGATCCGCAAGATCCGCGACGACGGTTACACCGTGCTGCTTATCGAACACGACATGCGGCTGGTCATGGGCGTGACCGACCGCATCGTCGTGCTGGAGTTCGGCCGCAAGATCGCCGACGGCCTGCCTGCGCAGATCCGCGAGGACCCGAAGGTCATCGCCGCCTACCTGGGGGTGCCCGACGATGACATCAGCTGACACGACACCGGCCGACCCGCGGCCCGTTCTGCTCGAGGTGCGCGACCTAGTCGTGCACTACGGCCGGATCAAGGCCCTGCACTCGGTGTCCCTGGCGGTGCACGAGGGTGAACTCGTCACGCTGCTCGGGTCCAACGGTGCGGGCAAGACCACCATGATGCGCGCCATCTCCGGTCTGCTCCCGCTGACCTCGGGCTCGGTGTGGTTCGACGGCAGGGACATCAGCCGGGTCAAGGCGCACAAGCGGGTGTCCGACGGCTTGGTCCAGGCCCCGGAGGGGCGCGGCGTCTTCCCAGGCATGACGATCCTTGAGAACCTCGAGATGGGCTGTTACGGACGAAAATTCGCGTCAAAATCCGAACATGACGAACGGCTCGACTGGGTGCTGGAGACATTCCCGCGGCTGGCCGAGCGCAGAAGCCAGGTGGGTGGCACGCTGTCCGGCGGCGAGCAGCAGATGCTGGCCATCGGACGCTCGTTGATGGCGCGCCCCAAGGTGCTGTTGCTCGACGAACCCTCGATGGGGCTGGCGCCCATGGTGATCTCCCAGATCTTCAAGATCATCGCCGAGATCAATTCCACCGGCACCACGGTGCTGCTCGTCGAGCAAAACGCCCAGCAGGCGTTGAGCCGGTCCGACCGGGCCTACATCCTCGAGACCGGCGAGGTCACCCGGACCGGCAATGCCCGGGAACTGTTGGCAGACGACAGCATTCGCGCCGCCTACCTGGGTGTTGCCTAGACCCTTCTCCGCGAGCTCGCGTGTTTGCACGCCGACGCGCCGGTAATCGGTGGCACTTTGCGCAAGCTCGGCGATGGTGAGATCAACCGATGCGAAAGCGCTTCACTCGCGACGTGGCGCCCGCAGTCAACGTGACGCGGCTGCGCGGGAGGCCGAGATGCTCGGCCAGCACCCGGAGCACAGCTTCGTTGGCCCTACCGTCGACGGCACGCTCGCGCACGTAGATGGTCAACTCGCCATCGGGACCCGTTTCGACCAGCGGACCCTTGGTGCTGCCGGGTTTGACCCGCACCGAAACCACCTCGGCCATCGCCATATTGAACGACGAGCACGCGCAAAATGCCAGCATCCGCGGCGCGTCGGCGTGCAGACACGCGAGCTCGCGGTGAAAGGCGAACTAGCGCGCGACGATCACCGACGAGCCGTGGCCGAAGAGACCCTGGTTGGCGGTGATGCCGACCTTCGCGTTCTCGACCTGGCGGCCCGTCGCCTGACCCCTGAGCTGCCAGGTCAATTCGCAGACCTGCGCGATGGCCTGTGCGGGGATGGCTTCGCCGAAGCTCGCCAATCCGCCTGACGCGTTGACCGGGATGCGGCCGCCGATGGTCGTCGCCCCGCTGCGCAGAAGCTGCTCGGCCTCGCCCCTGGCGCACAGGCCCAGATGCTCGTACCAGTCGAGTTCCAGCGCGGTGGACAGGTCGTAGACCTCCGCCAGGCTGAGATCCTCGGGCCCGAGGCCGGCCTCGGCGTAGGCGGCGTCGAGGATCTGGTCTTTGAAGATCCGCTCCGGCACCGGCACCACCGCGGTGGAATCCGTTGCGATGTCGGGCAATTCGGGCAGATGCTGCGGATACTGCGGGGTCTGCAGGCTGACGGCCCGCACTGACGGCACACCCTCGACGGAGCCGAGGTGCTTCTCGGCGAACGACCTGCTCGCCACGATCAGGGCGGCCGCGCCGTCGGACGTCGCGCAGATGTCGAGCAGCCGTAGCGGATCGGATACCACCGGGCTCGCGAGGACGTCCTCGACGGTGGCTTCCTTGCGGTAGCGCGCGTTCGGGTTGTCCAGCCCGTGTTTCGCGTTCTTGACCTTGACCTGCGCGAAGTCCTCGAGCGTGGCGCCGTAGAGGTCCATTCGCCGCCGCGCGAGCAGCGCGAAGTAGACCGTGTTGGTCGCGCCGATCAGGTGGAACCGCTGCCAGTCCGGGTCGTTCTTGCGCTCCCCGCCGACCGGGGCGAAGAAGCCCTTCGGCGTGGTGTCCGCGCCGATCACCAGCGCGACGTCGCAGAACCCGGCCAGGATCTGGGCACGGGCACTCTGCAGCGCCTGCGAACCGCTGGCGCACGCGGCGTAGCTCGAGGTCACCGGGACGCCGTTCCAGCCCAGCTTCTGCGCGAACGTCGAGCCCGCGACGAAACCCGGATAGCCGTTGCGGATCGTGTCCGCGCCCGCGACCAGTTGGATCTGACGCCAGTCCAGACCGGCCTCGGCCAGCGCGGCGCGCGCGGCGACGACGCCGTACTCGGTGAAGTCACGTCCCCACTTGCCCCACGGGTGCATGCCGGCACCCAGGATGTACACCGGTTCCGGCGGGCTGGAGCGAAGCGACTCGGGGGATGTTCCAGGGCTCATGAGGCGATCCTCCATGCGTAGACGATGCGTTCGACGCCGTCGTCGTCGACGTACAGCGGCATGATGTCCAGCTCCATCTCCATCCCGACCTTCAGGTCGGCCGCGAGCGTGCCCTCGACGACCTTGCCCAGCACGATGATTCCCTCGTCGGCCAGCTCGACCGCCGCAACGGCGAACGGCTCGAACGGGTCAGGGGATGGATAGGGCGGAGGTGGCGCGTACCGGTTCTCGGTGTAGCTCCACAGTTTCCCGCGGCGTGACAGCGGGACCTGAGCGAGGTCGTCACCGTCGCAGCCGGGGTTGGGGCAGTTGTTGGCCCTCGGCGGAAAGACGTAGGTCCCGCATTCGTGACACTTGCCGCCGATCAGGTACGGAGAGCCGGAACCGTCGGTGGCGAACCACCCGTCTACCGCGGGCTGCGTAGATGCTGACACGCGGGTCAGCGTACCGACTCCGACCTTGAAACTGAAACGTGTTCCAGTTCGGCTCCCCGTGGGGATGTTGGGATCGGTAGCGGATCGGCTCGTGTCGACTCGTGCATGAGCAGCGTCCCGGACATCACCGTCTGGGACCCGGACGATCGGAGACCGATATGGGATTTTTCAAGAAGGCCAAGGAAGCGGCCGCGCAGGCACAGCAGGCGTTCGCTCCCCAGTCGGGGCCGCAGGGTCCGGGCGCGGTGCACGTTCAGGGGGCCGGGCCGATCGATCCGGCCGCGTTCGGCGGCCCGTCGACCGGGTCGGTGGCGGGGGACGACCCGATCTGGCAGCCCATCAACGGCATCTCACTCGAGGACTATGCCGCGCTCGCACGAGATGCACAGGCTCGTGGCATCAACGACGAGGCCGGCATGATCACCCTCGCCCAGGAGCGCGGGTGGAACCCGACCGACACCAAGGCGGCACTGGACGGCTGGGTGCAGCGGATGGGCCAGTCGATGGCCGTCGGCCAGCAGTTCCGCGAGTTCCTCGGATACTGACGGGACCGGCCCAATGCCCAACCCATTCAAGGACTGGGCGCGGATGTACGGCGCCAACAAGCAGTTCCTGGAGTCGCAGGGACGGCCGTCGTCGTTCCTCGGCCAGATCGGCGACATCCCGAACCGGATCCACGAGGCCGCCGACGCCGGCGAGATCGGCATGAAGATGATGCGGCACTCGCAGCTGACGAACGGCGGGGGCCTGGCGGCCACCGTCACCGTCGAGGGTGTCTGGACGGTCGGCTCCTACATGGATCTGTCGCCGGTCCTGCGTATCCAGGGGCGGGTGGCTCGTGACGACGGGTCGGCGTCCTACGGCGCCGTCTTCGACGAGGTGGTGGCGCACCTGCACACCGCTCGCGTGCAGCCTGGCCGGCTACTCGCGGTCTCGGTCGATCCGCAGAATCCTCACGACATGGCGATCGACTGGATCCGCACCGGTCAACTCGGCTCGCCACCATCGGGTTCCACCCGGGGGGAGCCGGGCGCGCGGCCGATCTGAGTCACCGCGCCGCATCGAGCAGGATGCGCAGCAGATCCTCTGGGTTGTCCCGCATCAGGTTGTGCCTGCCGTCGAGTTCGTGGGTGGTCCAGTGCGGATCATCGCGGACGCGGTCGTAGGACTGCTGTAGCGGCGACTCGCCCGGCCAGTCCTGCGCGTAGACGAACACGCGGCGGCGGAATCGGTTGAGGTCGCCCCGCAGACGCAGCGGCTGCATGACGGTGGCGAGCGGATGCGCGGTGGCGCGCTCATCGAAGAACGGCATCGGAGGCACCCCGAATCCCGTGTCGTCGACCTCGACGTACCACTGGCGCTCCTCGTCGTTGACGAGGTCCCAGCACGCCTCGCCGTCGCGGGGGACCACGGCGTCGAGGAACACCAGCGAATCCACGCGGTCGGGGATTCGGTCGGCGACACCGGTGATCACCATCCCGCCGTAGCTGTGCCCGACGAGGATCAGTTCATCGCCTGCCGCCGTATCGTTCTCGACGGCGGCGAGGACGTCGGTGATGTGGGTGTCGAGGTTGACCGCACCGGGCATCAGGTGCGAACGCTCGGCGACACCGGTCGGCGTGATCGCGAGGACGTGGTGGCCCGCTGACCGCAGTGATGCGGCCAGGCCGTCGAAACACCATGCGCCGTGGCACATTCCGGGAACGAGAACATAGGTCGTCATGGCTCCACGGTGGCCGGGATGCATCTATAAGTCCAATAGAAACTTGCGACTCGAGCTATAACTAGATCTTATGGAACTACGTCAGCTCGAGTATTTCGTCGCGGTCGTCGAGGAACGCAGTTTCACCAGGGCGGCCCGCCGCGAACGGGTGGCCCAGCCCGCGGTCAGCGCTCAGATCCAGCGCCTCGAACGCCTGGTCGGCCAGCCGCTGCTGAACCGCACCATCCGCGAGGTGCGGCTCACGCAGGCCGGTGCCGCGCTGCTGCCGCACGCCAGGGCCGCGCTCGCCGCGATCCGCGACGCGCAATCGGCCGTGGACGAAGTGGCCGATCTGGTTCGGGGTGCGGTGGCGATCGGAACCGTGACGCTGCACCCGATAGACGTCGCCGGGTTGATCGCCGACTTCCACGAGAGCCATCCGGCGGTCGAGATCACCCTGACCACCGACAATTCCGAAGTCCTCATCGACAAGCTCCAGGACGGTGTTCTGGACGTCGTGATCGTCTCGATCGGCGTCGACGAAGACCTGCCCGGCGCGGACATCGAGGTCATCACCGATGAGGCCATCGAAGCGGCGGTGGTCCGGGGGCACCCGCTGACGCGCCGCAAGTCGTTGCCGTTGGACAAGCTGTGTGAGCACCCGCTGATCTCGCTGCCCGTCGGCACCGGCCTGCGCTCCAGGCTCGACGCGGCCTGCGCGGCCGCGGGACTCCATCCACGAATCGCGTTCGAGGCCACCAACCCGCTGGAACTCGTCGAGCTGGCACGGCACGGCCTCGGGGTGGCGATCGTGCCACAGTCGATGGCGCGCAACCGGGCAGACCTGCATCCGATGAGACTGGACCCCGAGCTGCGGGGACGCCTGGTGTGGGCGTGGCGCCGGGACATGGCCGGTCCGGCGGCCCGCCGACTCTGTGACCGGGCCCGCCGGATGACCGCCGGTGGCTGATCACATGTCGTGGCCGGTGCCTAGAGTGAAGGCCGTGAGCCCAGCCAAGACCGCATCGGAAACCACGGCAGGCACGACAGCAGGCGCCGGTCAGGCCGGCGACAAGCCGACTCTGATGCTTCTGGACGGCAATTCGTTGGCGTTCCGCGCGTTCTACGCGCTGCCCGCCGAGAACTTCAAAACCCAGAGCGGGCTGACCACCAACGCGGTCTACGGCTTCACCGCGATGCTGATCAACCTGCTGCGCGACGAGCAGCCCAGCCACATCGCCGCCGCCTTCGACGTGTCCCGCCAGACGTTCCGACTGGAGAAGTACCCCGAGTACAAGGCCGGCCGCTCCGCGACGCCCGACGAGTTCCGCGGTCAGATCGACATCACCAAGGAGGTGCTCGGCGCACTCGGCATCACGGTGCTCGCCGAGGCAGGCTTCGAGGCCGATGACGTGATCGCCACGCTCGCCACCCAGGCCGAGGACGCCGGTTACCGGGTCCTGGTGGTCACCGGCGACCGCGACTCCCTGCAGCTGGTCAGCGACGACGTCACCGTGCTCTATCCCCGCAAGGGCGTCAGCGAGCTGACGCGGTTCACTCCCGAGGCCGTCGTGGAGAAGTACGGGCTCACACCGCTCCAGTACCCGGACTTCGCGGCCCTGCGCGGTGACCCCAGCGACAACCTCCCCGGCATTCCGGGCGTGGGGGAGAAGACCGCGACCAAGTGGATCGCCGAATACGGTTCGCTGCAGGCACTCGTCGACAACGTCGACAAGGTCAAGGGCAAGGTCGGCGACGCGCTGCGTGCCCACGTCTCCAGCGTCGTGCTCAACCGGGAGCTCACCGACCTCGTCAAGGATGTGCCGCTGGCGCAGACGCCCGACACGCTGCGGATGCAGCCCTGGGATCGCGACCATATCCACCGGCTGTTCGACGACCTCGAGTTCCGGGTGCTGCGTGACCGCCTGTTCGACACGCTGGCCTCGTCCGACCCCGAGGTCGAGGAGGGCTTCGACGTCCGCGGCGGGGCACTGGAGCCGGGAACGCTCGCTGCGTGGCTCGCCGAGCGCAGCCAGGGGCAGCGGTTCGGGCTCGCGGTGGTCGGCAACCACCTCGCGTTCGACAGCGACGCCACCGCGGTGGCGATCGTCGCGGCCGACGGCGACGGCCGTTTCATCGACACCGCGACGATGGATCCCGGCGACGAAGCCGCACTGGCGGCATGGTTGGCCGACCCCGGCCGGTCGAAGGCGCTGCACGAGGCCAAGCTCGCGATGCACGACGTGCAGGGCCGGGGCTGGACGTTGGCCGGTGTCACCTCGGACACGGCGCTGGCTGCCTACCTGGTCCGCCCCGGGCAGCGCAGCTTCGCGCTCGACGACCTGTCCCTGCGCTACCTCAAGCGTGAGCTGCGTGCGGATAACCCTGAGCAGCAACAGCTTTCACTGCTCGACGACAGCGACGGCGTCGACGACCAGGCGGTGCAGACCTTGCTGCTTCGTGCCGGTGCGGTCAAGGACCTCGCCGAAGCGCTCGACGAGGAACTCGCCAGGATCGACTCCTCGGAGCTGCTCGGCAACATGGAGCTGCCCGTACAGCGCGTGCTGGCGGAGTTGGAGACGGCCGGTATCGCCGTGGACCTGGAGAAGCTCTCCGAGCTGCAGAGCGAGTTCGCAGGCCAGATCCGCGACGCCGCCGAGGCGGCGTATTCGGTCATCGGCAAGCAGATCAACCTCGGCTCGCCCAAGCAGCTCCAGGTCGTGCTGTTCGACGAGCTGGAGATGCCGAAGACCAAGCGCACCAAGACCGGGTACACCACCGACGCGGATGCGTTGCAGTCCCTGTTCGACAAGACCGGGCATCCGTTCCTGCAGCACCTGTTGACCCACCGTGATGCCACCCGGCTGAAGGTGACGGTGGACGGGTTGCTCAACGCGGTCGCCTCCGACGGCCGCATTCATACGACGTTCAACCAGACGATCGCCGCGACCGGGCGGCTGTCGTCCACCGAGCCCAACCTGCAGAACATCCCGATCAGGACCGAGGCCGGGCGGCGCATCCGTGATGCCTTCGTCGTCGGCTCGTCTGACGGGGCCGGCTACTCCGACCTGATGACCGCCGACTACAGCCAGATCGAGATGCGGATCATGGCGCACCTGTCCCAGGACGAGGGCCTGATCGAGGCGTTCAACACCGGTGAGGACCTGCACTCGTTCGTCGCATCCCGGGCGTTCTCGGTGCCGATCGAAGAGGTCACCGCCGAACTGCGTCGTCGCGTCAAGGCCATGTCGTACGGGTTGGCCTACGGCCTGAGCGCCTACGGCCTGGCCGCGCAGCTGAAGATCTCCACCGAAGAAGCGAAGGTCCAGATGGACCAGTACTTCGACCGGTTCGGTGGCGTGCGTGACTACCTGCGTGACGTCGTCGACCAGGCCCGCAAGGACGGTTACACCTCGACGGTGTTCGGCAGGCGCCGCTACCTGCCGGAGCTGGACAGCAGCAACCGGAATGTCCGCGAGGCGGCCGAACGCGCTGCCCTCAACGCGCCGATCCAGGGCAGCGCCGCCGACATCATCAAGGTCGCGATGATCAACGTCGACCGGGCGATCAAGGACGCCGGTCTGGCCTCACGGATGCTGCTGCAGGTGCACGACGAGTTGTTGTTCGAGGTCGCCGACGGTGAGCGCGACGCGCTCGACGCGCTGGTGCGCGAGCACATGGGCAACGCCTATCCGCTCAATGTGCCGCTGGAGGTCTCCGTCGGCTACGGCCGCAGCTGGGATTCGGCAGCGCACTGAGTGGCCCTGGTTATGGACATGACCATAACTTCGATCACGGCGCGAGGGTGAAGTTGTCGCGGGCGAACCGGTGGCAGTTGATCAGCGTCCGAAGCTGAGCCAGGGCGTCCTCCAGCGGTGTGATGCTGCGGTGGGCGCGGCACAGCACCACCGCGCCTTCGATCGTGGCGATCGACAGCGTCGCGAGTTGGCGCGCCGTCGACTCGCTCATGCCCTCGGCCAGGAACGCGTTCGTCAGCGCGCCGGCCCACTCGCCGAAGAATCGGCGGGCCTTGTCGGCTAATTCCTCACTCTCCGTTCGGCTCACAGCCACGGCGACCACCGGGCACCCCGCCGTGTATCCGCTGTCGGTCAACACGTGGTGCCAGATGTCGATGAACTCCTGCAGTACCGACTCCGGTCCGTCGGTCGCCGCCCTGTTCAACAGCGCTGAGACCGTGTTGCCCGCATACGTGAGCGCCTCGTCGAGCAACTCCGTCCGGCCACCGGGGAAGTGGTGGTACACCGAACCCTTCGGGGCGCCGCTGCGCAGGAGGACCTCCTCGACGGTGAGTCCGTCGGCGCCCCGCTCACGCAGCACCTGCACGGCGGTGATGATCATTGCCCGCCGGGTATCCCGTGCCATCGTCCCTCCCCACATCAAAGATCATGAGCACCAACGGGTTAAGAGACAGCGCAGGTGCGGTGTGAACTCCGGAACACGTTATGGTAGAAACCATAATAGCTGATGAGGTGCCGTCGCTGAGGAAGGACGATCACGATGCCGGACCATCCCTTCGACGACGCTCTCGAGTTGCGGCCCACGGACCCCGGGTGGGCGCGTGGGCACACGCGGCCGCAATGGGCGAACATGGTCGGACCCTTCGGCGGCTTGACAGCGGCGCTGCTGCTGCGTGCCGTCGAGAACCATCCCGACAGGATCGGCGAACCGGTGTCGCTCACGGTGAACTTCACCGCACCCGTGGCCGACGGCGTTTTCGACATCGCGTGCACGACCGTTCGGACCAATCGAACCAACCAGCACTGGCTGGTGGAGCTCTGGCAGGACGGCTCGGTCAGGACCAATGCCACCGCGGTCTTCGGCATCCGCCGCGACACGTGGTCGGACACCGAACTCGAGCCCATCGCAGTGCCCGGGCCGGAGGAAATCGCGCCGACCGGACTGCCGGAATCCATCGTGTGGGCGCACAACTACGAGATGCGCTACGTCGAAGGGGCGGTCCCCGGGGACGTGGCCCACCCGGCGCCGTCGTCGGCCACCTCGCTCTGGGTGCGTGATCGGCGTGGCCGAGCGCTGGACTTCGCCGCGCTCACGGCGATGAGCGACATCTTCTATCCGCGGGTGTTCCTGCGCAGGGGTGCCTTGTCGCCGGCCGGGACGATCTCGCTGACGACGTACTTCCACGCCGACGGAGACGACCTCGCGGCCGTGGACACCGATTTCGTCCTGGGCCGCGCCCGAGCGCACCGATTCTCCCGCGGGTACTTCGATCAGTCGGCTCAGGTCTGGAGCCGGGGCGGTGAGCTGCTGGTCACGACCCACCAACTGGTCTATTTCAAGGACTGAGGGGTCATGGGCGCGCGGTAACCCGCCAGCTGTGCCAGCGCAGGTGCTGCGCTCCTTGCGGCGTACACCCCGTACGCCTGTTCGTAGAGCAGTCCGGTCACCTGCTGATCACCGAAACCGCGGTCGATGCGGTCCCGCACGAACGCCAACTCCACGACCTGATGGGCGAACGTCTTGACCGACTCGCCGGCCTGCCTGCCGCCGAACCGCGTCGCCTCGGCGACGGCCAGCTTGCGGGTGCGGATGGATCCCAGCCAGGTCGCCTCATTGGGCGACACCACACCCGCGGCCACCATGCCGGGCAGCTTGGCGCTGACCACGTGCTGTTCTAGGCGCCTGCTCTTGACCGCGAGGGCGATGGCCAGCGCGAAGATCGGCACCATCCAGAACACGTAGAGGCCGAGATAGGCCCCGGCGCCCAGCAGCGACGAACCGTTCCACATGGAGTGCAGCACCACCGCCCCGACGTAACCGAGCAGGATGCAGCCCGCCTTGGCGATGCCGCTTCGTCTGTGCAACGCGAACCACACGCCGATGGCGAACAGCGTGGTGAACAATGAGTGGGCGAACGGCGACATGACGAGCCGCAACGCGGCGGTGAACAGTGAGTCGGCCAGGCTGTCGCCGTTGGCGATGTAGAGGATGTCCTCCAGCCAGGCGAAGCCCGCTCCGACCAACCCGGCGTAGACCAGGCAGTCGGTCAGCGAGTTCAGCTCGTTGCGGCGCACGCCGGTCATCATGATCAGCAAGAACAGGCCCTTGGCCGCCTCCTCGGTGATCGGCGCACCGACGATCAGGGTGAAGGGGCTGATCGCCGACGAGTGCGCCGTCCCGGCGGCGAACCAGGATTCGAGGACGATCTGCAGTACAGAGGCGATGACGACCGCCGCCGACGTGCCCCAGAGGAACGCGAACACGAGCAGTCGTGGCGGTTCGGGCTCCCACCGGTCCAGCCACAGGTAGGCCAGCACCACGATCGCCATCGCGATGCTGGACAGCACGAAACCGACCGCCGTCCCGACAGGATTGAGTGCGGTCAGCAGGATGACGATGAGACCCGCGAGGGTGCCGAGGGCGATGATCACACCCAGCGGTGCGCCGACCTTGCGGACGCGGCGCCCGAACGGCGCTGGGAGTGGATGGGGCTGCCCCGGTGCGCCGGCGTATGACACCTCAGCAGGGTAGCCGCTAGCGGAACCGGGTTTGTCCTGCATGTGCCCCGTCGAGTAACCTCAACGTGTACCTGTGTGCGCATTACTCGCGGGTGCAAACCAAGAAATAAAAACTGTCCCTACGATCACCCTGTCCGGAGCAACCCACCACATGCCAAGTCCCTCCGTCACCTCGCCGCAAGTAGCCGTCAACGACATCGGCTCGGCCGAGGATTTTCTCGCCGCCATCGACAAGACCATCAAATACTTCAACGATGGCGACATCGTCGAAGGGACCATCGTCAAGGTCGACCGCGACGAAGTCTTGCTCGACATCGGCTACAAGACCGAAGGCGTCATCCCTTCCCGCGAGCTGTCCATCAAGCACGACGTCGACCCCAATGAGGTTGTGTCCGTCGGCGACGAGGTCGAAGCTCTGGTCCTCACCAAGGAGGACAAAGAAGGCCGCCTGATCCTGTCCAAGAAGCGTGCTCAGTACGAGCGCGCCTGGGGCACCATCGAGGAGCTCAAGGAGAAGGACGAGGCCGTCAAGGGCACCGTCATCGAGGTCGTCAAGGGCGGCCTGATCCTCGACATCGGCCTGCGCGGCTTCCTGCCCGCGTCGTTGGTCGAGATGCGTCGCGTCCGCGATCTGCAGCCGTACATCGGCAAGGAGATCGAGGCCAAGATCATCGAGCTCGACAAGAACCGCAACAACGTGGTGCTGTCCCGCCGCGCCTGGCTGGAGCAGACGCAAAGCGAAGTTCGTAGTGAATTCTTGAACCAGCTCACCAAGGGCGCCATCCGCAAGGGTGTCGTGTCCTCGATCGTCAACTTCGGCGCGTTCGTCGATCTCGGCGGAGTCGACGGCCTGGTGCACGTCTCCGAGCTGTCGTGGAAGCACATCGACCATCCGTCCGAGGTCGTCCAGGTCGGCGACGAGGTCACCGTCGAGGTGCTCGACGTCGACATGGATCGCGAGCGGGTTTCGTTGTCGCTCAAGGCGACTCAGGAAGACCCGTGGCGTCACTTCGCCCGCACCCACGCGATCGGCCAGATCGTGCCCGGCAAGGTCACCAAGCTGGTGCCGTTCGGTGCGTTCGTCCGCGTCGAGGAGGGCATCGAGGGCCTGGTGCACATCTCCGAGCTCTCCGAGCGTCACGTCGAGGTTCCGGACCAGGTGGTCCAGGTCGGCGACGACGCGATGGTCAAGGTCATCGACATCGACCTGGAGCGTCGCCGGATCTCGCTGAGCCTCAAGCAGGCCAACGAGGACTACACCGAAGAGTTCGAGGCCTGGAAGTACGGCATGGCCGACAGCTACGACGAGCAGGGCAACTACATCTTCCCCGAGGGCTTCGACGCCGACACCAACGAGTGGCTCGAAGGTTTCGAGAAGCAGCGTGACGAGTGGGAGGCCCGGTACGCCGAGGCCGAGCGTCGTCACAAGATGCACACCGCGCAGATGGAGAAGTTCGCCGCTGCGGAGGCCGAGGAGGCTGCCAAGCCCGTCTCGAACGGTTCGTCGCGTTCCGAGGAGCCGTCGAGCGGTGGGTCGCTGGCCAGCGACGCCCAGCTCGCCGCGCTGCGCGAGAAGCTCGCAGGCAACGCGTAGTCCGTAAACGACCGAAGGCCCCGGCTCCACGAGCCGGGGCTTTCGTCGTTTTGCGGCCTGACAGACTGGTGCGGTGCTGCGCATTGGGTTGACCGGAGGAATCGGAGCAGGCAAGTCCACAGTGTCCGCCACGTTCAGTGAGCTCGGGGCCATCGTCGTCGACGGGGACGTCATCGCCCGCGAGGTCGTCGAACCCGGCACCGAGGGCCTGGCCAAGCTGGTCGAGGCGTTCGGCGACGGGATCCTGCAGGCGGACGGCGCCCTGAACAGGCCGGCCCTGGCCGCGATCGCGTTCAGCGACGAGGACAAGCGCGCGACGCTGAACGGCATCGTGCATCCGCTTGTGGCGCACCGGCGTTCGGAGCTGATCGCGAATGCGCTCGAGGCATCGAAGAACCCGGTGATCGTCGAGGACATTCCATTGCTCGTGGAGTCGCAGATGGCCCCGATGTTCCCATTGGTGGTGATCGTGCATGCCGACGAGGACCTTCGGGTACGCCGCCTCATCGAGTACCGGAACTTCAGCGAAGAGGACGCTCGGGCGCGCATCGCCGCACAGGCCACCGAGGCACAGCGGCGCGCAGTCGCCGATGTCTGGCTCGACAATTCCGGCACCGCCGCAGACCTCATCGAGAAGGCCCGCGCGCTCTGGCACGGACGCATCCAGCCGTTCGCCCACAACCTCCAGGCAGGCCATCCGGCGCACGCCGAGCCACACCTGGTGGCGTCGGACCCGCAGTGGCCCGCCCAGGCTCAACGCATCCTGGCGCGACTGCGCACCGCGTGTGGGCACCATGCGTCCAGGGTCGACCACGTCGGTTCCACCGCGGTTCCCGGCATGGACGCCAAGGACGTCATCGACGTCCAGGTCACCGTCGCATCGTTGGAGGTCGGCGACGACCTTGCCGAGGCGTTGCTGGCGGCCGGTTACCTGCGCACGGCCGTCACGCACGATGTCGCCCACACCGACGATCCGTCCGAGTGGCGGAAGCGGCTGTACTGCTCGGCCGATCCGGGTCGCCCCACCAACGTGCACTTTCGGGTCGACGGCTGGCCGGGCCAGCAGTTCGCCCTGCTGTTCGTCGACTGGCTGAAGTCCAATCCGGCGGTCCAGGCGGATTATCTGGAGCTCAAGCGTCGGGTGGCATCCCAGGGGCATCGCGACGCCGGCGCGTACGCCGAAGCGAAGGAGCCGTGGTTCCTGGACGCCTACGGCAGGGCCTGGGAGTGGGCGGACACCACCGGGTGGCGGCCCTAGGCCGGCGGCACCGGGGCGTCGGCCGGCGTCAGCGGGTCCGGACCCGGGTCGGCAGGGGTGGCACCGTCGATCGGAAGGTTCAACGGGGCGCCGCACTGAAGCACTCCGTACAGCGGATCGTCCTTCGGCCTGAACAGCCGGGGCGCGATGAACTGGTCGGCCTTGGCCACGACCTGGTCGTCGACCAGGATCTCGCAGTGCAGGTTGGATCCGTAGGGCCACTCGATCGAAAGCTCCATGCCCGCCAGGTTGGGGTCGTCCAGCACCGCGTTGATCTCGAAGGTCTGGCCGGGCAGCAACGCGGGCTGCGCGCTGTTGACGTTCTGGTCATCCATCTTGTAGGCGACCACCGCTCCGCGCGATGTGCCGTCCGCCCGGGCGCGGTAGATGACGTTGTGCAGGATTTCGGGCTCGGCGGGCGCCGGTTGGGCCTCGGTCTGGGTGCCGTCGGGCTGGGCCGATGCTGCTGCCGGCGCCAGCAGGGCGGCCACCAACGCGGCCACGGCTGCCGCAACTGCCGTCCGGGTGCGCTTGGTGGGGCCCACGTGACGAGAGAATACCGGCTGCCCCTGTCCGGACAAATACATAGTCGTTGCCATCGGAATCAAGATCGGCGCCCGGCGGCCGACCGTTACACATCGTCGAGCAGCGGCGGCGTCAGCCGTCCGTGCCGCGCCAGGTCAGCGGCATACCGATGCCCGCAAGCCAGCGGTGCAGGTCGTAATCGTGGCTGGCCAGCGCGTCGACGGTGGTGACGGCGGTGCGGATGGCCCGTTCCCCGCACTCCGGGCTGAGCAGGCCGTGTTGGACCGCGGCGAGAAGTTCGTCGACGTCGGTGATCTGCACCCCGGTGCCGGTGCTCAGGATCAGGTCGAGGTAGTGATCCTCGCCCTGCCAGGCGGTCGGTCCCGGCAGGTAGTCGCCGATGTCGAGGTAGAAGTCCTGGTCGCGCTCGTGGCCAGGGTTGAAGTGGAACACCGTGACGCGAAGACCCAGGGAGGGCAACAGCCACGATTCGATGTAGTGGAACTGCGTGCGCCCAGGGGTCGGACGGGCCATGTACAGCCCCCACGGCAGGACCGTGTAGACGTCCACCGCCCGGACGATGCCCTTGGGGTCGGTGTTGGTGTACGCCGCGAGGTCGAATGTCTCATGTTTGGGAGGGTGGATGCCGACAAGGATAAGCCCTGGTGGGGTCGGTCGGGCACCGTCGGGAAGAGACGATGTCGGTCCCGAGTTCTACCCTGGCGAACATGGCTTTCGCGACCGAACACCCGGTGCTCGCGCACTCCGAACACCGCCCCGTGGACCAGATCGTCCGCGCCGGGGGTCGCTTCGACGTGGTCAGCGAGTTCGAACCCGCCGGCGACCAACCCGCAGCCATCGACGAACTCGAGCGCCGCATCCGCGAGGGGGAGCGTGACGTCGTGCTCCTCGGCGCCACCGGCACCGGCAAATCGGCCACCACCGCGTGGCTGATCGAGCGCCTCCAGCGTCCCACCCTGGTGATGGCGCCCAACAAGACGCTCGCCGCCCAGCTCGCCAACGAGCTTCGGGAAATGTTGCCGCACAACGCCGTCGAGTACTTCGTGTCGTACTACGACTACTACCAGCCCGAGGCCTACATCGCGCAGACCGACACCTACATCGAGAAGGACAGCTCGATCAACGACGACGTCGAGCGGTTGCGACACTCGGCCACGTCGAGCCTGCTGTCGCGCCGGGACGTGGTAGTGGTGGCCTCGGTGTCGTGCATCTACGGCCTGGGGACACCGCAGTCCTACCTGGACCGCTCGGTGGAACTGAACGTCGGCGACGAGGTGCCGCGCGACGCGCTGCTGCGGCTGCTGGTCGATGTGCAGTACAACCGCAACGACATGGCGTTCACCCGTGGGTCTTTCCGGGTGCGCGGAGACACGGTCGAGATCATCCCGTCCTACGAGGAACTCGCGGTGCGCATCGAGTACTTCGGGGACGAGATCGAGGCGCTCTACTACATGCACCCGTTGACCGGCGACGTGGTCCGCAAGGTCGACTCGCTGCGGGTCTTCCCGGCAACGCACTACGTGGCGGGCCCCGAGCGGATGGCCCAGGCGATCTCGTCCATCGAGGCCGAACTCGAGGAGCGCCTGGCCGAGCTCGAGGGTCAGGGCAAGCTGCTGGAGGCCCAGCGGCTGCGGATGCGGACCAATTACGACGTCGAGATGATGCGCCAGGTCGGGTTCTGCTCCGGCATCGAGAACTACTCCCGCCACATCGACGGACGCGGTCCCGGCACGGCGCCCGCAACCCTGATCGACTACTTCCCCGAGGATTTCCTGCTCGTCATCGACGAGTCGCACGTGACGGTGCCGCAGATCGGCGGCATGTACGAAGGCGACATGTCGCGCAAGCGCAACCTCGTCGACTTCGGTTTCCGGCTGCCGTCTGCTGTCGACAACCGGCCGTTGACGTGGGAGGAGTTCGCCGACCGGATCGGCCAGACGGTATACCTGTCGGCCACCCCCGGCGCGTACGAGATCAGCCAGGCGGGCGGCGAGTTCGTCGAGCAGGTGATCCGGCCGACCGGCCTGGTCGACCCGCAGGTCATCGTCAAACCCACCAAGGGCCAGATCGACGACCTCATCGGGGAGATCCGCAAGCGCACCGAGCGCGACGAGCGGGTGCTGGTCACGACGTTGACGAAGAAGATGGCCGAAGACCTCACCGACTACCTGCTCGAGATGGGCATCCGGGTCCGCTACCTGCACTCCGAGGTCGACACGCTGCGCCGGGTCGAGTTGCTGCGCCAGCTGCGGCTCGGGGAGTACGACGTGCTCGTCGGGATCAACCTGCTCCGTGAAGGTCTCGACCTTCCCGAGGTGTCGCTGGTCGCGATCCTCGACGCCGACAAGGAAGGCTTTCTGCGCTCGCCGCGCAGCCTGATCCAGACCATCGGCCGCGCCGCCAGGAACGTGTCGGGCGAGGTGCACATGTATGCCGACACCATGACCGACTCCATGAAGCAGGCCATCGACGAGACGGATCGGCGCCGGGCGAAACAGATCGCCTACAACACCGAACATGGGATCGACCCGACACCGTTGCGCAAGAAGATCGCCGACATCCTCGACCAGGTGTACCGCGAGGCCGACGACACCGAGTCCGTGGAGGTCGGCGGCTCCGGGCGCAACGCCTCCCGGGGCCGACGCGCGCAGGGTGAGCCCGGGCGCGCGGTGAGCGCGGGGGTGTTCGAGGGCCGCGACACCTCCAACATGCCGCGTGCCGAGTTGGCCGATCTCATCAAGGACATGACCGCGCAGATGATGGCCGCCGCAAGGGATCTCCAGTTCGAGCTGGCCGCACGCATCCGTGATGAGATCGCCGACCTGAAGAAGGAACTCCGCGGCATGGATGCCGCCGGTCTCAAATGAGTTGATCTCAAGGGCTGTTGAGGTTCTACCGTCTAGTTCGTGACCGACACCGCGATCCTCGCGACGGGCAGCTGGCGCGAGCTCGCGAGCCCGAAGACCCTCGGAGCCTGCACCGTGCTCGCCGGCGGGGTGGCGCTGTACGCCACCAACGAGTTCCTCACGATCAGCCTGATGCCCAGCGCCGTCGCCGACATCGGGGGTCAGCGGTTCTACGCCTGGGTGACGACGGTGTACCTCGTCGGTTCGGTGATGGCCGCGACGGCGGTGCACTCCGTCCTGATGCGGCTGGGCCCGAGGTTGGCGTACCTGTCGGCGCTCAGCGTCTTCGGTCTGGGCAGCCTCGGCTGTGCCGCCGCGCCCAGCATGGAGATGCTGCTCGTCGGCAGAACCGTCCAGGGCGCCGCGGGAGGTCTGCTCGCCGGGCTGGGATACGCGGTGATCAACACAGCGCTGCCGAACTCGTTGTGGACGAAGGCATCTGCACTCGTGTCCGCGATGTGGGGCGTCGGGACGCTGCTCGGCCCCGCCGCGGGTGGGCTGTTCGCCCAATACAGTTCGTGGCGATGGGCGTTCGGTGCTCTCGTGGTGATGACCGTGACGATGTCGCTGGTGGTGCCGCTCGCCCTGCCGGGCCGCCGGGACACGACGGTCTCCATGGCCGAGGGGCGGGTCCGGATCCCGGTGTGGTCGTTGCTTCTCCTCGGCGGCGCCGCGCTGCTGGTCAGCGTCGCGGGTATACCGCACCACCCATGGGCGACGGCGGTCCTGGTGGCGGCGGGGTTCGCACTCGTCGCGGTGTTCCTGGTCGTCGACCGTCGCCTTTCGGCATCCGTGTTGCCCCCCAGCGCTTTCGGCAAGGGGCCGCTGAAGTGGATCTACCTGACGTTGGGCGCGTTGATGGCCGCGACGATGGTCGACATGTACGTTCCGTTGTTCGGTCAACGGCTGGCGCACCTGTCGCCGGTGGTTGCGGGATTCCTCAGCGCGGGGCTGGCGATCGGCTGGACCGCGGGCGAGATCAGCAGCGCGTCGCTGACCCGCCACCACGTCATCGTCCGCACGGTGGCGGTCGCTCCGTTGGTGATGGCGACGGGTCTGACGATCGCCGCGCTGACCCAGCACGAGAACGCCTCACCGGCACTCGTGGCGCTGTGGGCCGTCGGCCTGGTGATCAGCGGTGCCGGTATCGGGGTCGCGTGGCCGCACCTGTCGGCGTGGGCGATGAGCAAGGTGGACGACCCCGCAGAAGGACCCGCGGCCGCGGCGGCCATCAACACCGTGCAGGTGATCTCGGCGGCGTTCGGTGCCGCACTGGCCGGCGTGGTGGTGAACCTCACCGACGTCGGGGACGCCACCGCCGCACGCTGGCTGTTCGTCTCGTTCGCCGCGCTGGCGGCGCTGGCGGGCGTGGCGTCGACGAGGAGCGGCCGGCCTGCGGTGCGGACCGTCGGGTAACGATCACGGTGATCTGAAAGGTGGTCGCATCGACTCGTGTTTGGCAGGGTCGTGCTCACCGCGGGTGTGGCTGAGTGGTCAGGCACCGGCCTGCAAAGCCGTTTACACGGGTTCGAATCCCGTCACTCGCTCGCGCTGGCATGATGTGCCTTTGCCGAACCACGGCGGAGAGGCGCGACGATGAGTAGCGACGTCGCGGAGAGCGATCTGGTCGGCGGGGTTCCCCGCCGACGCATTGTGATGGCCTCGATGGTCGGCACCACCATCGAGTTCTACGACTTCTACATCTACGCGACCGCAGCGGTCTCGGTGTTTCCGCATCTCTTCTTCCCGAAGAGTGATCCGACGACGGCGCTGCTGGCGTCGCTGGCCACCTTCGGCCTCGCGTTCGTCGCTCGTCCGGTCGGGTCGGTCCTGTTCGGACATTTCGGCGATCGAGTGGGCCGCAAGGCCACCCTCGTCGGCTCGCTGCTGTTGATGGGCATCGCGACGTTCGCCATCGGGCTGCTGCCGACCTACGCCCAAGCGGGGATCATCGCACCCGCCCTGCTCGCGATTCTGCGCTTCTCCCAAGGCCTGGCTCTGGGTGGCGAATGGAGTGGTGCGGCGCTGCTGGCCACCGAGACCGCAAAACCCGGCAAGCGCGGCTGGGCGGCCATGTGGCCGCAGCTCGGAGCGCCGATCGGGTTCCTGCTGGCCAACGGGTTGTTCCTGGCACTCATCTTCTGGCTCGGACACAGCACCGCCGAGCCCGATGTCGACGGCACGTTCTTGACGTGGGGCTGGCGCATCCCGTTCCTCCTGAGCTCGGTGATGGTGGCCATCGGTCTCTACGTGCGGTTGCGCATCATCGAGACGCCCGTTTTCACCCGGGCGGTGGCGCGCGGCGAGAAGGTGAAAACGCCTCTGGCTGAAGTATTCCGAAGCAGCTGGCGGCAACTGATCGTCGGCACCTTCGTGATGTTGGCGACGTACACGATGTTCTACATCGTGACGACCTGGGCGCTGAGCTTCGGCACCGGGAAGCGACCACCCGAAGGCACCGGCCTCGGCTTCGCCTATGTCGACTTCCTGCAGCTACAGCTGCTCGCCGTGCTGTTCTTCGCAGGCACGCTGCCGCTGTCGGGCTGGCTGGCCGACCGCTTCGGCCGTCGGCGGGTACTGCTGCTCGTCACGATCGGCATCATGGCCTACGGCCGGCTGTTCGCTCCGATGCTGGGCTCCGGCAACACCTCATACGGCACGATGCTGCTCTTCCTGGTGATCGGGATGACGTTGATGGGCTTCACCTTCGGCCCGATGAGCGCCGTTCTGCCCGAGCTGTTCCCGACGAACGTGCGCTACACCGGATCGGGGATCTCCTACAACGTGGCGAGCATTCTCGGTGCAGCCGTGGCGCCGTTCATCGCGACCTGGTTGGCGACGCAGTACGGCGTCGGCTGGGTCGGCCTGTACCTGTTCATTGCGGCGTCGCTGAGCCTCGTCGCGATCCTGATCATGCGCGAAACCAAGGATGCGTCGCTGGACACCACCGACGACCATGCGGGGGTTGCCCGCTAAGAATCGATGCGACGCACCAACGTCCAGTGATTGCCCTCGCCGTCGCGGCGGTAGGAGAGTTCGTCGAGCACCCGGTAGGCGATGGCCAGGCCCCTCCCGCGTTCTGACATCTCGTCGGGCATGGCAACCTGGGACAGGTCGACCGGTGCCGGATGGCCGTTGTCGGTGAAGGTGACCCGCACGACGCCGGGCACCACCTCGACCTCCATCCGCAGCCGCACCGGGCCGCCGTCGCCCGAATGCTCGATGATGTTGGCGCCGATCTCGCTCACGGCCAGATCGGTGTGCATGCGCACCAGTTCCGGGATGTCATGGGCGGACCACAGTTCATCGAGGATCCGCTGGATCTCCTCGAGTGTCTCTGGGCCGGTGGTGGTTTCGAGAACGCGGCGCGCGTCAGGATTTGTCATCGAAAGCGCCTTCCGGGGACGGATGAGCCCGCAGCACCCTGTTCAGGTTGGTCAGTTCGAGCACCGTGGTGACCTGACGGCTCGGCGCGGCGATGCGCAGATCACCGCCGGCCTGCCTGGCCACCTTGAGCCCGGAGATCAACGCCCCCAGACCCGAGGAATCGATCAGTTCGGTCTTGCTGAGATCGACGACGACGCGCTTCTGCCCGCCGTCGACGAGCGCGTGCAGTTCCTTGCGCAATGCGGGTGCCGCCACCATGTTGAGCTTTCCCGCCGGTGTGATCACGACGACACCGGAATCCAGTGTGTTCCGCTCGAACTGACTCATCAGGTCCCTTCCGTTTCATGTCCGCGGTAACGCACCGCCTGGAACACCACGCTGAGAATGACGACGTCGAACATCACCCAGAAAAGGTTCACTCCCACGCCGAGCACGGAGATCGCGCCGAAGTAGAGCTGCACGATCCCGATCACCGAAGCCACCGCGAGCAACGCGATGGCCGCCAGTTGCCACTTCACCAGGTGCCAGGGGATCGCTCCCGCCGCCTGGCGCGTCTTCGGCGTCACCGCGAACCCCAGCGGGCGGTCGAAGTAGACGTTGCGGAAAGCCGTGACGCAGGCCCGGATCCAGACCGGGAACAGCGCGAGGCTGTATTGCTGACCCCGCCAGGTCGGGGATCCGCGGCTGATGATGATGAACATCAACTGGTTGAGCAGCAGGAACGGAATGAGACGGCCGAAGAAGTCCCAGCTGTACGCGTTGACGGGCAGGATGCCGAAGATCAGGTAGATAGCGGGTGCGGCGATGTAGGCCAGCGCCGCGAAGCCCGCCAGGTAACTCCACATCGTCGCCCAGTACATGAGCCGCTGACCGATGCTCAAGCCCTTCTGGACCAACGGGTTCTCGCGCAGCATGACCTGCACGGTGCCCTGAGCCCAGCGCAGCCGCTGCGTGAGCATGGTGCGGACGTCGTCGGGCGCCAGGCCTCGCGCCAGAACCTCGTGGTGGTAGGCCGACCGCCACCCCTGCGCGTGCAGGCGCATGCACGTCGCCATGTCCTCGGTGACCGAGATGGTCGCCATCGGCAGCATCGGCTGCGCCTCGTCGTCGCGCCCGACGTCGACGGCGCGGACCATGGCGCTGATCGATTCGAGTGCGCCGAGCGGGGACCACTCGCGCATGGTCAGTGATTCGAGTGCCTCGTCGTCGAAGATCACCGCCGTCGATGTGTTTCCGGGGTCTTCCTGCAGAGCGGCGATGATCTCGAGGTCCGCCCGCATCGTGGTGACGTCGGCTTCGACGATCGAGCGCGCCGCGGCGTCGACCCGTTGCTGGAACTCGTAGGTGATGTCGGCGAGGGGGCGTTCCTCCCGCAACTGGGCACGGGCGTCACGGACCGCGACCCGGACGGCTTCGAGGGCGGTACGCACGTGCGGCTCGTCCGACCCGTGCTGTGCGGCAGCCTTTTTGAGAATCTTTCTGGCGGCGTACAGGGTGCGCCGGATACCGTCTTCGATCGCGCGGACGTACCCGCGGATGCCGAGTTGCATCAGGGCCTCGCGGCGCAGCACGGCGTTGGAGCCGCAGAAGTAGGCGGCGTTCCACCCGTCTTTGCCCTGCTGGATGGGTCCGTAGAACAGGGGAGCCTGGCTCCCGAGAGGATCGCTGAACGGCACGTTGTGGAAGTACTGCGGGGTCTGCACCAGGGCCATCTGCGGGTCACGGAAGTACCCGAGGGTGTGGTCGAGTATCTCGGGTTCGGGGACCTGATCGGCGTCGAGGATGAGGAGGAACTCACCTTCGGTCTCGAACAGCGCGTTGTTGAGGTTTCCGGCCTTGGCGTGGCGGGGCTTGTCCGACCAGCTCATCGATCGCGTGATGTAGCCGATATTGCGGTCGGCCGCGGCAGCTTCCAGCTCGCGCCGGTCACCGTCATCGAGAATCCAAGTCCTGTGCGGGTATCGGATCGCCGCTGCGGCCTCCGCGGTCTCCATCACCATGTCGATCGGCTCGTTGTACGTGGTGATCAGGACATCGACCGTGGCACCTTCGGGGGGCGGGGGAGGCGGGTTCCGGCGTAGCAGCCGCCACATCGTCAGACCGAAGAGGAGCGAATCGATGACGCTGTAGGTCTCAGCGATCACGAGGGGCACCGCGATCCACCACGCCGACCAGTTCACCGACGCGACCCAGCGCCACAGAATGTAGTTGATGCCCAGCAGCGCAGTGCACAGGATCAGCAGTCGCAGCCACGGTGACGGGTAGCTGCCGGCCGGTTCCTCCGGCAACCGATGTCTCACGTCGGAAGCTCGCGCCGGATGGTCACGGTCGTGACGTCGTCCAACGGCGGTTGGCGCCTCTGCAATGCGTGCGCCTTGTCGCACAGATCTGCGGGATCGGCGTGCTGCGCAACGAACGCCATCGCCGCCCGGACATCGTCGCCGAAGCCGACGAGGTCGAGAACACCGTCGGAGGCGATGACCAAGGTGTCGCCGGGGTGGAGCCGGATGTCGTGTGCGGTCCACCGGTCGCCGGGGAGCACACCGAGTGGCAGGCCGTTGCTGTTGAGTCGTTCTACCGTGCCGTCGAGCCGAATCACGGCCGCGATTCCGTGACCCTCGACGATCTGCACGGACGCGGTGTTAACGGCATCGTCGAGATCGCCTGCGCTGCAATAGGACTCGACCGACTGGGAGGCCGCTCGCAACGCCGCGCGCACCGTCGCCGTGAGTATTGCCGCACCGAGACCTTTGCCCATCACGTCGGCGACGGTGAAGATCATCCCGTCCTGGATTGGATCGTGGTCGTAGAAGTCGCCGCCGACCACGTAGGCGGGCAGGCACAGCGTGAAGACGCTGTAGCCCGGCAGGTCGCCCAGTGCGGGCGGAAGCAGTTGGCGCTGAACGATTGTGGCGCATACGAGTTCGTCGGTTCTCTGCGGTTTGCGTTGCGCCCACGCCGCCAGCTCGACGAAGAGGTACAGATGTTCGACCGCGCGGAGCCGTTCCGCTTCCACGTCCGCGGGAAGCGCGAACACCTGGCCGAGCGAGTCGATGCTCACGTCAACACCCCGCAGTCCTCCCGGTCGGCGGTGACGTCGCGCAGCGCAGCGGCCATCGCCGAAGTCGACTCGGGGGAGCTCGCGATCCGCCAGCCGCTCGAGTCCCGGCTGGTTCCCCAGTTGTATCCGTCGACGCCGATGAGGTCGACGTACTCGTCGCCGGGGTACCACTGCTCGAGCCGTGGACTCGAGGGCAACCCGGCGTTCGGAGACCACATCCAGCGCACCCCGGTGGCGCCCTCCTGGGTGAAGATGTCGTGGAGCCGGCGCCACACCTGGATGTACCTCGCGGGTTCGGTTCCCGCGAACGGACTCCACGGGTACCAGTGACCGTTGAACTCGTGGCCGAATCTGAGATCGACGGTGACAGCCGATGCGCACAGTTCCCTCGCCCAGTGCCGTACATGCTCGTCGTAGACCCCGACGTGAAGCAGATGCATCAGTGGGACGGGCCGCGCATCCCAACGCCAGGGTTCCCACGTGATGACCGGCCGGGCGCCGAGTTGGCAGACTGCCCTGACCGCGTCGACCGGGGGCGCCGCGTCGAACTGCTCGTACCACAACACCCAATCGAGTGGTCGACCGACGGCGTCGGCCGTCGCCGTGAGCTCGTCGATAGCAAACGGCCCGCCCCCCGTGGAAAGGCCGAACAGAAGACGGTCGTGCAGGGTCCCCACCCAGTAGAGACTAGGACAAACACCGGTTGCCCGGCGGGGATCCGGACTTTGCGCGGCCCCCCAACAGACAACAAGATCAGCAATCGACGACGGCGTGCCCTGCCGCCATCGAGAAGGTCGGCTCGCGCCGGCTCGCGTCTCGACGGCCATCAAAGCCATTGCCGGCCAACCGGCTTCGATCGAGCGGTTCGGCGCTATCGACGTCGGCCGCCGCCTCGGCCGGCAGTTACGTGCGACCCCCAGCGCCGAAGTGGATTATCCCCGCATTCGGCTCTTCTGGGATTTTGTTGCAACACAAATCGGCAACTGTTCGATCACCGTTGCGTTGCCACCGGGTGCGCATTTGCTGAAATGTGTCAACGTTGTCGGGTGCGCACATACCGGCTTGCCCGTTTCCTCTGTGTTGGGGCGGTGACAGCGACATTCTTGTCCGGCGCCAATGTCGATCCTCCGGTTGCTGCGGCAGCGTCGTGCCCCGATGTCGAGGTGGTCTTCGCCCGTGGCACCAGTGACAAGGCCGGGTTCGGCTTGATAGGCAAGGCTTTCATCAACTCGTTGAAGTGGAAGCTGCGCGGTAAGAAGATCTCGACGTACGCCGTCGACTACCCGGCCAGCTGGAATTTCCCCAAGTCGACTTCCCAGGGCGCTCAGGACGCCAACAGGCACGTCCAACAGGTGGCAGGTCTATGCCCGGAAACCAAGATCGTGCTCGGCGGAATGTCGCAGGGTTCAGCAGTGATCGATCTGATCACCATCGGCAACCGTCGAATCTGGTTTTTCACACCCGCGCCGCTACCCGACACGATGGTGAATCATGTCGCCGCAGTCGCGGTGTTCGGCAATCCGTCCCGCGACCGGCCTTCGCTCGGCCCGCTCACCGAGATCAGTCCGCAGTACGGGCACAAGGCGATCGACCTGTGCGCCACCGGGGATCCCTACTGTTCGACAGGCAACAACCCGTTCGCCCACTACTCCTATCTGTGGAATGGGATGGTGCATGAGGCGGCGACGTATGTGGCGCGCAAAGTGCTCAACGAGGAGGCCTGACGGCACGATGCCGGCGTCACAGCTGTCTTGTCACTGAGGGGGCTCTGCCCGGTATCGGTTCGATAAACGCGGCAATTACGACTTGAGTAAGTTCGGTAACCGACTACGTTTTCAACAGGTGGGGGCGCCGAAGAGAGTTCAAGGAAACACCATGTCACCCACCATGAATCGCATCGGCGTCACGACTGTCGTCACGGCAAGCGTGGTCTGGCCGCTGCTGTTGTGGTGCGGACATGCCTCCGCCCAGCCGAGTCCCGGTGTGCCGTGTTTCGACATAGTGCAACAGTTGGCCGCCGAGCCGCCCAGCGTTCCCGAATCCCTCGACACCGCCGCCAGTGCGTTGAACAGCGTTGTGCCCGAAGCATCTTCGCCACTTCCACCGGTGCCGGTGGCCGATGTGGTGCACGGCATGACGGCGCTGGCGGCGCCCGGACCGGTGCCGCCCCCGGTCGAGGCGGCTCCCATGGCAGAGCTGGTGCAGTCTGCCGCCGTTGCTGCGCCTGCTGCACCTCCGGTTCCACTTGGCGCAGTGCCGATTCCTGTTGCGGTGCCGCCGGTTCCACCCGTTCCGGTGATTGCCGACCTTCCTGCGGCAGCACCCGTCATCGAGGCCGCCGCGCCGGTGCCGCCGGCGATGCCGACCCCTGAGCCTGCATCGGCGGCGGCGC
>Ga0209347_1001719_pt1 | contig 33093 bp, 28 predicted proteins | sample AutmiccommuBRH23_FD_187382 | JGI IMG/M metagenome (GOLD analysis project Ga0209347, IMG submission 187382) | Deep subsurface microbial communities from Mt. Terri, Switzerland - Autotrophic microbial communities BRH/23 (SPAdes) (version 2) | ecosystem: Environmental > Aquatic > Deep subsurface >...
CGTTTTGTGCCCACCTTGATTGAGGAACTGGAGCGGCTGATGAAGGCCCAGACCGCCCGGGGGGCGGACTTTGAAACCGGTAATTTTCTGGTCCGCACCCGCCGCATTATTCCGGTGCTGGTCCCTCTGTTCATCAACTCCTTCAAGCGGGCCGAGGAACTGATCCTGGCCATGGAATCCCGCTGCTACACCGGTGGCAAGGGAAGGACCAAAAGGAGGGTGCTGACCTTCAGCCGCCGGGATCTGCAGGCCGCCCTGGTGATCGTGGCGGTATTCGCCTTCATCCATTTTGTGGTGGGACTGGTGCCTCCGCCTTATTAGGGATTGGGGGTTGGGGGTTAGGGATTGGGGAGGTTTCGGGGTTTTTAACTATATGTTAGGTTCTGTTTTTGGATCTTGGGGCGAGGTTTTAGTACGCAGGCATTGAGGTGTAGTTTTTGATCAGTGAAGCCGAAAGAGCAATACTGTCACTTATTGATGACAGCCAGGTTATTGCCTGGACCCGGGAGCTTACCCGCATCAAGAGTGTGGTGGGGGTGGACCCGGCCCGGGAAAATGAAGAGGCCGCCGCGCTTTGGGTGGCCGCCAAACTCCGGGAGCTGGGCTGCCGGGTGGAGGTGGCCGAGGTGTCGCCCCACCGTCCCAATGTCCTGGGACTTTACGATACCGGGCGGCCCGGCCCCACCCTGATGTTTGAGGGGCACACCGACGTGGTCACCGTGGGCGACCTCTCCCAGTGGACGGTGGATCCCTTCGGGGCCGAGGTCAAGGACGGAAAAATATACGGCCGCGGGGCCAACGACATGAAGGGAGGCCTGGTGGCCTCCCTGCTGGGCGCCGGGGCTTTGGTCAAGAGCGGGCTTCTCACCCGGGGGAAAATAAAGTTCGGCATTTGCATCGATGAAGAGGGAATGATGACCGGCGTCAAGGATCTGATTAATAAGGGCTGGGCCGATGACGTGGACGCCTGCGTGGTCTGCGAGCCCGAGGAGAACAATATCTGCTTCTGTCAAAAGGGTGGCCTGAGGTTGGAGATTATCACCCGGGGCGTTATGGCCCACGGGGCCATGCCCCTGACCGGAATTAACCCCCTTCCCCGGATGGCCCGGGTTATACTGAAACTATTGGAACTGGAGGACCGGCAAAAGCAGATTTACGGCTGGGATCCCTACCTGGGCTGGCCCAGCATTACGCCCACGGTGATCCAGGCCCCTCCCGCCGAAATGGGCGAACCGCAGTTGAACGTGATGCCCGACCGCTGCCGGCTGTACGTGGACATCAGGACGGTACCGGGACAGGACCACCGTCAGTTGGTCAGGGAGATCGGTGATCTGTTTACTGAATTGGAGGCCGCTGACCCTGACTTTAAGGCCGAATTGAGTGTGATCGACGACCGCCCGGCTACCTTTACCCCCAGGGATTCGGATATAATAAGGGTAACCGGTGCCTGCCTGCGTGATCTCACCGGGCGGGACCCCGTTTACAACGGTGTCCCCGGGGCAACGGACGGCACCTTTATCCGGGCCTGGAAAAACATCCCCATAGTCACCGTGGGGCCGGGCAACAGGGAAATACCGCACCACGTGGACGAATACCTGGAGATCGACCAGTTGCTCCTGTCCGCCCGCCTCTATGCTCTGCTGGCGTATAGGTATCTCATGGGCACAAACTATTAGGTCAGGGATTAGGGATTAGGATTCTGGCTCCTGGATTCTGCCAGAGTAACACTTTCAGTATAAGCATTTTCAGGGTGGTGATCCTGCCAGTGGAGTTTTTTTCGCGCACGCTGAGCGGCGAGGCTGCCGGCAGCTATGTCAGGGCCAGGCCGGCCCCGCCGGGCACAGGCCTTTTAATCAACGGGGTGCCTGTCAGGCGGGAAAATGTGGCCAAGGCAGACGCCCGGGTGGATCTGGGGCAGGGGCCGGACCGCAGCCTGATCGTGGAGCACGTCACCGGCCCGGTGAAGCTGTTGGGACTGACCGACCTGATCATTGAGGGGATAGCCACCCCCTGGGATTTTATGCGGCCGGAACACCGCCTGGTGTACAGCACCGGGCAGTCCAACAGCTTCGTGGTGGGCCCCCCGGACGGGCGGCTGAACCCCGACCTGGCCGAGGCTGTCCTGGCGGCCGGGATCAGTTCGCTGCCCGGCCCCAGGCGCCGCCGCACAGTGGCGGAAAGGGTCCGTTTCGAGGCCTTCGGGGGGTGCATCGAACTGCTGCCGGCCCCCTTCGGGGCGGGCCTGAACCTGAATTTCAGCCTGGGGCCTCACGTGATCAAGGACTTTCACCTTGACCCCCAGCAGGGACTGGCCGACCTGGAACTGCTGCGCAAGATAGTCAACTCCCCGACCCCTTTTCTGATTGGCTGGGATGACCCCCGTTCGGCCACCCACGCCATAGGCGATGTTTGCGGGGACCTGGCCGGGGTGGGGGGGTTCACCGACCTGTACGTGGAGGCCCGGCTAAACTTTTTTTACCACGCCCTGACCATTGGGGCGGCCCGGGCGGCGCGGCACAGGGAGGGGGAGATTTAGATGCTGGACCGGTCCTTGCTGACTAAAGACGGTGAGATTAATTACGGTTACCTGCTGGAGTGGTGCGCCCTCCGGGGGGCAAAGACGGCCGGGGACCCGGCCGGCGGCTGGCAGCGCATTTTATTTACCGGCCCTGAGGCCAAAAAACCTCTTCTTTTCTGGCTGCCCAGAATCTTCGGCCCGGGGGCCGGCCAACCCCTCCGGGCGGCCTGGCGGCAGGGCTGCTTTGCCGGACCCGACGCCTACCTGCCGGGGATGCTGTCTGTCCTTCTGGAGGTGGCCGCCGGGGCGGCCCGGGGCATGGAGATAATTATAAGCCTGGGCGACACCCTGCCCGGCGGGCTTGACCCCCGGGGGGTTTATTATTTCCTGGCGCCCACCGATTTTCAGCTGGCCCTGGCCCACAAGGGAGAGTATCAGGCCGTGGTCAGCCTCTCCGGTGCCCGCGGTGGACAATTCGGCCGCCAGGGGGACTACGAAGAGGAAAACAGCTTCTTCCTGGCCCTGGAGAAGTCACTGGCGCCTGCCCACCCCATCTACCCGGTGGGGCCGGAGGCCCCGGAGCTGGTGCGCCCGTTCTTTCTTTTGGGGCACCGGCAGGCGGTCTTAAAGTCCCTGGCCCGGGAGGGAGAGGAACTTGTGCTGACCTATCGGATCAATACCCTGCCCGGCGATGGGCCGGACGAGGTGACACAATACCTGAAAGCCGCCCTGTCCGCGGCCGGCCGGCCTAACGCCGGGCTGGCGGTGACCAGGGTGCACCCGGGGGGAAGGTCGGCGGCCGGCCATCGTGATCTGGAGCCCCTTTACCGGGCATACTCCCGGGTGACCGGACTTCAGCCCGACATTGACTGGTTTGGGTGGCCCTCGGCGGCCGGGGCTTTATCTGGTATGGGCTTTAAGACGGCGGCCTTTGGCCCGGGCCGCTACCCGGATTATCTGGCCGGGAGCGCCTTTGACCCGGCCGGGGGCGAAAAGCTGGGGCAGATCCTGCGGGAGCTGCTGGCCGGGACAAATATCTAAAGGGGAGGACGGCCGGTTGCTTCTGGCGGTTGATGTCGGCAATACCAACATTGTCCTGGGTATTTTTAAAGATCAAAATATTGAGCGGACCCTCAGGGTTACCACCCTGTCGGTGAAAACCGCCTCGGAATACGGCATGCTTTTCCGGGAATTGATCCCGGACTGGCGGGAGGTTAAGGGGGTATCCATTTCCTCGGTGGTGCCCCCCATCAATCCCACCCTGCGGCAAGTCTGCCTGGAATACTTCCGGCTGGACCCTTTTATCGCCCACTGGCAGGCCGACCTCGGCATCTCCATGAAGGTGGACTTTCCGGCCCAGATCGGGGCCGACCGCATAGTCAACGCGGCGGCGGCCTACCGCCTCTACGGAGGGCCGGTGATTATCCTGGACCTGGGTACGGCCACCACCTGCTGTGCCGTGACCGGGGGCGGCGACTTTATTGGCGGTGTAATACTGCCGGGGATCGGCATCTCCATGGAGGCGCTGTTCAAATCCACCTCCAAGCTGCCCCGGGTGGAACTGGACCGGCCCGACCGGGTCATCGGCACCAACACCGTGGCCAGCCTGCAGTCCGGCATTTATTACGGCTACGTGGGTATGGTGGACGGGCTGGTGGCGCGCTTCAAGGATGAAATGGGATCAGAAAAAGCCTTGGTGGTGGCCACCGGTGGTTTCTCCCCGGTGATCGCCCGGGACTCCGCTCAAATCAATGAGGTCAACCCTGATCTGACCCTGCAGGGGCTGAAGATATTGTATGAGAGAAACAGGCCCGGGGAAGTCAGGAAATAGGCATATGGAATTCCCGGAATTAGGGGATTGTGCCGGACATTGAGTCTATTTACTTCTGAATTCTGGATTCTGGATTCCGACCCTTTAATCAACTTGCGAGGTATAGTTGAGGTATAGTTATGGATTGGTACAGCGCCGGGGGAATCGGGTGCATTCTGGACTCCATCCGTGAAGGCGTCCTGGCGGTGAACGCGGGGGGGCAGGTCACGGTCTTCAACCAGATGGCTGAAAAGCTGATGAAGATACCTTCAGCCTCTGTGCTGGGCAGGCCGGTGGAGGAGGTTATCCCCAACACCCGCCTGCACCTGGTTTTGAAAAGTGGTGTTCCTGAACTGGACCAAATTCAGAACCTGGGCAGCACCACCATCGTCACCAGCCGGATACCGCTGCGGGACGGAGGTGGTCAGGTGGTGGGGGCGGTGGCTGTTTTCCGGGATATCAGTGAGCTCAGGCAGCTGGCCGAGGAAATCACCAGCCTGCGGGAGACCCGGTCGCTGCTGCAGGCCATTATCAACTCCACCGAGGATGCCATTTCGGTGGTGGATAAAAACGGGCTGGGTATGCTGATCAACCCTGCTTACACGCGGCTCACCGGCCTTTCGGAGGAAGATGTGATCAACCGGCCGGCCACGGTGGATATTGCCGAGGGGGAAAGCATGCACATGCAGGTGCTCAAGACCGGCCGGACGGCTAAGAACATCCCCATGAAGGTGGGCCCGGCCCGCCGGGAGGTGCTGGTCAATGCCGCCCCGATCATGGTGGACGGGGAGCTGAAGGGGAGCGTGGGGGTAATCCACGATGTTTCAGAAATCCACCGCCTCTCGGAGGAACTGGAGGGTGCCCGCAGGCTGATCAGGAGGCTGAAAGCCAAGTACACCTTTGAGGAGATCGTGGGGAGCAGCCCGGAGTTGATGCGGTCGGTGGAGCAGGCCCGGATCGCCGCTGAGACACCGGTGACGGTGGTGCTCCGGGGTGAGAGCGGCACCGGCAAGGAGCTTTTCGCCCACGCCATTCACCAGGCCAGCCCCCGCAGCCAGGGTCCTTTTATCCGGGTAAACTGTTCGGCCATCCCGGACAGCCTGCTGGAAAGCGAGCTTTTCGGCTACGTTGAGGGCGCCTTTACCGGGGCCAGGCGCGGAGGTCACCGGGGCTACTTCGCCGAGGCCAACGGCGGCACTATTTTCCTGGATGAAATCGGCGACATCAACGCCACCGCCCAGTCCAAGCTGCTCCGGGTGCTGCAGGAAAAGGAGGTGGCGCCGGTGGGTTCGCCCCGGCCGGTGCCGCTGGATGTCCGGGTTATCGCGGCCACCAACGCCAACCTGGAGCGGATGGTGGAGAAGGGTAAGTTCCGGGATGACCTGTATTACCGTCTGAATGTTTTTCCCATCCAGATTCCCCCACTTCGCCGGCGCAGGTCCGACATACCCCTCCTGGCCGACTTTTTGCTGAAAAAGCTGAACCAGGAGTACGGCCGCAATGTTTCCGGACTGGACCCCGGCGCCCTGGACAGGATCATGGCCTATGACTGGCCCGGCAACGTCAGGGAACTGGAGAATGTTTTGGGGCGGGCGGTAATTAATATGCGGCACGGGGAAACCCGGGTCCGGGCCGATCACCTGCCGGAGCTGGGCGGCCGGGAGGAGCTCAGGCCGGTCGGCTGGGCCGGGGATGCTCAGGCCGACCTGGGGGGTAAAACCCTGGGCCAGCTGAGGGATGATTGGGAGAGGCGGGTGTTGGAGGCTGCCCTGGCCGTTTCGGAAGGCAATCGCACCGCAGCGGCCCGCAGGTTGGGCATCTCCCTGCGCACACTGTACAACAAGCTGGAAAGGCATGGGATGAATAGGGAGCTATAAGCTGTTAGCTGTAAGCTATAGGCTTTTACTGATGAAAAATGCATGCAGAAATTTGCATGCGCATTTTTTTGCAAAACAAAAAAGAGGGAGTCTACTTTGTAAAATGCTTTATTTTAAAGAGATTCTGTGATCTTCCGGGAAGGGGATGCCAGGCTGAAAAGCTGGCATCCCTTTTGCTGTTAAACCAGTAAGGGCGTCCAACATTACCAGACCCGCGGCAACAACCTTCATAAAATTGATTTTTTAGCTTATGGCTTACAGCTAACAGCTTATAGCTTTTTGAAAGGAGTGATCCCACTGGCCGTAAAAGTTTCGCTGATACTGGAAAAAAACCGCTGCAAGGGCTGTGGGCTTTGTGTGGCCTTTTGCAGCCGGCGGCTGCTGCGGGCTGGGGAAGAACTCAACACCTTGGGTTACCACCCCGTGGAAATGATTGAGCTGGAGCGATGCAACGGCTGCGGCAACTGCTCGGTTATTTGTCCGGACCTGGCCATCTTTGTGCAGAAGGAGGAATCGTTGTGAAGGAACTGATGAAGGGCAACGAGGCCCTGGCCGAGGCCGCTGTCAGGGCCGGCTGCCGCTTTTTCTTCGGCTACCCGATCACCCCTCAGACCGAGATTTCCGAGTACCTGGCCCGCCGTATGCCCGGGGTGGGCGGGGTTTTCCTGCAGGCCGAGAGCGAGGTGGCCGCCATCAACATGGTTTATGGGGCCGCCGGGGCCGGGGCCAGGGTGATGACCTCATCCTCGGGGCCGGGCATCAGCCTTAAACAGGAGGGCGTCTCTTACCTGGCCGGGGCCGAATTGCCCTGCGTCATCGTCAATATCATGCGGGGCGGTCCGGGCCTCGGCGGCATTCAGCCCTCCCAGTCCGATTACTTCCAGGCCACCCGGGGCGGAGGGCACGGAGACTACCGGCTGCCGGTGCTGGCCCCCGGCAACGTGCAGGAAATGGTGGACCTGACCGGCCTGGCCTTTGACCTGGCCGATGAATATCGCAGCCCGGTCTACATTTTGGGGGACGGGGCAGTGGGTCAGATGATGGAGGCGGTGGAATTGCCTCCGGATTGCAGCGCCGGGCCGGCTAAAAGTTGGGCCGCCAACGGCTGCCGGGGCCGGGGCAAAAATGTAATCACCTCTTTCTTTATGGAAGCCGCCGATCTGGAGAGGCACAACCTGAAACTGCAAGAAAAATACCGGCTGATTAGCAGCCGGGAGACCCGGGGAGAGGGTTATCTGACCGAAGACGCCGAGGTGCTGGTGGTGGCCTTCGGCACCACCGCCCGCATTGCCAAGGCCGCGGTCAAGGCCGCCCGGGCCGGCGGCGTTGCCGCCGGGCTGTTCAGGCCGGTAACACTCTGGCCCTTCCCGGCGGAACAGCTGCAACAGGCGGCATCCCGGGCCGGGGCGGTGCTGACGGTGGAAATGAATTATGGCCAGATGGTGGAGGATGTCCGGCTGGCCCTGCAGTGCAGGCTTCCGGTCCACTTCTACGGCCGCGGCGGGGGCATGGTCCCCTATGCCGGGGATATTTGCAACCAGATCATGGGGCTGGGAGGTGATGACCATGGGTATTGCGGTGTCAAGCCGGCCTGAGACCCTTACCGGAGCAGGGTTTCATTACTGCCCAGGCTGCAGTCATGGCCTTGTCCACCGCCTGGTGGCCGAGGTCATCGACGAGTTGGGCCTCCGTGAGTCCACCGTGGGGGTGGCCTCGGTGGGTTGTTCGGTAACTGCCTACAACTACTTCAACCTGGATATGCAGCAGGCTGCCCACGGCAGGGCCCCGGCGGTGGCCACCGGGATTAAGAGGGTGCTGCCGGACCGGCTGGTGTTTACCTATCAGGGGGACGGCGACCTGGCCTCCATCGGCCTGGCCGAGACCATTCACGCCGCCTCCCGGGGTGAGAAAATAACGGTTATTTTCATCAATAACGCCAACTATGGCATGACCGGGGGCCAGCTGGCGCCCACCACCCTGCCGGGACAGACCACCTCAACCTCACCCGCCGGGCGTGACGTGGGCAGCATGGGCCATCCCATCAGGATGGTGGAGCTGCTGGCCGCTTTGGACGGCCCGGCATACCTGGCCCGGGTGTCCACCCATAACCCGGCCCAGGTGGTTAAAGCCAGGCGGGCCGTTAAGAGGGCCTTCGAGGCCCAACTAAAAGGACTGGGCTTCTCCCTGGTGGAGGTGCTCTCGGCCTGCCCTACCAACTGGGGCTTAAAGCCCGCCGAGGCCATGAAGTGGCTGGAAAAAAACATGCTGCCTTACTACCCCGCCGGGGAGTTCAGGGTGGCGGAAGGGGTGTAGCTTATGCTTCAGGAAATACTGGTGGCAGGCTTTGGCGGCCAGGGGGTTTTACTTACCGGCCAGCTGCTGGCCTACGCCGGACTGCTGGAAAAGCGGGAGGTGGCCTGGATCCCCTCTTACGGAGCGGAAATGAGGGGTGGAACCGCCCACTGCACCACCATCATCTCCGACGAGGAAATATTCTCCCCGCTGGTGGAGTTTTTTTCCACGGCCATTATCTTCAACCAGCCTTCCCTGGCCAGGTTTGAGTCCAGAGTCAGGCCGGGGGGACTGATCATACTGAACTCCTCCCTGGTCAAGGTGCGGCCGCAGCGCCGCGATATTGCGGCCTACCCACTGCCGGCCGGCCAGCTGGCAGCCAGGGCCGGGCTGGACCGGGCGTCCAACATGGTGCTGCTGGGGGCTTACCTTGAACTTACCGGCTTACTCTCGCCCGACTCGGTGCTGAAGGCGCTGGAAAATGTGCTCCCGGAAAGGCGCCGGCAGACCCTGCCGGCTAACCGCCAGGCCATGCTGGAAGGAGCCGGGGCGGTGCGGGCACTGGCCAGGCAGTACAAGGCGGGCTGACCTGCCTAGCAGGGGATCAGTCCGCAGGCGTCCAGTATTTTTTCTCCCTCGGGGCTGGTCAGTGTCTTTATAAACTGGTTGGCTGTTTCCTTGTTGGAGCTGTTTTTAGGTATGGCCACGGCAAACTCGATGGGGGACCCTCTAACCAGGGAAACCCCTCCTCCCTTACCGGTCACCGTCACCGACACCTGGGCGTACTCCCCGGCGTAGGCCGGGCTGGAAAGGTTGATCCGGTCCGGCAGGGGGATGTGGCGGAAGCCCAACTGCCCGGCCACCGAGGAATAGACGAAGGCATAGTCAAGCTTGCCCTCCAGCAGGGCGCCGCTCAGGTCGATGGATTTGGGATAAATAAGGTCCGGGGTGCAGCTTTGATTCAGCTGGTTGAACAGCCCGGGACGGCCGTAATGCCTCTCGGCCAACTGCCAGACCATCAAGGTCCGGTAGCCGCACGGGTCCAGGTTGTGGTCCGACCGGCCGTATTTAACGTCCTCCCTGACCAGAACCTCGATCCAGTTTTCCCGGCTGATCTCCCCGCTGTATCGGGAGAACTCATCATAGCCCAGCACTATCCGGTCGGTGGCGAAGACAAAAAAGATATCCACATGGTCCGGCACCAGCAGGTCCTCAAAGACGTGGGGATCAGCCAGGGCGATGACATCCACATCACTGCCCTCCAGCACGGCGTGGGCGCAGGCCCTGGACCCGGCACAGTCCAGGCTTACCTGGACCCCGGGACAATCCTTCCAGAACAGGTGCACCCATTCTTTGACCGGTTTTCTCAGTGCCCCGGCGTGCAGTATTTTAAGTTTTCTTTCCTGATCGGGCATGACCACACCCCCGTTTAACCCTTTCCCTTTTTAATGCTGTCGTAACAGTAAATCAAGGACTCGATCTGCCTTAGACGGGCCTTCAGCACCACGGCCCAGTCATCGAGGGCGTTCAGCCCCCCGGCTGTAAGCCGGTACTGCCTGCGGGCCGGGCCGAACTCGCCGTGCTCCCATCTGGAAACCACCAGCCCCTCCTGCTCCAGTCGCCGCAGGGTCCGGTACACCGTGGCGGTGTCAGGATCGCTTTCTATAAAATCCAACTGGTGCAACTTTTGGATCAGATCATAGCCATGGGCCGGGCTCCCGGCCAGGAGCAGTAAAATGGCGGGCTGGGTGAGCTTTTCCAAGGGCAGGGCCGAAACAACGCCGGTATTCCCGCCCTCTTTTTCCGCAGCCATACAACCCCCCCCGTTTAAAGACAATTTAAAGCACAGAGTGCACAGAGAATTAACTATAAAGCTATTTTCCCTTGTTATTTCTGTGGCTCTTAGCTAATAAAGAACTGTATTACATACCTCAAAGCCAGGAAAATAATCAGGGCTGACATGACTCCCTTGACCAGGCCCTCTTTTAGAAACTTTTGCAAATAGGCCCCGCAGTAGGTTCCCAATAGCCCCCCCAGACCGAACAGGGCTCCCAGCGCCCAGTCCGGGGTAACGCCGGCCGAGGCCCCCAGGGAGGTCAGGGCCAGCAGCGAGTAAAAGGCCACCCCGGCCACCGAGGTGATCAAGGTTCCGGCCAGGGCCGCCCCGGCCACGGTGTATACCGGCAGGCCCAGGATGGAAACGCAGAAGGGCGCAATGATGGCGCCCCCGCCGATACCGTAGATGCCTCCGATCAAACCCACCGCCAGCGCCAGTGCGAAAATGGCGGCGGTGCCGAAAGAGTAGGTCTCACCCCAGAATTCATACTCAATTTTACGCAGGGAAAAGGTCTTGGTCCTGACAATAGCCTCAGCCGGCAGCCCTGCGGCCAGTTTTTGGCTGGTCTCGGCTTTGAGTTGCTCCACCCGCTGCTTGAATTTGTTTTCCAGGGCCTTGTTTTGGGCTTTTTTGTTTTTGGCCCCGCCGGTAAGGTCAACCAGCAGCCTCAGCCCCAGATAGAGCAGCACCAGTCCCACAAACAGCTTGAAGGCCTTGGGGTCAGGCAGGTATTGTATCCTTACCCAGGATCCGAAAAAAACCCCCGGCAGTGTTCCGGCCACCACCACCCAGGCCAGGGGCCAGGCCATGCGGCCTTCTTTAATATAGCGGTAAAGTCCGCCGGGAATGGCCACAATATTATAGATCAGGTTGGTGGGGCTGACCGACGGGCTGGTGTAGTTTAAAGCGCTCATCTGGAAGGGAAGCAGCAAAAAAGCCCCCGAAACTCCTGCCGGGGCGGTGATGGACGAGACCAGGAAAGCTACCAGCGGCGGGATTAAGGGGTTTACCTCAACCCCCGAGATGGGAAAAAACAAAATAATCGTACCCCCAATCTCTTTTCCGGGGCTATGTGCGGTATGCATATAGCCCTCAATGTGATTGTACCATAATGAACTAACCCTCACAATATTTTTCTTTGCTGGATTAGCCGGGGAATACTTAGTCCATAATTTAGTTAGAAGGAATAGAGAAAAGAATGTTGAATTATCATGAATTATCATGATTAATAACAGTTATGACGGCAGCCCCGGTCAAATAATAATCTGTACAAGCCGTCATAAAGCAGTGGCGGAAGTCAAGTATAGCGCGGAGGAGTCTTAAAAACCATGCTCTTGTCAGAAATATGCCGGGCCATTGGAGCCGTGCCCCGGGGAGACCTTTCGCAGGAAATAACTCACGTTACCAACAACTCCAAGGAGGTAGTGCCGGGGTCTCTTTTCATTTGTGTTCCGGGACTGAAAACCGACGGTCACCGGTATGCCCTGGAGGCGTTGGAAAGAGGGGCGGTGGCGCTGGTGCTGGAGAAGGACGTTGACTGCCGCTGCGCCAAACTTTTCGTCGAGGACCCCCGATCCGCCCAGGCCAAGGCCGGCAGCTGCTTTTACGGCAACCCCACCTCCAGGGTTGAACTGGTGGGGGTAACCGGGACCAACGGCAAGACTACCATTACCTATATGATTGAATCGGTGTTGAAGGCGGCCGGGGTGAAGTCCGGGGTCATCGGCACCATCAATTACCGCTATATGGGCCAGTCCTTTCAGGCCGACAGGACCACCCCCGACGCCATAAAGTTGCAAAAATTGTTCCGGGACATGGTGGACTCCGGGGTGGAGGCCGTGGTCATGGAGGTGTCCTCCCACGCCCTGGACCTGAACCGGGTGGATGGGTGCGAGTTTGATGCGGTAATACTTTCCAACATCACCCACGACCATTTTGATTTTCACAAGGACTTCGACAGCTATCTCCAGTCCAAGCTGAAACTTTTTGAAGCGGCCAGGGTGCGGGGAGTCAAGGGGAGCAAGAAGGTGGCCCTGATTAACGCCGACGACCCCTATGGTCCCTACTTCGCTGAAAGGTCGGCTATTCCGGTGACTACCTTCGGCATTGAAAATACAGCTGAGATCAGGGCCTACAACTTGGTGCTGGATACCGGCAGGTGCTCCTTTGACCTGGACTTAAGGGGTCAGCGGCAGACCAGGATCGACTTGGGCATGCCCGGCCGGGCCAATATATACAACGCCCTGGCGGCCATCGCCTATGCCCATGAGCGGGGGATCGACCTGGAACTGATCAAACGGGGCCTGCTGGGCCTGACAGGTGTGCCCGGCAGGTTCGAGAGAATCGACTGCGGTCAGCCCTTCACCGTGGTGGTGGACTTTGCCCATAACCCGGACGGCCTGGACAAACTTCTGACCTTTTGCGACAAGAGGCAGGGAACCAGGAAAATAGTGGTTTTCGGCTGCGAAGGCGGGAAGGACAGGACCAAACGGTCGGTGATGGGCGAGGTGGCCGCCAGGCATGCTGATATAGGCATCATCACCACGGACAATATGTTCAGCGAAAGCCCGGAAACAGTTGCCGCCGAAATCGAGGCCGGCTTTTTGAAGTACCATAAAAAGCTGAATCAGGACTACTACATTATCACCGACCGCCTTGAGGCCATCAAAACCGCCCTGGAACTGGCCGGGGAGGGTGACATTGTTTTTATTGCCGGCAAGGGTCACGAAACCGTCCAGCTTTATTTTGACCGGAAGATACCCTTCAACGACAGAGAGGTGGTAACCTCACTGCTGGAGAAAAGATACCGGGCGCCCCTGGCCTCTGCCGCCCCCTGAAAGATAGTCCTCTGATCAATCTGGCCGCTGACACAAAGGGATAACGGACCGCCCCGGCAGTTCGAATGCGAGGCTTAAGCAGCATACGGGCTCAAGGGGCGGTTTTTTGTGCGGCCCGGTAATAGGGGGCTCAATAATGAGTTCAGAATTGGGATTATATACAGAAACAGCAGATTTTTAAGCATGTTTTTGTTCCCGGCAGTTCTGGTCTGTTTGTTTTTTAACCTGGCAATACTATTAAAGTCCGCATTAAATCACAAAAACGGAAAATAAATGCATTTAGAGAAAGAATATGGTTATAAAAAGTTCTGGACTGACCCGGGGGTAAATGGTATTATAAAACTTGTATTTAAAGAATCCCATAAAACCCAGGACTTGGCTTGAAGTTGTCGGTTGTATAGCACATTGTAATGAGAATACTAATGTTGGGAGAGGGGATGTTGGTAGGGCAAATTTTTTAGTTAATGTGGGCATGGGAGATGTTGGGATTTAAAGGAATTTTATCCTGGACAATGGAATAAGCTTCTAACAACACGGACAAACTATGATAGAAAAATAAACTTGAAGAAAGGGGTTATGCTTTGGACGGTCCGTTTTTTTACATACTCACAGCCCTTGTTACCATATCCGAAGCTGTAATCCTGTTTGTTTTGCTGTACTACTATTTCGTCTCAATTTTTGGCTGGAAAAAGCACCAGGAAGAAAAGGACTATACCCCGACCAAGCGCTTTGCCCTGATTACCGCCGCCCACAATGAAGAAGCAGTGATCCGCTACCACCTTGAGAGTCTCAAAAAACTTAATTATCCCCCGGAGCTTTTTGACATCTACGTCATCGCCGACAACTGCACCGACAATACCGCCGGGGTGGCCCGCCAGGAAGGGGTGCGCGTCTACGAGCGCTTCTCCAAGAGGCGCGGCAAGGGCTTTGCTCTGGAGTGGATGTTCAACGAATTGTATAAGATGGAAGAACAGAAATACGATGCCATTTGCCTGTTTGACGCCGATAATGTTGTTTCTTCCAATTTCCTGCTGGAAATGAACGCCAAGCTGAAGCAGGGCTACCGTTCCATCCAGGGTTATCTTGACACCAAGAACCCCAATGATTCCTGGGTTACCGCCTGCTACGCCACCGCTTACTGGTCCATGAACCGGATGTGGCAGCTGGCCCGCTACAACCTGGGGCTTTCCAACGCCCTGGGCGGGACAGGCCTCTGTTTGGATTATGAACTGCTGAAAGAATATGGCTGGGGCGCCACCTGTCTGACCGAGGACCTGGAGTTTACCATGAAGCTCCTGCTCAACGGCACAAAAACGGCCTGGGCCCATGACTGCAAGGTTTATGATGAGAAGCCGGTGCATTTCTCGCAAACCTGGCGGCAGCGCACCCGCTGGCTGCAGGGACACTGGGACGTCGCCCTGCGTTACATGGTGCCCCTTTTGAAAAAAGGACTGGCCGAGAGAAAGTGGTACCCCATCGACGGCGCCATCTACCTGTTTCAGCCTTTTCTGATCATGACCATGCTGTTTAACATGGCCATGACCCTGGTGGCCGCCTTTTTCCCGGAGCCTATTTACGCCTCTCCGCTTTCCAGTACGCTGCCGGGCTGGTTCTGGGTGATCTTCGGGGTCCTGGGCTACTGTTACCCGATGCTGGGACTGTACCTCGAAGGGGCGCCTAAAAAAGCATACTACTACTACATTACTTACCCCATCTACGGTTTGACCTGGTTTCCGGTGACCCTGGTGGGGCTGGTCAAGCACGGCAACCAGTCCGAGTGGGCTCACACTATGCATACCAGGGGGATATCCATTACCTCCCTGGAGTGATGGTGATAAAAGGTTAATCTGGAGAATGTGTCGAAAATTAGAAGCAACGCACAATTTTGGCGTTGCTTTTTTCTTTTTTGATCGTCTATAGATTAGGGTGCAACCTGTGGGAACTTGATCTTGCCCCCGCAGAAATATTCACCGGCTGCGTATAAACTAGATGGCGGGGAGAAAAAAAATAACAAGCGGAGGTCGAAATGCCTAAAAAATTGGCTGACAGAATGAAACCTAGAGGACGTTTGACCTGGCTGGCTGTTCTGGCAGCGGCCTGCCTGCTGCTGGCGGCGCCGGCCTGGGGGGCCGTGCAGGACGTGAGCGTGCTGGAGAGCAGGCCGGTCTCCGGGGGACTGGTGCTTGAGAAAAGACTGGTTTCGGCGGGCGGGGGACAGGTTGTGGTGTTTGTGATCAGGGCTGACCTGACCAACCCATATCTTAAGATAAATACCTTGGTGGGAACCGATGGCACCCTGGACAAGAACGCCAGGGTAACCGAGATGGCGGTTAAGGCCGGGGCGGTGGCGGCGGTGAACGCCGACTTCTTCCAAATGGCCGAGAGCGGAAGGCCCATCGGGATGACCTACCGGGACGGCCAACTGGTCTCCAGCCCGCCCCTGCGGGAGGATATGTTCGGCTGGGCGGTAACCAAGGGCGGCGCCCCCCTGATTGAGTTGTTCAGCTTCAGCGGCAAGGTGACGGCTCCTAACGGGGCGCAGTTTCCCCTGGCCGGTGTCAATAAGCCTTCCTACCTCCAGTCCGGGGAGGTCAACTCCCATGACCATACCCTTTTGTTGTACAACCGCCACTGGGGGCAGACCAGCCGGGGAAAAACAGATGCCCGGGACAGCGTCACCGAGGTCTTTGTCAACAACGGCACAGTGACCGAAATACTGAACAACCAGCCTGGCAAGGACATTCCCGCCGGAGGTTTTGTCCTGGCCGGCCGGGGCCGGGCGGCCGAATACATAAAAAAGAATCTAAAAGTGGGGGCTAAAATAACCGTGGACTACCGGGTCACCCCTGAGGGTGAGAGCATTACGGCCGGCACCGGCGGCTGGTCGCTCCTGGTGGACAACGGCCAGGCCTTTAGCAGCTTCCCGGCCAGCATCAACGGCGCCAACGCCAGGACAGCCCTGGGCTATACCAGGGACAAGAAGACCCTGCTGGTGGTGACCGTGGAAAAGAGCAGCCAGAGCAGAGGGCTGACCCTGAACGACCTGGCCGGGTACATGGTCTCCCTGGGCGCCTACCGGGCACTGAATCTGGACGGGGGCGGCTCCACCACCCTGGCGGTGAGGCCCCTGGGGGAGGAAAAGCCGGTGCTGCTGAACAAGCCCCAGAAAGAGCCCCTGCGGCCGGTGCCCACGGCCCTGGCCTTCTTCTCCACCGCCCCCCGGGGCAGTCTGGCCGGACTGATGATTAAATGCCCGGATCAGGTCTTCCCCGGCGACAGCGTGGCGGTCACCGTCAATGGCTACGACTCCCACTACAACCCCTACCCGCTGGCCGGGGAAAAGGTCAGTCTTTCGCTGGACTCCGGGCCGGGGAAAATCCAGGGCGGCTTATTGACAGCTGCCGCCCCGGGGCTGGTCAATATTTCGGCCGGTTTGAGCGGGGTCAGGGCGGCCAAGACCGTCCAGGTGCTGGGCCGGGGGGATCTGTTAAGGATCAGCGCCGATCCGGCGTCGATCACGGTCAAGCCCGGCGGAATCGCTAATTTGAAAATTACCGCCACCGACGGCAACGGCGTGGTCTATGTGCTTTCAGCCAAGAACTATACCGTGTCCCTTGACCCCGGCCTGGGCCGTCTTGAAAACGGCGTTTTCAGTGCTCCGGATACCCCGGTGGCGGGTAAGATAAGGTTTGCCCTGGGGGATTACGACGTGTTGGTGCCGGTGACGGTGAGGCCCGAAGACCAGGCCGGCTATCAATACAACCCAGGGCAGCAGGGAACGCTGACCCTGGGCGGGATGACCCTCAGTTTCACCGGAAAGTCCTTTGACAGCCCGGTGACGGTCTCGGCCAGGTTTGGCGGTGAACTTGCCGGCCCCCTTCCCGGGCGCTACAAATCAGTTTCATCGGTGGTCTTGCAGCCCCAGGCCGATGGTCCGGCGGCGCTGAACGATCCGGCCCTGCTGAACTGGAAATTCCCCTCCGGGGAGGGCGGCAGGGTGGCGGTGGTCCAGTTGCTGGACGGTGCCTGGCGGGAAATACCGTCCAGGCTTGACGGGAAGGATAATTCCGTCACCTGCCGCATCTGGCAGCTGGCCCCTCTGGCCTTGGTCAGGGATGCCCAGGACCCGCCCCGGTTCAGCGATTTGGCCGGGCCCTGGGCCTGGGCTGCCGCCCCGGTTTCCAGGCTGGCGGCCGCCGGTGTGGTCAGCGGCTACCCGGGCAATATTTATGACCCGGCCAGAAAGATCAGCCGGGCCGAATTCTTGGTGCTGCTGGGCAGGACCATGGGCTGGCAGCCACTGCAGGGGGAAATAAACTTCAAGGATGCGGCCGGTGTGCCGGCCTGGGCCCGGGGCTACCTGCTGGCCGCAGTAAAGAGGGGGATCATCTCGGGCTATGCGGAAGACCGGACACTGCGGCCCTCGGGCCAGGTGACCAGGGCCGAGATGGCGGCCATGACGGCCAAGGCCCTTGCCCTCACCGCCGGTGTTCAAACCGGCCCGGCCAGTGTATTTGCCGACAGCGGCTCTATTCCCCGCTGGGCGGAAGATCCGGTGGCCGCCGTGTTTGCCGCCGGGATTATGAAAGGGGACAACGAAAACAGGTTCAGGCCCGGGGACCGGGCCACCAGGGCCGAAAGCGCGGCCATGCTGGACAAGGCCCTGAACCACCTCTTAAAATAAAATACTTAATAAAAACTGTCTCAGTAAATTTTTGTTGTAACTAATGGCGCCGGGGGTTGACGTAAAGGAATAGCCGCTGCCGCATAGAACTGTTATTTAAAGTATTGGCTGGAGGGGTAGCGGAATGGATTATGGCACGGCGTTCTATCTGGTCAGGGGCTGGATCGGGGGGTTCATTGCCGCCTACGTGGTCTATTATATTTTGAGCCGGTTTGTCTTCAACAAACTGGAGGTGGTCAAAGGCTTCAGAATCTCCCTGGCCTTTACCGCCCTGCTGCTGATCATGGTTTCAGACTACACCATTCCCGAGGCCCTGCTTTTTTACACCCCGGCGGTTTTGAATATTTACCTGATTGAAATGCTCAGGCTTACCCGGAAGCCCTGCCCGGGCTGCAGCCGCAGGATTAAAAAGGATGCCGTGAGCTGCAAGTACTGCGGCAAAACTCTGCCACCACAGAGTAATTGACAGCAACAGCCTGCCTAATCCCCGGTTTTGGCGTCAAACACGTGCCTCTCAAGGTGGAAGCCGCTTTCCAGGTTGTTCACGGTAATGGTGTCGGCAGCCAGAAGTTTCATTTTGCCCTCCAGCGGGGCGTAGTACTGGATCACCAGCGAGTAGGGGGTTTTGTCCCCCTGCAGCCTGCGCATGCCCGCAGCGCCGGTGCTGCCGGGGTTGATGAAAAGGCTGCCCTCATGTTTTTCCACCGCCAGCTTGTGGTCGTGGCCGTGGAGGATCACCGGCACCTTGCCGCCCAGCATCCTGGCGATGCGGTTATTGTGCACCACCAGCAGGTCGGGCTGGTCTTTCTGACCCTTCAAATACGATTCAATCTCCTGGGCATAAACCGGGATCAGGTCCAGCGGCGGGGGTTCGATGTCGCTGCTTTGGGCCGAGGGGTCGGGCACCCCGGCGATGGTCAGTTTTTTCACCTTGATGGTGGAGGGCTGGTCCAGTACGGTCACCCCCGGGACTGAGCGCAGCTTCTTCAACGTATCCTGGGAATCGTGATTGCCGGGGATGAAAATATAAGGCACCTTGATGCCGGCCAGCCTTTCCAAAAGCAACCCTTCCAGAGGGGTGCCGAAATCGGTGATGTCGCCGCTGTCAATAATCATGTCCACCCGGAACAGGCCGGCGATGCGCTGGATAAAGTCAAGGGCGGCCGGATTATTGTGAATGTCCGAGACCTGCAGTACCCTGACCATGCCCTCCTGGCCGTCCTCAAAGGGCTGCAGCCTGTCGATCTGATTATACAGTTGGTGAACATTGTCGGCCACCATGACCATTTTATTGCCCAGGGAGTCAATCTTGTCCAAAGCCTGCCCGGCCACGCCGATGGCCCAGGGGGCAACCTTCAGCGCTCCGTCGAATTTTGGGTTTTTAAATCTTTCGGCGTCGTAGGTAAGGTAGGTCCCGGCCATCAGGATGCCCACGGCCAGGGTGGCGGCCAGGGCACCTTTGAGGTGAATCAGGTCCGGCTGCCGCCTCCAGATGAAAACCCCGAAGGCGCCCCCGGCCGCAGACAGCAGCAGCAGCTTGAGGGTGAACAGGGCGGCGGCCGTGCGCAGCCCCTTGGTAAATGTGCTGATCAGGCTGCTGCCGCTCTGCTTTTGATCCAGCATTTTTTGCACAGATTGGGGGTCGATGCTCTCCAGCCTTACCGAAAGACGGACCGGGGTGGCGTGGGTATGGGCGCTGATTTTGGCCAGGGGGGGGATTTCAAACACTGTTTGCCCGGCCAGGGAGGGCTGAACATTTAGGCGGACCTGCAGCGCCTCCACCTGAAAGACCTGATGTCCCAGGATGCTGATAAAAACCAGAGCCCCCACCAGGGCGGAAAGATAAGGGGCCAGACCCCTTAATTTTGTCTGCGGCCTAGGTGCTGTCGTCGTCCTGGCGGTTTCCACGGTTCACCCCCTGCGGAACAGATAATAAACAGTGCACTTATAAAAATGATATCTGTTCCGCCCGGGGAAAGCCAGTGAGAAATTGTGGCACAATTGCTACAGGTATTGTATTTGCTCATCAAAATAGGTTAGGGGCTGCAGTCCTTTTTCCCCGACCACGAAGGTGTTTTCTATGCCCACCTCACCTGCGGGGAAGACAAATTTGGGCTCCAGGGCCAGGACCATGCCCTCGGCCAGAGGTGTCTTGAAACCTTTGGCCAGCACCGGCAGCTCGTCCAACTCTATGCCCACCCCGTGCCCGACGAAGGGGGCGGGCTCGGGAAAGCCCATAAAATTTTCTTTCAAACCATATTCCGAGGCCATCCTGAGGGCCAGTCCGTAGAGGTCTTCACACAGCACCCCGGGCCGGGCACTCTTTTTTATTTCCTCCTGGATGCTGATGGCTGCCTCATGCGCCCTGGTAAATAATTCGGGCAGGCGTCCCAGACAGAAGATCCTGGCCTGGTCCACCATATAGCCTTCCCAGACCCCGACGTAGTCCACCATCACCGGCTCGTTGCGGGCGATCCTTTTAATGCCGGGCCCCTGGGGAAAGGAGGGGTTAACCCCCGGCCCCCCCTCGGGGCTGTCCAGAAAGCTGGGCACCGCCAGGTTTGATCCCGACATCAGGTGGCCGTATGCTACTTCCTGGTTGAAGCCCCTCATCCTGACGTAGCCCTGATGGCCGAGGCGCCGGTACTCGGCTTCCAGTCTGCCCGCCAGTTCCACCTCGCTGATACCCTCCCGCAGGTACTCCCCAACCCTGGCAAACATGGCCCGGCTGAGTTCCGCCGCACCTTTCAGGGCTTCAATCTCGTAGGCCGACTTGACCATCCTGACGGTGCGGATGGAATGGCTCAGATCCACTACCTCCGCCGGCTGCAGTAAATCCCGGTATTTCAGATATAGGGCCGCAGGCAAAACGTCCAACTCCATCCCGACAGACTCCAGCCGGGTGTAGCCATAAGAGGCCAGCACCCCGGGCAGGTCCTTGAGGTTTTCCAGCGGCACAACCTCCTCCAGCGACGACTCCTGCCGGGCCCTGGGGTAGCTTTTCTTCACCAGCAGCAGCGGCTTTCCTTCGGCGGGAATAAACAGGTGGGAGCGCTGGATGGTGCCCGCGAAATAATAAAGGTCGGCGTTCTGGACAATCAGCGCCCCCTGGGCGCCCCGGCGCCTGATCAGCCCCTGCAAGCTGCGGCAGCGCCGATCCAGCTCATCTCTGGGAGTATATCTCATAAAACATCTACCTCCTGAAAAAAAGATTATGCAAGAAATATGCCAGGACCACCTTGCCGTTGGGCTGCAGCACCGGATCACCAGACGAAGGCTAACCCCGGTTACCCTGAGGATTACCGCCGCTAAATCCGGTGTCGCCTTATATTGACACAGTACAGCAATATGGACGCCATTGTACTCCTACCAAAATAAGTAATTTGACCTTATAATTGTAATATCTTTGAGTAAAAGGTGTAATAACTAAATCATAGTGAGTAAATTACCATTTTGATCAGGGAGGAGTCAGCAGGATGAAACAGTTAACAGGCGGGGGAAGGGCAGGGGGGCGGAAAGGCCCGGCCGGCATCCTGGCGGCGCTGCTGGTGCTGGTCCTGGCGCTGGTCAGCTGTGGCGGCGGTGGCAGCGCCAAGCCGGTGCCGGACACGGGGCAGCCGCCAGCCGGCGTTGGCCCTAAGGAGGCTCCGGCTAAAATTACACTATATTTTGGAGATCAAGAGGCGCGCTGGCTGGTGCCCGAGGAAAGGGAAGTGCCGGTTGAGGGGCGTCCCCCGGGTGAAATAGTGCTGACGGAACTGATCAAGGGTCCGGCCGGGAAAGGGCTGGTCAGGACCATTCCCGAGGGCACCCGGCTTCTGTCGCTATCGGTGGCCGGCGGGGTGGCCAGGGTCAACTTCTCCAGAGAGTTTCAGACCAGACACTGGGGAGGAACATCCGGTGAAACCTTTACCGTCTATTCGGTGGTAAACTCCCTGGCCGTTCTGGAAGGAATAAACAAAGTACAGTTCCTGGTGGAGGGAAACGAGCTTGAAAGCCTGGCCGGGCACATAGATCTGAGCGGCCCGGTGAGTCCGGACAGGTCCTTGATTAAGCCCTAAGCTCTCCTCAATATTTTTTGCAAATTAAGAATTTTTATGTTGTTTGACATGTTTAGATAATGCTAAAATAATATGGGATATAAATATGTTTTTCCCAGGTAAGTCTATTTTTACCACTATAATATGGGTTTATTGTTAATCTGATGTTATCGCCAATGTCAGGCAATCAGTATTATATTACAAAGGGAGGGGCGGGATGGAGGCTATACAGTATGGACTTGGCCCGGTGGGCGGACAAATCGCCCGGCTGGGACTGAAAAGGGGCTTGCGCTTTGTGGGGGCGGTGGATACCGACCCGGCCAAGGTGGGCCGGGACATGGGTCTGGTTATCGGCCTGGGGGAAAAACTGGGGGTCACCGTAACGGCCGACCCGGTGGATCTTTTGGCCGCAACCGGCGGGGTGGCGGTGCTGCATACCACGGGATCATCACTGAAGTCGGTTCTTCCCCAGTTGACCGGCTTGCTGGAAGCAGGCTGCACCGTGGTTTCCACCTGTGAGGAGCTGAGCTATCCCTTCCGGGAGCACCCCGAAGAGGCGGCGGTGCTTGACCGGGTGGCCCGCAGGAACGGCGGGAGGGTGCTGGGCAGCGGGGTCAACCCGGGGTTTGTGATGGATGTTTTGCCTCTGTGCCTTTCCACCGCCATGCAGGAAGTGACCTCGCTGCGGGTGGAGAGGGTGGTGGACGCGGCCGGGCGGCGGCAGCCCCTGCAAAAGAAGGTGGGGGTGGGCCTCAGTGAGGATCAATTCAGGGAAGGTGTAAACGGGGGTTGGATCAGGCATGTGGGCCTGCCCGAGTCCATCTGCCTGATGGCGGCGGCCCTGGGCTGGCAATTGGACCGCCTGGAGGAAAGTATCGAACCGGTAATTAGCCGGGAGCGCCTGACCAGCGGTTTTGTGCCGGTGGATCCGGGCCGGGTGGCCGGGATTCACCAGTGGGCCTGCGGTTATGTTGGTCAAGAGGTCAAAATAACCTTGGACCTGACCATGGTGGTGGACGGCCGGGGCGTTGACCGGGTGATCATTGACGGGCTGCCGCCCCTGACCCTGGAGGTGAAGGGGGGTGTGCACGGGGACCTGGGCACCGCCGCCGTGGTGATTAATTCCCTGGGCGGGCTTTCTGCCCTGGAGCCCGGGCTGCACACCATGCTGGACTTGATGCGGGCGCATTTTGGTCCGCTCCCGTAACCGATTGCAGATAAATATATAAAAATGGGGGGATGGATTTTGTTCAAACGTTGGTTAGTTATTTTTACCGCTCTTTCACTGACTGTGGCCATGCTGGCCGGTTGCGGCAGCAAGCCGGCCGCAGACCAGAAGAAAGCTGATCCCAAGCCGGCCGAGAAAAAATTTGTCAACATCGCCACCGGCGGTACGGCGGGGGTGTACTACCCGCTGGGCGGGGCCATTGCGGAAATACTCAATAAAAATGTGGCCGGGGTTAACGCCACCGCCCAGAGCACCGCGGCTTCGGTGGCCAACATCAATGCCCTGAAGGACGGCAGTGTCCAGATCGCCTTCATTCAAAACGACATTGCCTTTTACGCCGCCAATGGCACCGAGATGTTCAAGGACAAAAAGGTGGACGGGCTGAAGGGGCTGGCCTGCCTGTACCCTGAAACCATCCAGATGGTCACCCTGGAGAAGACCGGGATCAAGGATATTAACGGGCTGAAGGGCAAGCGGGTGGCGGTGGGGGCCGCCGGCAGCGGCACCGAGGCCAATGCCCGCCAGATCCTGGAGGCTTACGGCATCACCTACAAGGACATTAAGGCCCAGTATCTCAACTTTGCCGACGCAGCCAGCAACCTGAAGGACGGCAACGTAGACGCCGCCTTCGTCACTGCCGGCTTTCCCACCGCGGCCATTCAGGATATAGCCGCCCAGCACAAGATCGTGATTATCCCGGTGACCGCCGAGGCCGCCGAAAAGCTGATCAAGCAGTATCCCTTCTACACCAGGCTGACCATCCCGGCTAAAACCTATCCGGGCCAGGACCAGGATGCCACGGCTCTGGCCGTCCAGTCCATGCTGGCCGTCACCGATAAAATGGATGCCCAGTTGGCCTATGACGTAAGCAAAGCTATTTACGGTAATTTGGACCGGCTGCAGGCCGCCCATGCCGTGGGTAAGATGATTACCAAGGCCTCGGCCGGGAAGGGCATGTCCATCCCGCTGCACCCCGGGGCTGAAAAGTTCTTCAAGGAGTAGTAAAAATAATAGGAGCCGGCCGGGCCCCGTTTACTGCGGGGCTCCGGCTTCTGATAAAGGTTATGCTTTGGCGGCGGGTCCGGATAGGCGCCTTTACTCTGCTGGTTTTACTGGGAGCAGCCTTATTCCTGGTGCGGCTGCCTTTCCTGCTGGTGGGGGGGGTGTCCGGCAGCCCGGCCCTGTGCCTGCCCCTTAACGGCGCGGAACACTTCAGTCTTTACTATATCCATTCAGTGCACAGATCCCCGGTCTGGGAAAATTTTTCCCCTGGGCCCGGGGATGTTTTGGTGCTCACCTCCACGGTCTACGATTCACTGGGGGTGGGTATTCCCTTTCTCTCCGGGGAGGGATCTCTGGTCAATGAAGGGGGCAGGTTCAGGCTCACCGGGCTCCACCGGCAATTCAGCGAGATAAACCTGATGGTAATGCCAGGGGCCGGCCAGGCATTGGTCCACCGGGGAAGGACCTACAGTGTTGAGGGGTACTTCGGCCCGGGGTCATTAATCCGTCTCAGGATTGAACGTTGCAGCCCCGGCGAGGTGATTTGGAACAGATTAAGACAATGGGGGGGAAGCCATTGACCGAACGGACAGGCCCCCAGACCGGGGATCTGAGTATTGACCAGCTGATGGCCAAATACGACCGGGAATCCGATTTCCGGCGGCTGACCGGGTTTATCTCCCGGCTGGTGGCGGCCATTGCCATATCTTTCTCCATCTTCCAGCTCTATACGGCCAACTTCGGCACCCTGGACGCGCACCTGCAAAGATCGGTGCACCTGTCCTTTGCCATGGCTTTGGTTTACCTCCTTTACCCCACCAGGCGCAGCTGGTCCCGCAGCCGGCTGCACTGGCTGGATGCGGTTCTGGCAGTCCTGGCCGCCGCCGCGCCGCTGTACATCGTAGGGTTTTATGATCAACTGGTGATCAGAGCCGGCGTGATGACTCCGGCCGACGTGGCGGTGGGTGCTCTGGGTGTGTTTTTCGTGCTGGAGGCCGCCCGCAGGGTGGTGGGCTGGCCCATTGTCCTGGTGGCCTCGGTGTTCCTGGCCTATGCCTTTGCCGGGCCTTATATTCCGGGTATTTTTGCCCATCAGGGGGTTGATCTTGAGCATCTGGTGGGGCACCTTTATTTCACCACCGAAGGTGTCTTCGGAATCCCCCTGGGGGTCTCGGCCACCTTTATCTTTTTGTTTATTCTTTTTGCCGCTTTCCTGGATAAAACCGGCATGGGCGGCTTTTTCATCGACCTGGCCAACGCCCTGGCCGGCTGGGCTGCCGGCGGCCCGGCCAAGGTGGCGGTCCTCTCCAGCGCCCTGGAGGGGACGGTGTCGGGCAGTTCGGTTGCCAATACCGTGGGGTCCGGAAGCTTCACCATCCCCATGATGAAAAGCCTGGGCTACAAGCCGGAATTTGCCGGGGCGGTGGAGGCGGCGGCCTCCACCGGCGGGCAGATTATGCCGCCCATCATGGGGGCGGCGGCCTTTCTGATGATTGAGTTTATCGGTGTCCCCTACCTAACCATAGTCAAGGCCGCAATAATACCAGCCATCCTGTACTTTACCGGGATCTGGATTGGTGTCCACCTGGAGGCGAAAAAAAAAGGCCTGCGGGGGATTCCCCGGGACCAGCTGCCCAAAATAGGCAAACTCATGCTGGATCGGGGCCATTTAATCATTCCCCTGGTGGCCATTATCTATCTCCTGGTGGAGGGCAGAACGCCTATGTCGGCGGCCCTGTGGGCCATCTATCTGGCTGTGGCCGCCTCCTACCTGCGCAAACCCACCCGGCTGCCGCCGGCCGGAATCATAAAAGGGCTTGAACAGGGGGCGCGGAGCGCCCTGGGGGTAATTATCGCCTGCGCCACCGCCGGCATAATCATCGGCGTGATTACCAAGACCGGCCTGGGGCTCAAGCTGGCCTCGTCCCTCATCGACCTGGCCCACGGCCTTCTTTTGCCCACCCTGTTCTTTACCATGATCACCTCAATAATCCTGGGCATGGGCGTGCCCACCACGGCCAACTACGTCATTACCTCCACCATTGCTGCCCCGGCGGTGGTCCAGATGGGGGTGCCGGTGCTGGCGGCCCATATGTTCGTCTTTTATTTCGGGATTATAGCCGACGTGACCCCTCCGGTGGCCCTGGCGGCCTACGCCGGGGCGGGGATTGCCCGGGGCAACCCCCTGCTGACCGGGATTCAGGCCTCCAAGCTGGCCATCGCGGCCTTTCTGGTTCCCTACATCTTTGTTCTTTCGCCGTCCCTGCTGTTAATCAACGCCACCCCTCTGGGCGTACTGCATATGGTCTGCACCTCGGTTATCGGTATGATTGGCGTCGGGGCGGCGGTTTCAGGCTATCTGGTGACCTTCGCCGGCCGTCTGGAAAGGCTGGCCTTCTTTGCCGGCGGGCTGATGCTGATTGACCCCAGGCTTCTGACCGACCTTGCCGGGCTTGGCTTGCTGGTTCTGGCCTACTTGAGCCAGCGCTTCCGCCTGCGCCGGCTGAAAGCGTCCGGGGCTGCTACTGAGCATTCTCAATAACGGTGGCCACGCCTTGGCCGCCGCCGCAGCAGGCCGAAATCAGGGCGTACCGCTTGCCGGTCCGCTGCAGCTCGTAGAGGGCCTTTACGGTCAGTATGGCCAGGGATCCGGCGATGGGGTGCCCCAGGGCGATGGCCCCGCCATTGGGGTTGAACTTTTCGTGGTCCCGCCAGTTGATGCCCAGCTCGTTGCAGCAGGCGATGGACTGGGAGGCGAAGGCCTCGTTTAGTTCAATCACGTCGATCTGGTCAATGGTTAAGCCGGCTTTGGCCAGACACTTGCGGACGGCGGGAACAGGGCCCATGCCCATGATATTGGGGTCCACCCCGCCGTAACCCATTCCCACCACCTTGGCCAGGGGCTTAATCCCCAGTTCCCGGGCCTTGTCCGCGCTCATAACCAGCACGGCCCCGGAACCGTCGTTGATCCCCGAGGAGTTGCCGGCAGTTACCGATCCGTCCTTTTTGAAGGCCGGGCGCAGCTTGGCCAGGGCCTCCCGGGTGGTGCCAAAGCGGGGGTGTTCATCGGTGTCGAATACTATGGGGTCGCCCTTTTTCTGTGGTATTGAGAGGGGTACGATCTGCTCCTTGAAACGCCCTTCCTTGATTGCTTTTTCGGCCTTAATCTGGCTGTAGTAGCCAAACTCGTCCTGTTCCTCCCGGCCGATGCCGTACTTGGCCACCACATTTTCAGCCGTGATGCCCATGGGCGGGTCGCCTATTTCCGGGGTGGAAAGGGCCTGCCGGACAAAGGCCGGCGGCATCCTGGAAAAGGAATCGGCGGGCCTTTCCATGATGTAGGGTATCCTGGTCATGCTGTCCACCCCGCCGGCCACGTAGATATCGCCGACACCGGCCATGATCTGGGCGGCCGCCAGATTGACGGCGGTGGACCCTGATCCGCACTGACGGTCTATATTCAGGGCGGGTATGGTCATAGGCAGCCCGGCCCGCAGCACGATCACCCTGGCCATGCAGCCGAACTGGGAACCCAGGCAGTGGCCGAAAATAACCTCGTCAATCAGCTCGGGCTCCTGGAGGCCGCTTCTTTTGACGGCTTCCTTAACTACCTCGGCGGCGTAGAAATCCGGGGAAATAAAGGCCAGGGCGCCTTTTTCCCTGGCTATGGCGGTGCGGGCCCCGCTTACAATGACAGCTTCCTTCACTGATTTCACCTTCCAACTGATTATTTATTTTAATAATTAAAATATTCCTTCTTCCGGGGTTGGGTTGGGGATTGGAACAGTGCCCAAACCCCAACCATCAATCCCTAATCCCCTATCCCACTTTCTCTGCACCGGAAATTACTTCTTTGTATAGTCGTACCAGCCCTTGCCGGTCTTTTCCCCGTACTCACCCTTGACATACTTTTCCACGATGGCCGGGGAGGGCTTGTGGCGCGGATCACCGGTCTCGCGGTACTTCTCCATGCCCATGATGTAGGATAGATCAATGCCGGTAAGATCCATCAGGCGGAAGGCCCCCATGGGGTGTCCCAGCCCGTACATCAGGGCCTTGTCGATGTCTTCGGTGGAGGCCACGCCCATGTCGTAGAGCCACAGCGCCTCTTCGGTGATGGCCCGGATCACCCGGTTGACCAGGAAGCCCTCAACCTCCTTGGTCAGGTGGACCGGCACCTTGTCCAGGGCCTTGCAGACGGCCATTACCTTCCGGACGGTTTCATCCGAGGTGTGCGGCCCCTGAACCACTTCCACCAGCTTCATCACCAGGGCGGGGTTGAAGTAGTGCATATTGCAGACCTTGTCCGGCCGCCCGGTGACGTCAACAAACTTGGAGCTGACGATGAAGGAGCTGTTGGAGGCCAGAATGGTGTACGGGGGGCAGATTTCATCCAGCTGTTTGAAAACTTTCCTCTTTAGCTCCAGTATTTCCAGGATGGCTTCAATAACCAGGTCGGCGTCCCCGGCGGCCTCTTTAAGGTCTGAGGTGAAGGTAATGTTGGCCCGGGCGGCCTTGGCCTGATCCTCACTCATTTTGCCCTTGGCTACCCTGCCGGCCAGATAGGAGTTGGTAAAATCCTCGGCTTTCTTGAGCATTTCCGGTTTGACGTCGGTGCATTTGACCGTAAAACCGGAAATTGCCGCTCCCAGGGCGATCTGGTGACCCATGTTGCCGGCGCCCACCACGCAGATGTTTTGGATCCCTTCCACTGCCATTTTTATAACCCCCTTTGATATTTAATAGCCTTACAGTCCTTCCTCCAGTATGTCTATGGCCGAGGTGTCACAGTCCTTGACCACTTCAGCGATTTTGAAGATGTCCGGCACAATGTTTCTGATATAAAACTTGGCTGACTGCCATTTGCCCTGGTAGAAGGGATAGTCAAAGTGACCCTCGCCCAGTTCCTTCATCTTCCCGCCGGCAACGGCGGCCTGCTCCAGCAGCAGGGATCCGGCCCAGAGCATGGAGGTGGCGTGCAGAATCCTGGTGGAATACAGCGGCACCACCTTGATCTTCTGCATGAAAATGCCGGCGATGAAGCCATATATTTCTTTGTAGGTGGACATGGCCCGGGTCATGATTGCGTACTCCCTCTCCATGCCCTCCAGACCCTGGCTGCCCTCAATGGAGGACTCTACCTCGGCCAGCCACTCCTGGAAGATCTTGCCCCCGTCCAGCATCCATTTGCGGCCCAGCAGGTCCAGCGACTGGATAAAGTTAGTGCCCTCCCAGAGGGACAGTATTTTGCAGTCCCGGGCGGCCTGGGCCACCGGGTATTCCTCGGTGAAGCCGTAGCCGCCGTGGACCTGGATGGCCTCGGCGGTGGTCAGCCAGGCCATGTCCGACGGGTAGGCCTTGATCAGGGGATTGTTGACCTCTATCCTTCTCTCGGCCATCTTTCTTTCGACGGGGTCCGGGCTGTACCTGGCCAGATCGATATAGTAGGCGTTCTTGCAGAGCATGGCCCGGCAGGCCTCCAGCACCGATTTTTGGAACATCAGCATCCTTCTGACGTCCTCGTGGTCGATGATCCGGACCCGGGGCCCCTTGGGGTTGCTGATGGACTTGCCCTGGATGCGCTCCTTGGCGTACTGCAGCGAGTTGTAATAAGCCGCCTGGGCCACGGCCAGGGCCTGCAGTCCGGTGCCCTGGCGGGCGCCGTTCATCATCACAAACATCTGGGCCATACCTTCGGCCTTGCCGCTCCCGTCGGGGGGGCTGCCCAGCAAAATGCCCCGGCAGTTGTCATTTTCCCCGAAACTCAGCATGGCTGTGGCCGATCCCCTGATGCCCATCTTGTGTTCAAGGGCCACGGTGCTTACGTCGTTGGGGCCGCCCAGGCTACTGTCCTCGTTCACCCAGACCTTGGGCACGATGAACAGGGAAATGCCCTTGGTGCCCGGGGCCGCGCCATCGCACTTGGCCAGCAGCAGGTGGATGATATTCTCGGTCAGATCGTGGTCCCCGCCGGTGATAAAGCATTTGGTGCCCTTGATTTTATAGACCCTGGGGTCTTCGGTGGCGAAGGCTCTGGTGGTGATGTCGCCCACATCCGACCCGCAGCAGGGCTCGGTGAGGCACATGGTGCCGCCCCATTTGCCGGAGAACATATTGGGCAGGAAACGCTTCTTATCCTCTTCGCTGCCGAAGGAGTAAATCAGGTTGGAGGATCCCCCGATCAGCCCGATATAGGGCATAAAGGCCAGGTTGGCGGCGCTTAGGAATTCTTCCAGGATGAAGTGCAGGGACTGGGGCAGCTTGCCTTCTTCGTCGGGGTCAAAGGCCGAGGCCCCGTAGCCGTTTTCCTGCAGAAAATTGTAAACTTCCTTGAAGGAGGGCGGGGTGATTACCTGGCCGTTTTCCAGCCTGGCGCCAATCCTGTCGCCCTCGATATTGGTGGGGGCGACCACCTCTTTGGCCACCTTCAGGGCCTGGTCCAGGATCATGTCCAGGTCTTCCATGCCGTAGAAGTCCTTGAAGGCCTCAAAATTAAATACTTTTTCCATGTCCAGCCATTCTTTGAGAATAAATTTGTGCTCCCGGTTTGAGTAAATAAAATTTCCAGCCAAGAACAATACCTCCCAGAATATTTTTGTCTTTACCTTGATTAATATTAGGATTAAGCATTAACCTCCCCGTTCCCTACCTCCCGCCTTTAAATAGTTTTAGTTGATAAATTATTTACGCTTAAAAGTTTTCCTTTCCTCCCGGTGAGAAAAATAAACAGGACATTTTTTTAGCTGTAATTAATATTTGCTGATCAAATATTTTTCCAAATGCAAGATTTATGCCTGAAAAAATGGGGTAGGACGGCCCTAATCCGACTGTGCCCGGGTTTCATTTTTATTTGAAGTTTAGATAGTGAATTGATGAAGAGGTGTTCATTTGTTCAGATAATGAACGGGAGGCTGTTTTGTCTGGAAACGTATTGCTTTTACAAAAATAAGGATATATTGCCGGGAAAAGTGCTTGTATGGTACAATTACAAGGATAGCCCTTCAGGTTTTGGTTGGAATTGTCGGCGCGGCCGGTTTTGGTGATCAAGGCCTGTCCGTTGACTATTTCCTCCATCGTGGGGGTCGATTAAGTAAGCAGGTCAAAATACAGCCCCTTTGTTTAACATCTGATTGACACACGGAGGCTCACTTGAAGGGGAATCTTAAAACCTCGCAGATTATTATGTACGGGCTGGGTGGAGAGGCCTACATGATAATTTTTGCCCTGACCACCTGGATCATGTACGGGTATTGCCCTCCTGCGGGCAAAGGTGTGGCCCTGATTCCACTGGCCACCTTTTCCACCATCACCACCCTGTCAAGGCTCCTTGAGGCCATCCTCAATCCCGTGGTAGGTATTATCAGCGACAACACCCGGACCCGCTGGGGCCGTCGAATACCATTTATCTTCGGCGGCGCCCTGGTCATGTCGGCATCCGCCATAATGATCTCCAGGCCCCCGGTGACCACCGGGGCAGATGATTTAAACGTTATTTACTTTTCGGTGCTGTACCTGATCATGACCATCTCCAGCCTGGTCATGTTTCAGCCCATGTTGGCCCTGGGCCCCGAGATAACGGCCGATAGCAATGAAAGGGTGAAGGTCACCAGCGTGGCCCTCTTCATGGGGGTTCTCACCGGGCTGGTCAACGTCACCCAGGGGCCTGTCTTTGAAAATTTCGGCTTTGCCGATATGACCCTTATCTTTGGCCTGCTGGCCTTCTTCCTGGCCATGGGGCCGGTGATCTCCATCAATGAGCAGAGGGACGTAATCAAGCGGGAGCAGGTGGATCTAAACGGCCGCAAAATCAGTTTTGTCAAAGGAATCAAAAGCATCCTGGGCAACCGGATCTTCATCATTTTTACCCTGGCCAACAGCATCCAGATGCTCTCATTTATCACCCTGACCGCGGTGGCGCCCTACCTGCTCACCGAGATAGCCGGAAAAAGGCCGGCAGACTCGGCGGTGCTGGGCATCTTTTCGATTATCGGGATGTTTTTTGGCATCCCCCTGGCCAATCTGCTGACCAAAACCGTTTGCAAGAAAAAGATTTTTGCCTGGAGCGTGCTGATCAACTCGGTTCTTTTCGGGCTTATGGCCTTGCTTCCTTTGGTTCCCAGGCATTCGGTCTTTGCGGTGATTCTTTCCTTTGCCTTTATTTTTTCCTTTTTCTTCATGTTCACCAACACCGTTAAAAACCCTATGCTGGCCGACATTATACTCTTTGACAGCCAGCTCTCCGGGGAGCGCAAAGAGGCCCTGTACATCGGCACCCACGGCCTGATCTTCCGCACCATTGATTCCACCAACATAGCCATTACCGGGATCCTGTTTTCCATCTTCGGCTACAGCGCGGACAAGCCCCTGGGCATACTGTTGATCTTTCCGGTATGTGCCGTGCTGAACCTGATCAGCTACCTGATTATCCGGGGCTACCCCCTGGACGACCAGGGCAGTTTCCTGCCCGGGTACCAGGAGAAATACCGCCATCTGGTGGACAGGCTGAAAAAGAATACCGGGCTGACCGGGTAAAAGTAAAAGAAAAATCCCCCTGCCGGGGGATTTTCAATTCCGGATTAATAATTGTGGGTCCCAATGACTACCGGCTTGCCGAACTTGGACTGCAGCATTTCCTTCAGGGCATCCAGGTCGATGGGGCAGGCGGCGGTCTTTTTGGCTTTGACCATGCAGGTGCCCAGGTGAATGGCGTCTATGTCGCAGCCCAGGTAATCGGACATTTCCATGGTCAGCTGGACCTTGGGCATAACCAGCCCGGGGCAGTCCCCGCAGCCGCTCATGGCGGCAATACTGACGGAATCGTATTTGGCAAACTCACCGTCTTTTTTTTCCGCCGCCTTGAAGCATTTGAGGCAGGCGACACAGCTGGAATCCTTGATCTTGCAGCATTGAAGAATTAAAACCTTGGCCATTGACGAAACCTCCTTAGAATATCTAAAAAGATATTCTT
>Ga0209347_1001720_pt1 | contig 33081 bp, 31 predicted proteins | sample AutmiccommuBRH23_FD_187382 | JGI IMG/M metagenome (GOLD analysis project Ga0209347, IMG submission 187382) | Deep subsurface microbial communities from Mt. Terri, Switzerland - Autotrophic microbial communities BRH/23 (SPAdes) (version 2) | ecosystem: Environmental > Aquatic > Deep subsurface >...
AGGAACGGGTAAGCCATGCACTGATGTTTGGAGGTCCGGAAGGCACAGGCAAACTGGCAATGGCGCTTGCCTTTGCACAGTATGTTGCCTGCAGGAACCGGAAGGATTATGATTCATGTGGTGAATGTCCCTCGTGCCGTAAATACCTGAAGCTTGCCCATCCTGACCTGCACTTTGCTTTCCCTGTTTTCCCTACAAAAAGTTTTAAAACCCCTTCAAGTGATGATTTCCTTCCGAAATGGAGGGAAATGGTTCTTGAATCGCCTTATTTCACGCTGAGCCAGTGGCTGGGGTTTGTTGAAAATGAAAATGCACAGGGGTTGATCTATGAACGGGAAAGCGATGCCATAACTAAGAAGCTAAACCTGAAGGCTTTTGAGTCGGAGTTCAAGGTCATGCTCATCTGGCTGCCCGAGAAGATGCACCCGGCCTGTTCCAATAAACTCCTGAAACTGATAGAGGAGCCGCCAAACAAAACCTTGTTCCTTTTGGTTACTGAAGATGAGGAAGGGGTTATTTCAACCATACGTTCCAGAGCTCAGCTCATTTCATTGCCATTCATCGACAATTCTTCCATGCAAAGTGCGCTTGAAGCAGTTGCTGAGGATAAGTCCCCTGAAACTATAAATGATGTGGTACGGCTGGCAGGAGGGAATTTTATCAGGGCAATTGAATACCTGAATCCTGACGAAGGTTCATCACTGTATTTCATCAAATTCCAGGAGCTGATGCGGATGGCTTTTATGCGGCAGGTTTTTGATCTTTCAAAGTGGGCCGATGAAATGGCAGGGCTTGGCCGCGATGGTCAAAAAGCATTTTTCGCCTTTGCCCTCAGGCTTATCAGGGAGTATTTTATTTCAAATATGAAGAACCCTGCGCTGAACTATATGACAGAAGAGGAAAAGGCATGGGGCGCCAAATTTGCACCATATATCAATGAACGGAATGTAATTGCTTTTGCGAAGGAATTTGAACAGGGAATCAAACATATTTCTATGAACGGAAATCCAAGGATTATTTTTCTGGACACAGCACTGAGGGTAACGAAGCTCATTAAAAAGTAGGGGTACAGGAGGCAGGTACTTCTGCCTGGAACAATATTGCCCGGAGAATAATAATTGAATCTCCATAACCTCAATTTATTAAACACGACCCCCTAAATCCCCCGAGGGGGGACTTGAGGATCGTGCTAATTAGGTAGAATTCTGCTAAATAGAGTCTTACTCCTCTCCTTCGGGGAGGATGGGAGGGGTCGTGAATCTCATATAATGACTGGATAAGAAAGATAATTACAAAACTGCCTGCAATTTTTCTGAGTTTCGAAAGGCATGAATGCCTAAATCCATAGAATTGTGGTTTAAATCTGTAATTTCAGTCTCAGATTGCCATTAATCATTATTTTTGTGCAGTATACCGGCAGAAGAATCAGACGTATTATTTGATTTCAGCCGATTGAACTACTGTTGCCTATGGAGAACTTTGACACAATTGACAGGGGAATCTGCTCCTGCAGCTACGGAAGCTGTGATAAACTGCATGCTACCGACTGGCTGAAAGACATTGCCGTGAGGGGATTTGAATCTGACATCGTAGAAGTAAGGTTTAAAAATACAAGGAAGGATTTTTTCAAAAATGTAAATAACCTTAACCTGCAGCCTGGAGACCTGGTGGCAGTTGAAGCCAATCCGGGCCATGATATAGGCATCGTTTCGCTCACCGGTGAACTGGTGGCAGAGCAGATGAAAAAGTATAAGGTAACTACCATCAATGGTGAACTGCGTAAAATATACCGGATAGCAAGGCAGATGGATATCGACAAGTGGAAGGAAGCTATTTCACTTGAATATGAAACCATGATCCAGTCGAGAAAGATAGCCGCAGAGCTGAAGCTAGAAATGAAGATAGGAGACGTGGAATACCAGGGCGATCGCACCAAAGCCATTTTCTACTACATAGCTGACGGAAGGGTTGATTTCAGGCAACTGATCCGAATTCTTGCCGATTCATTCCATATCAGGGTGGAGATGAAGCAGATTGGCGCACGCCAGGAAGCAGGCCGCATAGGCGGCATCGGTCCCTGCGGGCGGGAGCTGTGCTGTTCTACATGGATTTCAAACTTCGTTTCTGTAACAACCAATGCAGCCCGCTATCAGGAAATTTCACTGAATCCTCAGAAGCTTGCAGGGCAGTGCGGTAAACTGAAATGCTGCCTGAATTATGAAGTTGATTCCTACATCGATGCACAAAAGGATTTTCCACCAAATCATATTCCGCTTGAAACAGAAAATGGTACCTACTTCTTTTTCAAAGCCGATATATTTAAAGGCATTTACTGGTATTCGGTCAGGGGAAGTACACAGTCAGGACTGGTAGCACTGCCTGTGCATATGGTAAAGCAGGTTCAGAAAATGAACAGGAACGGGCAACGGCCTGAGAAGCTTGTGTCAGAATACAATGAAGTGTCCACCAATATGGAAGACACCTTCCATAACATGGTAGGGCAGGAAGATCTTGACAGGTTTTCCAGGCCTAAAGGTAAACTGCGGAAGAAAAGGCGCCCGCAGCATACAGGCCGCAATCACGAACAATCAGGAGTTAAAAAAATTAAAAAGCAGGTGAAATAAAACAGGAGTTTCTTTGTTATTTCCTTCAATGAAAAGTTTCAGATATATATTGGTCGTAGCTGTTCTGGCCGGTTTTGCTTCCTGTGATGCCCGGCAGGTATTTGACCAGTACAGGGAAATAGACAATTCAGCCTGGCATAAGGATTCACTTGTTACATTCACAGTTCCGGTGTCCGACTCACGTGAAAGCCATAACCTGCTGATTCAAATCAGAAATGAAACGAGCTACAGGTTCAGCAACCTTTGGTTGTTCATTCATATTACAGAACCCGGTGGAAGGGTAGAGAAAGATACCTTTGAAATTGTTTTGGCCGATCTTTCCGGCCGTTGGCTGGGCGATGGTTTCGGTGGATTGAAAACCAGGCAGGCTATTTACCGCAGGAATGTTACCTTTCCTTCAAGTGGCGATTTGAAAATATCTATTGGTCATGGCATGCGCGATGAACTTCTGAAGGGGATTCATGATGTCGGGTTCAGGGTGGAGAAGGCTTCTCCCTGAAAGGTTATTCCTGTTATACTGATTCAAACAGAAGAGAGGTGGGTAAGAACAAACTTAAAAAATTCAATGAGATCAGAACCTTCGATCATGTGGTTCAGGCTCCCTTCAGTGCAATTAAAAACGAAGATTTTCATTTAAAAAGTTCCTGGAAGCAGCAGTTTTTCGGGAACAACAATCCCCTGATCGTTGAGCTTGGATGTGGCAAGGGAGAGTACGCTGTTGAACTTGCAGAAAAAAACCCCGGTAAAAATTATTTGGGGGTGGATATCAAGGGTGCCCGCTTGTGGAAGGGAGCTAAAACAGCTAAAGAAAAAGAACTTCGCAACGTAGGGTTTCTGCGCACCAACATTGAAATTATCAGCCAGTTTTTTGCCCCCGGTGAAGTGGATGAAATCTGGCTCACTTTCCCTGATCCGCAAATGAACAAATTCAGGAGAAGGCTCACCTCCTCTGTTTTCCTGAATAAGTACCGGCAGTTTCTCAGCAAAGACGGGATCATTCATCTGAAAACCGACAGCAATTTTCAATACAGGTACACCAGTGCACTGGTGCATTATAACAGTTTGGCGGTTGTTGCTGAAACCAATGATGTGTATCATTCGGATATTCTTGACGACACGCTTCAGATTAAAACCTTTTATGAAAAACAGTGGCTGGAACGGGGTATGAGCATAAAGTATATTGCCTTCAGGCTAAATGAAGTCGAATTAAAGGAGCCTGAAGTGTACATCGAAAAGGATGAGTACCGGAGCTTTGGAAGGAGTGCAAGAGAGAGGTGAAGCCTAAAACCTGATGCCAAATGAGCGATTTCTTTACCAAAGTATATGAAGTAGTAAGGCTGATTCCTCCGGGAAGGGTAACGTCCTACGGAGCAATTGCCCGTTACCTTGGCACCACAGGCTCGGCACGTATGGTTGGCTGGGCTATGAATGCTTCTCACAGCCACCATGAGTTTGTACCTGCCCACCGGGTGGTTAACCGGAACGGGCTCCTTACAGGCCGTCATCATTTTGAAACTCCTGAAGCAATGAAGGAACTGCTCATAAATGAAGGGATAAAAATCAAGGACAACCAAATCGTAAATTTCAAAAAGTATTTCTGGGATCCTTCTGCAGAGTTATCCATTCACTAGTTAAACTTAGTTTTTAACTGGTTCATAATAATGTAATTGTTGTTTCCTATATTACACATCGGTGTGTAATCCTTCCACATTTCTGTTGTTTATTTACTGAGCAAAAGACAGAATATCCTTTAAATCAAAATCATACATCAGGGATACTTTCTGCATAATTTAATGGTACATCTTTTTCATGTACGGGAATTATACTGGCCCGGCCCTTAAACGCTTCACAAGATAAAAATATATGTCATGGCAAGAAAAACAGCCCAATTCAAATATTTCTTTTTACTGTTGATGGTTATTTTAATAGCTGCCTGTACCAACCGCAATAGCCAGGTTGACCTTGTCACGAATGAAGCCCAAAAGGAGCAGGCATTTCAACAGCTTCTTACACATCCGGAACTTTTTGAGGAATTTATGGATGAACTGGGCAGCGACCCTGAAGCCATTACCCATATGATCAGGAACAGAGACTTTGCTTTATCCATGTTCAGCAAGGAAAACATGGACTACCTGTGGGAGCATTATCCCGGAATTGACACTGCAGTCATTGATAATGTTGCTACACGAATGCTTACCGACACAGCTTTGTACAACGAGTTTAACCGGCGGATGGGCCAGGGCACTCCGGCAGACAGATGAAATGAATTCATTTAATTTAAAGATATGTACACAAAATCATTTTGGAATCAGTTTGCTTCTTCAGGAGCTTATCCTGCTCTTGATCATAACATTCAGGCTGATGTGGCAGTTATTGGGGGTGGAATTACAGGTATTTCAACAGCCTTGTTGCTTTCAAAAAAGGGGTTGAAAGTTGTTCTTTTAGAAAGTAAAAAGATCGGTGGGGGAACTACCAGCCACAGTACAGGCAATCTTTACTTTACGGTTGATAAGAACCTGTCGCAGTTCAAGGGTAAGTATGATGAGGGGGTGATCAGAAAAGTTGTACTGTCACGTTCTGCTGCCCTGGATCAGATTGAAAAATGGACACAGGAATATCAGATTGATTGCGATTTTAAAAGGGTGCCCTGGGTTTTTTATTCAGGTATCAGTGAAAACAACAGTAAGATTGAAGATGAATATAACATAGCGCATGACGCCGGTGTGGTTGTGAATTGGGCTGAATCTGCCGCCATGCCTGCAACCTTTACCAAAGGCGTGGTAGTAGCGGGGCAGGCACAGATTAACCCGGTATTATATGTTGAAGGACTTGCAAAAGCTGCACAGTCAGCTAACCTTCAGATTTTTGAAAATACAACCGTGCTGAAGGTGAATGAAGAAAAGGATCATGTTATTCTTGAAACAACCGGGGGCACAGTGACAGCCGGATATGCAGTTCATGCCACCCATACACCTAAGGGGGTTAAGGTTTATCATACCTTGCTCGGACCTTACAGGGAATACGGCATTGCCTGCCGTGCAGATGAGAAACCCTTTCCGGAAGGTATCTTCTGGGGTTATTATGAAGAAGGAAAGAAATTCTCTATCCGGCTTTATGAGCGTGAAGGACAACGGCACATACTTGTTATAGGTGAGCCTCACAAGGTAGGGCAGTCGGATGATAATATGATGGCCATCAGGAACCTCGAAGCTTTTGCGGCACATCACTTTGGACTGACGGATGTTGCATATCGCTGGGGAGGCCAGCATTACCGGCCAGCCGACCTGCTTCCTTATATCGGCCGCGAAAGCAAAACTTCAAATGTGTTTGTAGCAACAGGATTTTCCACCGACGGTCTTGTTTATGGTACTTTGGCGGGAATGCTGATAGCAAATGAAATCACACAGGCTCCCAATGAGTGGGAAGAACTATACAATGCTCATAGGTTTACTCCGTTGAAATCGGCAAAGCAGTTTCTGAAAGAAAACATTAATGTGGCAGGTGAACTTTTGAAAGACCTGACCGGAGTGAAAGACACGTCAGAATTCAATGAAGTTAAAGCAGGCACAGGTGCCATTGTGGAAAAAGATCAAAGTAAAATAGCTGCCTACAGAAATGACGCCGGAGAACTGACGCTTGTTTCGGCTGTCTGCCCCCACATGAAATGCATTGTCAGCTGGAATAATGCTGAAAAGACATGGGATTGCCCCTGTCACGGCTCCCGTTTTAAAACGGATGGTACTGTGCTTGAAGGCCCGGCTTTTCATGCATTGCATAAAATCACAATTGAAGGATTTCCATCTTCAGCATAATTTTTTGAAGGATGCTCAGGTGGATGCAGGACTACTTATTCTGTATTCAGACTTTAACCAGAACTTTTCGGTTGAGCCAAGGGGTTCGGCTAAATGGAACTTAAGCACAAAAAGTATTATAACTGCAGGATATGGGTTGCACAGCCAGATGCAGCATCCTTTCATTTACTTTAATCAGGAGGAGAACAACCAACAGCTGGCTCCTTCACGTGCACATCATTTTATTACTGGCTATACCCGGTGGCTTGGTGAAGGATTGGTACTCCGGTCAGAGCTATATTATCAGTCCCTTTTTGATGTGCCTGTTTCAGCCGGTAATGCCACTTCTTTTTCAGCTTTAAATTTTACAGAAACCGGTGCCGTAACCGAAGAGTTAAGTAACAGGGGCACCGGCCGCAACTATGGAGTGGACATGAGCCTTGAAAGATCGCTCCGGCACGGCTTTCATTCTGGCAGGTTCTATTTACCAGTCGCTCTACAAGGGTTCTGATGGCGTGGAAAGAAGTACCCGTTTCACCGGGAATCATCATGTCAAACTGACTGCAGGTAAAGAATTGGATGGCCGAAGCCGGGCTGATAAAAAAAATATATACGGAATCAATGCCACTCTTGTGCAGGCTGGTGGATATCCCTGGAACCTGTCATGGGTTAGCGACAGGCAAACAAATGCACAGTTTGCCCGAGATGAAGCTTTCTCCTTGTCAGGCAGAATGAATGATTTCTTCAGGATCGATCTGCGCTTTTTATGGAGAACCAACAAGAAAAACTATACCCGTACCCTTGCTTTGGATGTGCAGAATACAACCAACAGGAAAAATCCCGCATGGTATTATTATGATGAACAACAACAGGCAGTGGTGATAAGATACCAGCTCGGACTGATTCCTTTTTTAAGTTACCGAGTGGAATTCTGATTGTTTAGTTGTTATAAAATTATATTTTTAGGGATTTATATATCCTTACAAGAAATTCAGAAAAATGAAATATACCGGAAAAATATTGATGTTGGCTATGTTTGTTTTTGCAGTTGCCTGTGATAAGGAGAATGATGATGACGTATTAAAAACTGTTGTAATCAATGAACTGCTGCCGGTTAACAGTAATGCAGGTTCTGATCAGAATGGGGAATTCGACGACTGGATTGAATTATATAACCTTACCGATGAAGCTGTTGACTTATCAGGTCATCACCTCACCGACAGCAAAAAGAACCCTGCCAAATGGAAATTTCCTGAAGGAACTGCCATTGCCGCAGGAGAATACCTGATCGTTTGGGCTGATGGAGATAGCCTTCAGGTTGGACTGCATACAAACTATAAACTTTCATCAGAAGGTGAGAAAGTGCTGTTACTTACACCTGATCTGAAAATCATGGATGAGGTGGAATACCCTCTTACAGAAGTGCAGCGGTCGTGGGCACGTATTCCTGATGGAATGGGTGGGTTCCAGTGGGCCGAGCCTACATTTAACCGTTCAAACGACTGATCTTAGGCTTATCTTTTGGTATACTGCTCCTCGTAATATTTCTGATAATCGCCGGAGGTAACCTGTTCCAGCCACTCCCTATTGCTGAGATACCAATCGATTGTTTTCTCTATACCTTCCTCAAACTGCAGGGAAGGTTCCCAGCCAAGCTCACGTTTTATTTTTGAAGCATCGATGGCATACCGCAAATCATGTCCTGCCCTGTCTTTAACATAGGTAATCAATTTTTCTGATTCCCCTGCAGGCCTGCCCAGCTTCTTATCCATCACACGGCAGATCACCCGGATCAGATCGATGTTCTTCCATTCATTGAACCCGCCAATATTATAGGTTTCACCCAGCAGTCCTTTATGAAATACTACATCGATTGCAGATGCATGGTCTTCCACCCACAGCCAGTCGCGGATATTTTCTCCTTTTCCGTAAACAGGCAGGGGTTTGTTATTCTTGATGTTGTGAATAAACAGCGGTATCAGCTTTTCAGGAAACTGAAACGAGCCGTAGTTGTTTGAACAGTTTGATACAACAACAGGCAGCCCAAAGGTATCGTGATATGCCCGGACAAAATGATCTGAACTGGCTTTGGAGGCCGAATACGGACTATGGGGATCATACCTTGTTTCTTCTGTGAACATTCCTTCTTCACCCAGTGAACCGTAAACCTCATCGGTGGAGATATGATAGAATAGTTTACCTTCCGTTGTTTTCCATATGCTCCTTGCTGCATTCAAAAGGTTTACAGTTCCTATGACATTCGTATAAACAAACTCTGTAGGGTTGGCTATAGAACGGTCGACATGCGATTCGGCAGCTAGATGAATGACTGCGGCCGGCTGTTTTTCTTCGAAAATTTTCAAGATGAAATCTCCGTCAACAATGTCACCTTTGATGAATTCGTAATTTGGTTTGTCTTCAATATCACTCAGGTTAGCCAGATTTCCGGCATATGTAAGTTTATCGAGGTTGATGATATGGTACTGAGGATATTTGTTTACGAAACGGCGGACAACATGGGATCCTATAAATCCGGCACCGCCGGTGATGAGGATGGTTTTCATTATAAAAGATTAAAATTATATTTTTTGTATTTTTTTGACATGTAAATCGATATACCAGTGGAGGTAAACAATCTGAACTAGTTGATTCCCCGCACCCTTTTTTCCCATTTCCAGGCCGATGCAAGTGTTTCTTCCAGTTCCTTTTCTGCCTTCCATCCCAGCTCTTCATTAGCCAGAGTGGTGTCGGCCCAGATTTTTTCAATATCTCCTGTTCTTCTGCCTACGATTTTATAATTCAGTTTTACACCCGTTGCCTTTTCAAATCCTCTGACCATTTCAAGAACTGACACTCCCTTGCCTGTTCCCAGGTTATAAACTTCAAAATTCTTCTTATTCCGTTTTTGCAGCAGCCTTTCGATGGCCAAAACATGTGCTTTTGCCAGATCCACAACGTGGATATAATCGCGGATTGCCGATCCATCGGGCGTTAAATAATCATCCCCGAAAACTTTCAGTTCTTCTCTTAAGCCTGCAGCAGTTTGTGTAATAAACGGAACCAGGTTTTGCGGTACACCCAGCGGCAACTCTCCTATCAGTGCTGAAGGGTGAGCTCCTACCGGGTTGAAATAACGAAGCGCTATTCCCTTCAGTTGTGGATTGGCAGCTATGGTATCTCTTAATATATCTTCACTGATTTTTTTTGTGTTGCCATAGGGCGATTCAGCATCCATGCGTGGAGTGGCTTCGGTCACAGGAAGGCTTTCCGGCTGACCGTAAACAGTGCACGACGATGAAAATACAATAAACGGTGTGTTGTACTTTAGCTGGCATTCAAGCAGGTTCATCAGTGAAACCAGGTTGTTGTAGTAATATAGCAAAGGTTTTTCCACCGATTCATTCACCGCCTTTGAGGCTGCAAAATGTATGATGGCACTGATGCCAGGGTTCCTTTTGAAATAGTCATTTGTTTTTTCTTTGTCGGCCAGGTCAAAATTCTCAAATAATGGCTTTATGCCTGTAATTTCTTCAATGCTGTCAAGCACTTCTATAGATGAATTCGACAGATTGTCAACCACCAATACTTCGTAACCCGACTCCTGCAGCTCAACCACTGTGTGTGAACCAATATAGCCTGTTCCGCCTGTCACCAATATTTTATTGCTCATATTATCTGGAATTTTTCTGTAAAAATATAAATTTATGGGCAGCTGTGAGGCAGAATTTTTTATGAGTGTCTTTTTAGGCAAACTTATTTCTTGCTTCCAGAGATGTTTTGTTAATTTTACACTACAAAACAGTCAACATGAACTTGGGAAAATACATTCAGACGCTTTTACCGGAACATGATACAGTGATCATCCCCGGATTTGGTGCATTTATTTCGGAATATATGCCAGCCAAAATTAACGAAAAAACAAGGGAGATGTCTCCACCTTCCAGTCATGTGAGGTTCGATCCGAACATCAGGTTTAATGATGGTCTGCTGGCAGGTCATATTGCAACAGTGGAAGATATTTCCATTGCCCAGGCAAACAGGCTGATTGATTCTGAACGAGAGGAAACCCTTTACCGGCTCGACAAGGGAGAAACTGTAACCATCGATAACTTCGGAATCTTATTCTATAGCGCCGACCGTGAAATACAATTCACCTATACCGGCCAGGATAATCTTCTGATGGATGCATTCGGACTGGGAAGTACTTCACTGATTGAAGAGCCAGAACCGGTTGAAGAAGCAGAACCGGTTGAAGATATTCCTGAAGAAATAGTTGATGAAGGAGAGGTGACAACCCAATCCTCCGGGCCGTTTACTGAGCCGGAACCTGTTGCATACACCCGTGCTTCACTGCGTGAACCGGGTGATGTTACTGGAAGAAGAAAAAGAAACAAAGCCTGGTGGCTGCTCCTGTTCCTCATCCCTTTAATTAGTGCAGGTATATACATCCTGTTACAGAAACCGGAGGAGAAGCCTGTTCCTGTGCAGGTTAAGGTAGAAGAGCCCGCTCCTGAACCTCCGGTAGTGGCCCCTGCTGATACAGCAACTGTTGTTGAAGCCGTGGCAGATAGTGTTGTTGTAGATGCTGCCGACACCATTGAAATTATAAGGCCAAATCCTTCAACTTTCTATCTTATCAGGGGGAGTTTCGAAGATCTGGAAAATGCCCATAAACGCTTTCACCGGCTGCGACAAGAAGGATATCATCCTTTTCATCTTGGAAAGCACGGGAGTTTCTTCCTGATTGGCATCGATAGTTTTAGCAACAAAACACAGGCATACGGGGAGCAATACAATTATCTCGACAAGTTTCCCGACTCAGGCGTGTGGATATTCATTCCTGATTCTATTTAAAAAACCAATTAAATGAAACGAATCAAATCAACCGCAGCAATTGTTTTTTATTTGTTTCTGATAGGGTCATGCACGCGGCAGGATGCTGTCATCGAAACTATGGGACCTGAAGTAATACCTTTTAAAGTACTTCCGTTCAATCTTGCTGAAGTTCAGCTGCTCGAGGGGCCATTTAAACATGCAACTGAACTTAATAAAACAATTTTGCTGAATTATGAGCCCGACCGCCTTCTTGCAAAATTCAGGAGCGAGGCAGGCCTTGAACCTAAAGCGGAACATTATCACGGATGGGAAGATAACACCATTGCAGGCCACAGCCTGGGGCATTACCTGAGTGCGTGCGCACTGATGTACCGCAGCACCGGTGATACCCGCTTCCTGGAAAGGGTCAACTACATCGTTGATGAACTGGATGTATGCCAGCAGGCTGATGGCAGCGGATATATAGGTGCCTTCCCCGATGGTAAAAGAATTTTGGAGGAAGAAGTGGGTGAAGGGAATATCCGTGCACAGGGTTTTGATCTGAATGGAATCTGGGTGCCTTATTATACACAGCATAAAGTCATGGCTGGTCTTTTTGAAGCATATGATTTATGCGGGAATGAAAAGGCGCTGCAGGTGAACGTACGCTTTGCCGACTGGCTGGAAACTATTTTAGACAGCCTTTCTGAAGAAAAAATCCAGCAGATGCTCCATTGCGAGCATGGTGGTATAAACGAATCGCTTGCAGAGCTCTATGCCACAACAGGAAATGAGAAATACCTCCGGATGTCAAAGGTTTTTCATCATAAAGCCATACTCGATCCCCTTGCTGAAGGAAAAGATATTTTACCTGGAAAGCATGGAAATACCCAGATCCCGAAACTTATCGGCCTTGCACGCAGGTATGAACTTACCGGTGATGAAAATGACAGGACAGCTGCCTCCTTCTTTTGGGAAACTGTTGTAAATCATCATTCCTATGCGACCGGCGGGCATGGTAACCATGAATATTTTGGCCCACCTGATACACTCCGAAACAGGCTCAGCAATGAAACTACGGAAACGTGCAATGTTTACAACATGCTGAAGCTTTCGCAACATCTTTTTCAATGGGAGGCTTCCCCCGAAGTAGCAGAATATTATGAAAGGGCACTGTTCAACCATATCCATTCCTCTCAGCACCCCGGAACAGGCAGGGTTATTTATAACCTGTCGCTCGAGATGGGAGGACATAAAGAATACCAGGATCCTGAATGGTTTACCTGCTGTGTGGGATCAGGAATGGAGACCCATTCAAAATATGGAGGCAATATTTACTACTACAACAACGATGAGCTCTACGTGACCCAGTTCATTGCCTCAGAAGTGAACTGGAAACAGAAAAATGTAAAACTCCGGCAAGTGACTACTTATCCAGAGCAGCAAGGCACCTCTTTCAGGGTTGATTGCCCGGAGCCTGTTAAATTTATCCTGAAGATCAGGAACCCACAATGGGCGACTAATGGAGTTTCCATCAGGTTAAACGGTAAGGAAAAGAAATTAAAAAGCAGTCCCGGAAGTTTTATCGAAATAACAAGAAATTGGAAATCCGGCGATATGGTAGAACTGGATTTCCCATTCTCCCTGCGGCTCGAAACAATGCCCGACGACACTAACCGGGTGGCTGTTTTTTATGGCCCTGTTTTGCTGGCAGGCGATGTTGGACCTGAAGTTGATCCTCAGGCATATGATCCCATGTACGTTCCTGTTCTCCTGACTGAAGACAGAAATCCCGCCAACTGGCTCATTCCTGAAGAAGACCAGCCGAATACTTTTCATTCTTCCCAGGTGGGATATCCCCGCGATGTGCTGTTCAGGCCGTTTTTTAAAACCCATGAAAGAAGATATTCTGTGTATTTCGATTTGTTCGGCAAGGATTCATGGGAAAAGCATCAGGCAGCTTACCAGGAGAAGCTGGCACTTAAAAAACAGCTTGAAGAAGCTACAATCGATTTTTTTCAGCCGGGAGAGATGCAGCCCGAACGTGACCATCGCTTCGCAGGTGAAAAGACATGGGTGGGTGAAAATAAAAATCGTAAATTCAGGGAAGTTGACCGGAAGGGATGGTTCTCATGCGAGATGAAGGTTAATAAAAACCAGCCGGCAAAGTTGGTTGTAGAATATTGGGGAGGATATACCGGCGGAAAAACATTTGATATCATGGTAGAGGACCTTATAGTTGCGACGGAAAATATTTCAGGAAAAAAACCAGGTGAGTTTATCGACGTCGTTTATGAAATTCCTGAAACGATTCTTGCAGGTAAAGAAAGAATAACCATTAAATTTATCCCCCATGAAGGCCACCGGGCAGGTCCTGTGTTTGGAGTCCGAACAGTAAAATTGTGAATGATACATCTAAACTTTATTTTCGTATAAATTGAGAATGAGCAATGTGTTAAACCAACCGGTGATGATTAAAACCCTCATGAGAATTCCCTGTCAGCTGTGATTGGCAGGCATATTAGACTTTAAAAAATTTACAATTATAAAAATATGAATCCTTCAAGAAGAAATTTTATTAAAAAGTCGGCAATGGCTGTATCAGCTATCGGAGCAGCAACGGTCGTTCCGTCAAGAGTATGGTCGGCAGGCATGGCTCCCTCCGATAAGGTGAATGTTGCCCTTATTGGTTGCCGCAACATGGGTTTCGGCATCCTGAAGCACCACCTTGATACCGGAATGGTTAATTGTGTTGCTTTATGTGATGTGGATGATGCCGTGCTTAAAGAAAAGGCACAGTCTGTTAAAACAGATTACAACCAGGCTCCCGAACTATTAAAGGATTACCGCAGGGTGCTTGAAAGGAAAGACATTGATGCTGTAATTATCGGCACACCCGACCACTGGCACTGCCTGATGACGGTTGATGCCTGCAGCGCCGGCAAGGATGTATACGTTGAAAAACCCATGGCAAACACCATTGGGGAATGTAACATTATGGTAAAGGCAACCAAACGGTACAACCGCATCGTTCAGGTTGGCCAGCAGCAGCGGAACGGAAAGGTATTCATCGATTCCATGAACCTGATTAAAAATGGTGAAATTGGCACCTTGCGGAAAATAAATATCTGGGCAAATTTCAACTACGGACTGGGTGCTACTCTGGTTGATGATTCCCCCGTGCCCGAAGGTGTTGATTATGAAATGTGGCTCGGGCCCGCCCCGAAACGTCCCTTCAATAAGGCAAGGTTTCATGGAAGCTGGCGGCATTTCTGGGACTACGGCGGCGGACTGATGTCGGACTGGGGCGTCCATCTTATCGATATGGGGCTTTGGGCTAAGGATATCGTTGCAGGGCCTCAAAAGGTTGTTACCTATGCTGATAACCTGTCGAAACAGAAGATGGCCCGCGAAACATTCGATACCATGAATGTGATCTACCCGCAGAAGGATTTTGTAATCAACTACGACCTCACGGCAGGCATCCAGCAGGGACCTTTCAACTCAGCATACGGACTTCAGTTTATTGGCGAAAAGGGAACCCTTGTTGCCGACAGAAGTAAATACCACCTGTACCCTGAATGGGACGGACAGAAAAATGCTCCAAAAACTGAGGAGGTTTCCTTTACCAACGGTCAGGAGTCTCACCGCCAGCATGTCGATAATTTCCTCGATTGCCTTAAAACACGAAAAACTCCGGCCTGTCCACCCGAAATAGGAAGGGCTGCCGCTGTTCATGTACATATTGCCAATATTTCGGCAAGAGTGGGTGAATCAGTTCTGTTGTGGGATGATGCCAACAGCCGGTTCACCAACAGTGAAAAGGCCAACCAGCTGATTACCCCTGAATACAGGGCTCCATGGAAACTTCCGCAGGTTTAATGTTCAACATCACTTACAATGAATAAATTTCAAATCTGAATTATGAATAACAGAAGAACTTTTATCAGAACAGGAGCAGCAGTTACAGCCGGACTGCTTTGCACCAATCCTTTCACTGCACTGGCTGCTGCAGGAAACAGCAAACTTAAAAATTTCGGGTTTATTTCAGGCATTGCAGGCGAAGCCATGAAAGCCGACTGGAAGGGAACCATCAAAAAAGCTGTTGAGTTTGGTTTTACAGAAATTGAAGGTGGAGCCAATCATGCTTCTTCACCACAGGAATTTGTGAGTTATTGCAAGCAGGTAGGTATTAAACCAGTTGCAGGAGGGATAGATTTTAAAGCCACAGGCGATAAACTCCAGGCTGAATTTGATAAGATCAATGCCCTGAAAATGAAATATGCGGTCGTTTACTGGCCCTGGTACGGAGGTGCTCCCGTGAAACTTGAGGATTGCAAAAAATCGGCAGCCACACTGAATGAACTTGGAGCCAAAGCTAAATCAAACGGGCTTACCCTGCTGTGGCACAATCATGACCTGGAGTTCCATCCCATGGAGCAGGGATTGCCGTTCGATTACCTGATGGATAATACCGATCCTAAACTGGTGGAATGTGAAATGGATATTTATTGGGTAAAAAAAGGTGGCGGTGATCCACTGGAGGTATTGAAGAAATATAAAGGAAGGATTCCTGTTTTACACGTTAAGGATATGGCACCCGATAAGGATTTCATTTGCCCCGGATCTGGTATCATCGACTTTGGCCCTATATTCAGCGAAGCTCAGAAACAGGGTATAAAACACTACTTCGTGGAGCGCGACAATGAACCTGATGGCATTGGCTGTCTGAAGTCGAGCGCTGAATATCTGAAAAATCTGCGTTTCTAGAATTTAATCTCGCAGTAAAGAGTATTATAACCCGCTGCAAAATAATATGAGAAATGAAATACCAACTGCTGAAATACGACCCCCTAAATCCCCCAAAGGGGGAGTTCAGGACCGTGCTGGTTTGGTAGAATTTTGCTGCAGAGCGTCTTACCCCTCCCCATAGGGGAGGATGGGAGGGGTCAGAATGATTAATATTGAAAAATGATTACATAAAAGAATTCATATGCAAACCATAAAGGTTGGGGTGGCAGGCCTGGGATTTATAGGGCCTGCCCACATTGAAGCTCTTCGAAGAATTCCCGGAATTGAAGTGGTTGCTGTTGCGGAAAGCTCAGAAGGCCTGGCTAAAAGCAAAGCCATCCAACTGGGAGTTCCGAAATACTGTGCTTCTTTTAGTGACCTGCTGAAGGAAAATATCGACGTGGTTCATATCTGCACTCCCAACTATCTGCATTACGGAATGGCCAAAGCTGCACTTGAAGCCGGAAAACATGTGGTATGCGAAAAACCTTTGGCTACTACCATCCAGGAAGGGGAGGAACTGCTTGCACTGGCTCAGTCAAAAGGCCTCATTCATGCAGTTCATTTCAACATCAGGTACTACCCGCTTGTGCGCCGGATGAAGGTCATGCGCGAAGCAGGTGAACTGGGTGAAATCTATTCCATTATCGGCTCCTACCTTCAGGACTGGCTGTTTTACGAAACCGATTACAACTGGCGGCTTGAACCTGAATTGTCGGGCAAATCAAAAGCCATTGCCGATATTGGCTCACACCTGATGGACCTGCTGGAGTACATTACCGGTCTCCGGATTACTGAAGTGATGGCCGATTTCAATACGATTCACAAGGTGCGTAAAAAGCCACTGAAGCCTGTTGAAACGTTTTCAGGAAAAATGCTGAAACCTGAAGATTATGCCGATGTACCCATCTCAACAGAAGATTATGCCACTGTAATGCTCCGTTTCAATAACGGGAACAAGGGAGTGATTACTGTGAGCCAGGTGGATGCCGGACGAAAAAACCGCCTCAGCTTCGAAATTTCAGGTTCAAGGGAAACATATGCATGGAACTCTGAATCACCCAATGAACTATGGATTGGCCACCGCGATGAGGCAAACCGGGTTCTGATGCGCGACCCTTCTCTTTTTGATCGCGAGAGCGCATCACTTGTTTCATTTCCCGGCGGACACAATGAAGGTTTTCCTGATACCTCCAAGCAGATGTTCAAAGAGGTCTATGACAATATCCGTAAAGGAACAATGGAAGGGGCTAAATTCCCAACCTTTAAAGATGGTCTTCGTGAACTGGTCCTGTGTGAAAGGATACTTCACAGCAACGAAAAACAGCAGTGGGTGAAGGTTTAAGATAAAAAACAATCATTGGTAAAACTTTTAAAACTATAAAACCATGTTGGATCTAGGATTTGTAAGCGCCATTCTGGCCGAAAAAAATTTTAATGAGGTGATAGAATTTGCCTCAAAGAACCAGTTTAAATGTGTTGAAATCATGTGCTGGCCTGTAGGTAAGGCTGAACGGCGCTACGCGGGCGTTACCCATATCAACGTGGATGAAACAGGAGATGAGGAAGCTGCCCGTATAAAAGATACCCTCAGCTGGAATAATGTGTATATATCTGGTCTCGGATATTATCCTAATCCTCTTGATCCTGATCAGCAGCAGGCGGATTATTACATCGAACACATCAAAAAGGTTATCCGGAAAGCAGCTCATCTGGGTATCGGTGTAGTGAATACTTTTATTGGCAGAAACCCTGCTCAAAGCGTGGAGGAAAACCTGAAGAAATTTGCTGATGTGTGGCCCGGAATCATAAAGGTGGCCGAAGAAAACAATGTAAAAGTCGGTATCGAAAACTGCCCCATGTTATTTACCCGTGATGAATGGCCGGGAGGTAAAAACCTGGCAACCACACCTGCCATCTGGAGGAAAATGTTTGAAATTATAAAAAGTCCTGCCCTTGGCCTGAACTACGATCCATCGCACCTGGTATGGATGCAGATGGACGAGGTGAAACCGATCTTCGACTTCAAAGAAAAGCTTTTTCACATTCACCTCAAAGATGTCAGGGTTTATCGCGATAAACTCAATGAAGTGGGCATAATGGCTTATCCGTTGGATTACCATTCGCCAAAAATCCCCGGACTGGGGGATGTTGACTGGAGAGGTTTCTTTTCTGCGCTTACCTCAGTAAAATACAGGGGGCCGGTATGTATAGAGGTTGAAGACAAAGCCTATGAAGGCTCTGAAAAGGATGTTGAAGCCGCTATTTTAACCAGCCGTAATTTTGTGAAACAGTTCCTTGCATGAAACGAGCATGACTCGTTAGCACCTATATGGATGAAATTCATCATGCGAGTTCCATCCGACCGTTAAAAAACAAATGATTTACGGATGAAAATCAAGCTGTTTGTTCTGCTCATTTTGCTGGTTGGCTTAAGGAGCTATGCCCGGAATCCAATAGTCCCGGCTGGTATGTATATTGCTGATCCGACCGCAAAAGTATGGAACGACGGAAAGTTGTATATCTATGGATCACTTGATGAAAGCACAGAATATTATTGCTCATGGCGCCATCATGTGATGGAAACCGTTGATCTGAAATCATGGAAAATCACTGAAAATGTATTTTCCTCCAAGGGCGAAAACGACCAGGTGCCTTATTCCGATGCCCTTTTGTTTGCTCCCGACTGTGCATGGAAGGATGGTACATATTACCTTTACTATTGTATGCCCGACCGGAATGCTGCCGAAGGGGTGGCCACAAGCAGATCTCCCGCCGGCCCTTTTGTGAATGGCAGGAAGATGGAACTGAACGGACTGGAGGAAATCGATCCTGCTGTCTTTATTGACGATGATGGGCAGGCTTATTATATCTGGGGACAGTTTGACGCAAAAATTGCAAAGCTAAAACCCAATATGGTTGAAATCGATTCCTCAACCATCATTACCGGCTTTGTCAATGAAAAGGAGCATTACTTTCATGAGGGTGGTTATATGATTAAAAGAAACGGGATTTACTATTTCATTTATTCCGACATGAGCCGTGCAAACCGCCCTACCAGTATTGGTTATGCAACTGCCTCTTCTCCCACAGGCCCTTTTAAATACGGTGGTGTAATTGTTGATAACGACCATTGTGACCCTTCCACATGGAATAACCATGGTTCTGTTGTGGAATATGACGGGCAGTGGTATGTGTTTTACCACCGTTCAACCCACAACAGCCGTATGATGCGCAAAGCTTGTGTGGAACCCATTTATTTTAACGATGACGGCAGCATCAGCGAAGTGGAAATGACTTCACAGGGTGCAGGGCGGCCACTCAGTGCTTTCCAACAAATTGATGCCGAACGGGCATGCCTGCTTTTCGGAGGTGTATACATCAGCCTTTTAGAACCGGGGAACGAGAAACTGACCCGGATCAGGAATGACGATAATGTAGCCTATAAATATATCGACTTTAAAGAAGGCGCAACCAAAGTGCATTGCCGTGTAAGACCCCTGTCTGCCGGGGGAAGTATTTCAGTAAGATTGAACCAGCCATGGAACCGGCAGATCGCAACAATTAATGTTCCGGGAAGTGACAAAAACGGTTGGCAGATCTTAACTGCAGATATTGAAAGTACCAAAGGGGTGCACAGTGTGTGGCTTACTTTTTACGGAAAGGATCATGACATGTTTGAAGTAGACTGGATTAGGTTTGAATGATTCCTGACATGAATTCTTAATAAGAATTGAATCCGCAGATTTCATCAGGGAATTTGCGGATTTTTTTTCGCTGTTTATACCCTTCGGGTGCATAACCCAGTGTTATGAGCAATGCCACTTTCCTGGATTCCGGAATGTGCAGCAATTTCCTGATTGTCAATTCATCGAACCAGCCGATCATGCAGGTGCCAAGTCCCATGTCGGCTGCCTGCAGGCAGAAATGTGCCGCTGCAATGCCGATGTCGTACTGAGGGTACTCCTGGTTTTTTATGGCACCTCCAAGCCGGGCAATAAGTTTTGCTTTTTCAATTACAAAAACAGCAATAACAGGGGCTTCTGTTACAAACCTGTTAAATGAAATGACTTTATTGTATGTAGCCTCTGCTACTTTGTTTTTCAGCTCAGGTTCATCAACGATAATCAGTTTCCACGGCTGTGAATTACATGCTGAAGGAGAATTTCTTACTGCCTCCACAAGCAGGTTAAGCTTGTCGCGTTCCACTGCCTTCTCCTGGTATTTCCTTACACTTTGCCTCTGAAGTAACAGTTCCTGAAAATCCATGTTAACCGAATATTTTTCTGAATACCTCTTCAACACGGGAAACCTTTACCAGTTCAATTGCAAATTTGGAACTGTCGAATCCTTTATTCAGCTTTGGGATATATATTTTTTGAAAACCCAGCTTTGCTGCTTCCGCAATGCGCTGTTCAATACGGTTTACCCCCCTGATTTCCCCTGTCAGTCCTACCTCACCTGTAAAGCAGATCTTATGGTCGATTGCAATATCTATATTGGAAGAAAGGATGGAACAGATGACTGCCATATCGGTAGCCGGATCGTTAATCCGGAGGCCTCCTGCAATATTCAGGAAAACATCCTTGGTGAGGAGCTTGAATCCTGCTCTTTTTTCAAGTACTGCCAGCAACATGTTTAACCTTCTAAGGTCGAACCCTGTTGAAGAACGCTGCGGGGTACCATAGGCTGCTGAACTTACTAGTGCCTGTATTTCGATGAGGAAAGGCCTGATGCCTTCAATTGTGGCTGCAACTGCTGTCCCGCTGACATCGTCACTCACCTTTGAAATGAGCTGCTCTGAAGGATTCAGTATTTCCTGCAGGCCATTTCCCCGCATTTCGAAAATCCCCAGCTCGTTGGTAGAGCCAAAACGGTTTTTGCTTGCCCTCAATATCCGGTACATGTAGTTGGTATCGCCTTCAAACTGAAGCACTGAGTCAACAATATGCTCCAGCACCTTGGGGCCTGCCAGGCTGCCTTCCTTGTTGATGTGGCCAATCAGTATAACAGCAACGTGATTTTGTTTTGCAAATTTAAGGATGGCTGTTGTGCATTCCCTGACCTGGGTTACCGAACCGGGAGATGATTCAATCGAATCGGTGGAAAGGGTCTGGATGGAGTCGATGATCAACAGGTGCGGATTTACCTGCGCTGATTGTGCCAATACATGTTCCAGTGAAGTCTCACTTAAAAACAGACAGTTGCTGCCGTTCATGCCAAGCCTGCCTGCCCTGAGCTTTATCTGTTGCAGGCTCTCTTCTCCTGATACGTAGAGGATTTTTTTATCATGAAGGCCAAGCGCCATCTGGAGTACCAGGGTTGATTTGCCTATGCCCGGCTCTCCTCCCAGCAATACAATGGAACCGGGTACAATCCCTCCCCCAAGAACCCTGTCGAATTCAGTAATGCCTACACCTATGCGTTCCATATTTTCGGTCGAAATCTGTCCAAGTGTAAGGGGTTGATTGACCGAAAGTGCAGCTGCAGCCGGTAACCCGGCTTTTTTCTTTTCTATAATTTCTTCAACAAATGTGTTCCACCCGCCGCAGGAAGAGCATTTCCCCAGCCATTTTGGCGACTGTGCTCCGCAATCCTGACAAATATATACGGTTTTGGTCTGGGGCATCAATCCAGCATTTTTATTCTTCTTATCATTTCCGACGTAGAGATACCCGGTACCAGGTCAAGGCGTTCAACCTTGCCTCCATGCTGAAGGACTGTCTCATGACCGGCTATTTCTGCTAGTTCGTATTCCTTTCCTTTTACAAGCACATCCGGAATAATCCTTGCGATCAGATCGGCAGGAGTTTCTTCTGAAAATACAATGATTGCATCAACAAATACAAAGGCTGCCATCATTTTAGCCCTTGCATTAACATCCAGGACAGGGTGTCCTTCCCCTTTTAATATTCTAACCGATTCATCAGAGTTCAGTCCTACTACCAGCCGGGTTCCGTAATCGGCTGACTTTAAAAGGGAATCAACGTGCCCGTGATGGATAATATCAAAACAGCCATTCGTAAACACGATAGTCTCTCCGGCTGATCTCCACTTCTTAAGAACAGGTTCGAACGACTGATAATCAGTGAATATTTTTGAGCAGATGTCAAACTTCATAGTTCATTTTCAAGTTTGTGCCAAAAGTAATAAAGATGAATGGTATAAAATCACCAAAAATAAAAATAATACCTACTTTTACATTAATCAAATTGTACCTGGCTTAAATTATGAATTATATCGACATCATTCTGGCACTGTTGTTATTATTTGCCGCCATCAATGGTTTTAAAAATGGTTTTGTTTCAGAGCTTGCCTCACTTGCGGCGCTTGTTCTCGGAGTTTGGGGCGGAATCGAATTTTCATATATCACCACTGACTTTCTTATTAACCGGCTTGGGATTGAAACCAACCACCTGAACCTGGTCTCTTTCCTTGTAACCTTTGTCGTTATTGTGATCCTGGTACACCTGGTCGCCAACTCACTAAGCAAACTTTTAGAAGTAGCCATGCTTGGCTGGGCAAACAAAATTACCGGTCTTGTGTTCGGATTTTTAAAAACTGCATTCATTTTAAGCATTTTGTTGCTTATTTTCAATAAAATAGACGATGATGTGCATATCCTGTCACCACAAACAAAATCAGCATCCAGGCTCTACGAACCAATACGTAAATTTGCGCCCTCCGTGTTTCCGTTTATAAATACATGGGAACAAAAAGGAGATCCACAAACAAGAAGTAATGACGTGGCTTAATAACCTTGACCGTTTCAGAACGAAACCGGAAAATCAACCTGCTATCACTGAAGACTTCATCTGCAAAAACTGCAGGAACCTGTTTAAAGGTCACTACTGCCCTGTTTGCGGACAGGCAGTGAAGGATATGGATCGCCCGTTCGGCGTTCTTTTTATCAATTTTTTAGGCGATATCTTTGCCTTCGATACCCGGTACCTCCGTACCATGAATGCAATATTATTTAAGCCGGGGTATCTTTCGCAGGAGTTTTTCGAAGGGAAGCGGGAAAGATTTGCCCCCCCGATGCGAATGTATATTATTGCAAGCTTTTTTCTATTCCTGTTGCTACAGGTATATACCAACCGCATCATCACGTATGCACTTGATGCACCGTTTACAAGCCAAAACCCGGATCATTCCCGACAGGCATCAGGCGCACTGGCTGATTCACCCGGCTCAGATCCGGTTGCCCGGTTGGAAGCTTCAAATTACATCCTTCCCGGTTTTAACCTGAGCATGAATGAATTTATTGAAAAAAGGGATCTGCGGGAAAATCTTGATGATATTTCCACCCGGTTGGAAGCCAGGCTGGTTTCTGAACCAAATCCACGGAACAGGGCAAAGCTGAGAGAGCAGGTCAAATTGATTAAATCGCCTGAAGAAGCAGTTGCCAGGATCATGAAATATATGTCGTGGGCATTTTTTCTTCTTCTTCCACTATTTGCCATTATTCTGAAACTGTTCTACCAAAGGAAGAAATTTTATTATATACGGCATTTTATTTTTTCAATCCACCTGCATACATTTATGTTTACGGTTTTTTCTGTGCTGATGTGCCTTCTTCTGGTTTTCCCAAAAGTACCGCCTTACATCAGCTATCCTGTTTTGCTAACAATCCCCATATATTTTATACTGGCGCTGAAAAGGTTTTACAACCAGGGAACGGCCATCAGTATTCTGAAAATGTCGGGAATATCAATTATCTACAACATAATCTTCTGGTTTGCCGTTGGATGGGTATTCCTTAGAGCCCTTACCCTGGTTTGATTATAATTCATTTTAAAACTGCAAAATTCAACCCGTCACCCAAGCCAGACTATCGCATTTTTTTGCTTTAATATATCATTCATTAATGCTTCTTAAGGGGGTGTCAAATCCATACCAACTCTATACCAGGTCCAGGGTAAATTCAATTAAAACTAGCTTTGAGGTAGTTTTGGTATGGCAGTAAGACTAATCTGAACCTTACTTTGCAACATGGCAGTTATTGTAAATTGGCAACCTCTTGAACTCTTCAACAGCATTCTTTTTAAGCATTCATATTGATGTCACCACCTGGTTTGACTCTTTCAACCATTCAGGCCTCTTCGGTCTGTCACAACAAACAATCTGGCTGTTTTAAATATTTCGTTCCTACGGAACTTTAAGAGGGGGTGGGAGGGTCACCATTTTTCTACCCATATTAGGTTCCTAAAGGAACTGTCGCCAGATGAAACCTCCCAAATTTTTCTTTGCGCCTCGTGACATTCAACTGTATTATCCCGGCTGCTTCGCCTCATATCTTTACCTGTCATTTATTTAGGAGGTGAAAAGGTGGCCACTATTTACTCCAATAGACACGAATTGAAAATTTTTCTTATATCTTTTATTCGTGTTAATCCGTGAAATTCGGGGTTAAAAAATTCCTGCCTGTTAATGGAAGAGGTTGCCACAGATTTAGATATTGTTTCTAACCATGCGAATTTTCCTATTGTTTCTCGCAAAGGCGCAAAGGCGCAAAGAAGAAAGAAACTTGGATTAGGGTGAAAATTTTGTTGCAGCGTATCAAAATATTATTATTCATTAGAGATTTTTATAAATATATGATTGTATAACAATGTCAAAAAAGAGCCGGTTGGTTATCCGGTAAAGGTTACATGTTCAGTTGCCGGATGTTGTTTTCATTGCGAAATTCCGGAATAACCCCGGCATTTTTTATATTTGCGGCGCAATTCAGCTTTTTATATGTAAGGATTTAAAAATGATTAAGATGAATTTTGTAGATGATCTTAAATGGCGGGGCATGCTTCACGATATAATGCCCGGTACGGCAGAACAACTGGAGAAGGAACAAACCACAGCATACCTGGGAATTGACCCCACAGCCGATTCATTGCATATTGGCCACCTGGTGGGAGTTATGGTGCTGAAGCATTTCCAGTTGGCCGGGCACAAGCCTGTGGCGCTGATTGGAGGTGCAACCGGTATGATCGGCGATCCTTCCGGAAAATCGGAGGAGCGCAACCTGCTCGATGAACCAACTCTCCGCCACAACCAGGAATGCATCAAAAAGCAGCTTGCAAAGTTTCTTGATTTTGAGACTGATGCAGATAATGCAGCCGTTCTTGTTAATAATTACGACTGGATGAAGGGGATATCTTTCCTTGATTTTATTCGCGACATAGGCAAACACATCACAGTTAATTACATGATGGCCAAGGATTCGGTTAAAAAAAGGCTTGGAGCTGAATCGAAAGATGGCATGTCGTTTACCGAATTTACATACCAGCTGGTGCAGGGATTTGATTTTCTGTGGCTTTACCAGCATATGAACTGCAAGCTTCAGATGGGTGGTTCCGACCAGTGGGGAAACATTACCACCGGTACTGAGCTTATACGCAGAAAAGCCGGGGGCGAAGCTTTTGCCCTTACAGTGCCGCTAATAACCAAGGCCGATGGTACGAAGTTTGGCAAAACGGAGCAGGGGAATATATGGCTTGACCCGGAGCGTACTTCGCCTTATCATTTCTACCAGTTCTGGCTTAATACCTCGGATGAGGATGCAGAAAAGTACATTAAAATATTTACTCCCCTGTTGAAAGATACGGTAGATGAACTCGTTTCAAGGCATCAGCAGGCACCGCATGAACGGGCACTTCAGAAGAAGCTGGCCCGGGAAGTGACCATCATGGTACACTCTCATGATGAATATGAAATGGCAGTTGAGGCATCACAGATCCTTTTTGGTCAGGGAACAGCCGAACAGCTTAAGAAACTTGATGAACGGACTTTCCTTTCAGTTTTTGATGGTGTACCCCAGTTTACTGTTCCCAAAGCTGAACTGGTAAACGGAATCAATGTGATTGACTTACTGGCAGAAAAAACACTGGTATTTCCTTCGAAGGGAGAACTGCGCCGCACCATTTCAGCCAATGGTCTTAGCATTAACAAGGAGAAGGTTCAGGATGACAAAATACTGGTTAATGCAGAATTTCTGATCGGAGGAAAGTATATTTTGGTTCAAAAAGGCAAAAAGAATTATTTCCTTATAATTGTCAGTTAGGAAGAACCTAATTAAGGTTATATTTATAATAAAAAGCGATGGGCTTCGTTGCTTAATTGCGATCAAATTGAAACCACTTATATGAATGATTTTTTTGACAACCAGCGAATCTTGGGAGTTATCTGGAAGCGGATGCTTCATTTTATAATTATCGCTGCAATAGCCATTGTTCTGGCGGCCATATTTTCAGGTCCGGCTTTCATTAAACCCATGTTCAGGTCTACTGCGCGGATTTATCCAACAAATATCTGGGTATTGAGCGAGGAGTCGGAAACAGAGCAGATGCTCGAGATTCTCAATTCACGTGAAATTAAAGAAAAAGTGATTGATGCGTTTGGACTTGATACGGTTTATAAAATTAAACCCGACGATCCGCATTACATGAGTTATATGCTTGATACATACAACAAGAATGTGAATGCAAGCAAAACCAAGTTCGAAACTGTTGAGATAAGTGTACTGGATTATGATCCGGTACGGGCAAGTGAAATGTGCGATTCGATTATAAGGTTTTATAATATGAAGGTGCGCAACATGCACAAGGCCAAAGACTGGGAAATGGTAGAAATTGCCCGAAAGGGATTGGCAAAGAAATATAATGAACTTGATACCATAACTTCTCAGCTTGATTTTGTGCGTAAGGAATATGGTATTCTCGATTACGGGAGCCAGGTTGAGAGGGTAACTGAAGGTTACATGAATGCACTGGCCAGCGGCAGGTTTGCCTCTGGCGATGGCCGCAGGATAGAGAATTTGTACAACAACCTGGCAGAGCAGGGAACCTATGCAAGGCGTTTGGAGGTGAAGTTCAGTTCCGCCCTAAAAGCCATCGACTCACTGCAACGGATGCAGGATGTTTACCTTACCGAGTTTGAGAAGGATATTACCTATGCGCATGTTGTGGAGAATTCTATACCGTCCGACAAGAAAGCACATCCTGTAAGGTGGCTTATTGTATTCTTTTCAACAGTGTCGGCAGTTTTTCTTGCAATGATTGTGTTCCTGGTTCTTGATTACCGGAAAAATGCTTAACGGGTGTTTCAAAGCAATACAATAAAAATTTCGCTCTTTTACCTCTTCACCATTGGTTTTATTCTTTTAAATGCATGGTTTGTGGTAACAAGAGATTCCATGGCTGTCAATGCCCTGCCGTTTCTTGCTGTAGTTGTATTGCTTGCAGTTTTTTCATTCGATAAGCTGATATACCTGGTTGTGCTGCTTGCGCCCCTTTCGGTTGAATTAAGCGACCTGATGCCGGGTCTGCCCATCAATATGTTTCTTCCCACTGAACCTATACTTGCGGGGGTTCTTGTCCTTTTTCTGCTTAAAGTTATTCATGAGCGCAACTTCGACCGTGATATACTCCTGCATCCGGTTTCACTTGTTATTTATCTGAACCTTTTCTGGATCTTTATTACTAGCATCACCAGCACCATGCCAATGGTTTCCATTAAGTTTTTGCTGGCACGGATGTGGTTTCTTGTTGCCTTTTATTTTCTGGCTGCCAAATTATTCAGGGATGGGAAAAACATGGAAAAATATGTTTGGCTTTACCTGGCAGGTTTTCTTGTTGTTATCTTTTATGCAATTTACCGGCACTGGGGTTATGGGTTGCTCGACAAGCGTGCTGCTCATTTTGTAGTTACCCCTTTTTATAACGATCATACTTCATATGGAGCCGCCATAGCCATGTATCTTCCGTTTGCCGTTATGTTTGCTCTGAACACCGGGTTTTCAAAAAGAACAAGATTATATGCATGGGCCGTTTTGGGAATACTGACGGTTGCCTTTATTCTTTCATACAGCCGTGCAGCATGGCTCAGTGTAATGGTCGCCATTGGTGCATGGATTATATTGAAACTTCATATCCGTTTCCGCACGATTATGGCTATTGTGGGTGCATTCCTGTTATTTGCCTTTGTTTTTCAGCATGAAATAGTGACCTACCTGGAGCGTAACTCCGACGAATCTTCCTCCAACCTGACGGAGCATTTTTCATCGATGACAAATATTTCGACCGATGCATCGAACCTCGAGCGACTGAACAGGTGGAACAGCGCCATTTCCATGTTTAAGGAAAAGCCTGTGTTTGGTTATGGCCCCGGGACCTATATGTTCCAGTATGCCAAATACCAGTTAAAGAAAGACCGCACCATTATCAGTACAAATGCCGGCGACGGGGGAAATGCACACAGCGAATACCTGGGGCCACTTTCTGAATCAGGTGTCGGCGGACTTGTAACCTTTTTCCTGATTGTTCTTGTTGTTTTTTATACAGGGGTGAATACATGGCTCCGGGTTGAAGACAAAAGGCTTAAAGGGATTGTTATGGCTGCGTTGCTAGGCCTGATCACCTATTACATACACGGCTTTCTGAATAATTTTTTGGACACCGATAAGCTATCTGTACCGTTCTGGGGTTTTACGGCCATGATTGTTGTGATTGACCTGCACTCACGCAAAGCCCTCAGGCAAGAATAGAACAAGCATTAATTTTGAGATCGGTTTTTTCAGTGTTGGCGGGGGCTATTCACTGTAATTGCATTCCTGCACCTGACCGGGAGCGGAGTTGGTCTGAATAATCACAGCTTGTATTGAAAAACAACCGGCAGCAATACATATGCTACCTTTTAACTCTCCGGGAGGCAGGCAATGACCGGATGCCCGGGAGGACCGGTGTTATTACCGGTTGTTCTTCAATAGGAATGCTTTAATAAAATCTTATTGTTTTACCCTTTCGCTGTACGACCTGTCGCGGGTATCCACTTTAATCACCTCACCTTCGCCGATAAACATCGGAACCATAATTTCGGCACCTGTTTCCAGTGTTGCAGGTTTCAATGCTGTTGAACTGGCAGTATTTCCTTTTTCACCCTGAATGGTCTGGGTAACCTGGAGTTCTACAAATGGAGGAATCTCAACAGTTAACGGTGTTTCAGTTTCAGTGTGGAACTGGATTTCTGCGATCTGTCCTTCCTTCATTAAGTCATGATTTTCGATCATTGCTTCAGGAACGGATATCTGTTCGAATGTTTCTGTGTTCATGAAGTTGAACCCCATTTCATCTTTGTACAGGTATTGGTACTGACGGCGTTCAACCCTCACTTCATCAACCTTTACACCTGAATTGAAAGTGTTTTCGACTACCCTTCCGGTTTTAATATTTTTAAGTTTGGTTCGCACAAAAGCCGGTCCCTTGCCCGGTTTCACATGCAGGAAATGAACGATTGTGTAGATGTCATCTTTAAACATAAGGCACATTCCGTTTCTAAAATCTGCTGTTGTAGCCATGAAATTTAATTTTATCTTTTAAACGGTGCAAAAGTAAATAAATCCGTTAAATATCAATAAATTCATAAATCAATCCGTGAAGAAAGTTCAACGGAACGCCTGCTCCTTGCCATCAACAGTATATTTTTGCATTTCTGCCCGAAGTGCACCTACCCGCATATCAAACTCCAGGAGGATGGGAAGTTTGGTTTCCTTGGAGATCCAAAAGCGAAGGCCGTCGGAACGTTTAAGCACTTTTCCCTTTTCAACAGAAGGGGCGAGGATATAGCAGTCAACCTTACCGTTTCCGGTATCAATAACCTCGTCGCCCAGGTATTTTACAGTGACATCATTGATTTCATCACCATGGTAAGTGGGGAATGTAACCTCAAGCCCCTGTTGCATATCGTCATTAACGTAATGGTTGATGAAATAGAAAAACACGGAAATTATATCAACAAGGTTCTCAGGCGTTTCTCTCCATCCTGATTTCTTGCTGTTCAATGTGTTCTTTTCAGGATAAAAATAAGTTTCATTGTACCATTTATATTTCCCTTCCTTGATATTTCTGATAGCTTTAAGCGGGAGCCTGGTGTCGTATGCCACAGTAGTTTCATATATATCATTCACCTCAAAAAGCTTGTCGGTCAAGCCGGTAGTTTTACCTGCCAGGTAGTAGTGCAGAGCTCTTTTGTTATTGAAAACAGTATCTGTAATTACAATATGGGCTTCTCCTCCTTTAATAAAACCAAATTTCAGATTAAAGGTAATTTTTTCCCTCCTGGCTTCTGAATTCAGTGAAAACAAAGAGATAAACAAAACGATTAATAAAAGCTTTCTCATTTTAGGTTAAACTTTTCGCGGAACAGTTGCAATGAAATCCTTCAGGTAAAAAGGTTCAAAATATGCAACATCTTCCCATTGATTATTATTGTATTTTTCTTGAGCATATTTTATCATAAACCGTGCCGAAGCTTTATCAGGGCCGGTAAATAAGGCGTTTGAATGAACAAGAGCCTGATTGCACTTTTGTGCTCCATTACCAAAAAAAAGAATACGGTGATTTTGGAGCAATTCTGAGTAGGAATTTTCGTCGATGATTTTAGCTGATACAGGTTCCATTTTTTCTCCTTTGAGGTTATAAATGGCAGTATACACTTCCATGCGCCGGGCATCAATCATTGGGCAAAAAAGGGTTTGTTCCACATGATTTTCATCAGGCAGATACTTATCATGGTTTTCTGCTACATATTTACCTGCTGCATCGAGTGTTCCCACTGCAATCAGGGGGATATCAAGTGAGTAGCACAATCCTTTTGCAACTGAAACACCAATTCGCAGTCCGGTGTATGAACCGGGTCCTTTGCTCACGGCAACCGCATCGATGCCTGTTGCAGGGATACCCGTTTCATGGATCAGTTCATCTATATAAACTGTAAGCAACCGTGAATGATTCATCCCTTCGGTACTCTCCCGTTCAGCAATGAGCTGCCCATTCCGTGCAATGTTTACGGAACATACTTCAGTAGATGTTTCAATATTTAAAATTACAGCCATCAATCCATTTTTAAAAACGGTAAAAATACGCATTCATTTTTACCTGCAGTTTAACAGGAACAGGTGGTTTAAAATATTAACCAGCCTCCGGTAAATTGGTTCAGTGTAAAAATGGCAGGCAAATCCTTCAACCAACCTGTTTTAACAATGAAAGAATCTGCATGGAGGCAACCATCAGAACTAAAAGGAAGAACCAGAAATTGCCCCAGAAGCGGCTTTTCATGAAAACAAAATAATTTGAAATCAGGAATGTTACAGGAATGACTGTAATCAGCAGCATCTCCTGTGCAATCAAAGGAATGAGAAGAATGCTTAAAAGGGTGCTTGCAAAAATGAGAAAAAACACAATGAAATATTTACGGGTACTTACTTTTACAGAATCATACTGTTGGAGAATCTTAATGCTTCCAAGGAGTGTAAGCAAAATCAGGAACCCGGTATAAACATAGAGGTGGATTCCAGGCTGCAGAAATTCGTTGGGTGTTAAAAAAATCAACCATACCAGGTCGTACAATTTTATGATTCTGCCTGTAATATAGGCATAGCTTGCGGTAAAAATGTAAGGCAACAGGAATCCGATGATCAGTATGACATATTCACGCCAGCGCGTTTCCCGGGAAAGAATTCCTATCCCTATCAGAAAAGCAGGGAGCAGAACCAGGAGGTTCATATAAAACAGAATAGAAATTCCAAGGAAAAAGCCTGTATCGAAGGCTGCAGAATAGGGCTGAGGCTGATCATATGCGCTTAAGAGCCGGTATAAGGCCCCTAAAAAAAACACTGCACCAAAATATACCGGGTGCAGAAAATGCATGCCTGTAAAACCTCCTGCAATCAGTACAAAAAGGGTTGCAGGCAACATAGTCCGTATTCTAACAAAATTAAAGCGTGTACTGATTTGGAGGACAGCAAAAGCTATAAATAAAAAGAGTACAAGTGCTGTAACATTCTGCCAAAAAGGAAATTCCTTAATCAAGCCATATAGAATTGAAAAAAGAAAATTTTCGGTTTCTGCCGGGGTAAACAGATGCTGTTGTGGTGCCAGTAAATTTTTTAGCCAGAATATAATAGCCAGCAACGGAAACAGAAGCAGGTTAATGGTGTGGTTTGATTTTAACTTTTTCAGTACCATATTAAAGATCGAAACCTAAATCTTTACGATAATACTTCTTATCAAATCTGATTCGTTCTGCATTCTGATATGATAATGCCAGTGCTTCTTTTATATTGCTTCCCAGGGAACTTACAGCAATTACCCTTCCTCCGTCTGATTCGATGGATTCTCCTCTCTGCTTTGTTCCTGCATGGAATACAAGGCTGCCGGCGACATCTTCAAAACCTGTGATAACCTTGCCTTTTTCATAATCTCCGGGATATCCACCTGAAACCAGCATCACAGTAGCGGCTGAACGCTCATCGGTTTCAACCTGTTTATCAGCCAGGGTTCCATGGGCCGCACCTTCAAGGAGTTCTACAAAATCAGATTTTAGCCGGAGCATGATAGCTTCTGTTTCAGGATCACCAAGCCGTACATTGTATTCAATAACAAAAGGCTCATTGCCTGCCATTATCAATCCAAAGAAGATGAAACCGCTGTAATCGATATTTTCTTCTGCCAGACCTTCAATGGTAGGAATGATGATACGTTCTTCCACTTTTTTCATAAAACGCTTATCCGCAAATGGAACAGGTGAAACAGCACCCATACCACCTGTGTTTAGGCCTGTATCGCCTTCTCCGATACGTTTATAGTCTTTAGCTTCCGGCAGGATTTTGTAACTCTTTCCATCAGTGACTACAAACACTGATACTTCAATTCCACTCAGAAACTCTTCAACAACAACTTTGCTTCCGGCTGAGCCGAACTTTCCACCCAGCATTTCACGGAGGTTTTTTTCAGCTTCCTCAAGAGTGTCAGGTATAATAACCCCTTTGCCTGCAGCAAGGCCGTCGGCTTTTAATACGTAGGGTGGTTTCATGGAATGAAGAAATTTCAGGCCTTCATCTATGTTACTTAAAGTTACAGTAAAATGACGGGCAGTTGGAATATTGTGCCGGAGCATGAAGTCTTTAGCAAAATCTTTGCTGCCTTCCAGCTGTGCACCTTCTTTTTTGGGGCCTACTACTTTTACGGCTGTCAGCTCCGGGTCGGCTGCAAAAAAGTCATGTATTCCTT